>JAESFK010000198.1_pt1 | contig 42132 bp, 27 predicted proteins | sample 9269391 | NCBI WGS metagenome assembly JAESFK01 (sample SAMN14506231, study PRJNA617097) | algae metagenome | isolation source: Drouetiella hepatica UHER 2000/2452 and co-occurring heterotrophs from... | place: Slovakia: Slovak Paradise National Park, Hrabusice, Kosice Region | collected 2000-01-01
CACCGCCTTTAACGGCTTCGATTGCTTTTTGGCGCAGGTCGTAACTGTAAGGAGCAGGCATAGTCGTATTTGAACGCTTCTCTACCTCTACAATAATGTCCTAACTCGTTCTCGTAGCGCTATAAATGAAAAACATTCTAGCTGCGGCAAGAGCTAGCATAGGGCAAAGAAGGCAGAAGTAAGAAGGGAGAAGAAATCATATGTTGGCAATTTGGCAAAGATTTCTTGGGAAGCAAGAAGGATAGCGGCTTTGTCAGGAAAATTGCTGCCTTAACTGTCGAATAGCCTGACTGCTGCTTTGTTCGTAGGCGATTCGTCGATATTGTCCAAGAATGAGATGGATTTCAAGAGATGGAAAATATTGACTCGTCGGGGAGATGTTGTAGCCATAGACGTTAAGTTGGTGGATGCTCAGCTCATCGTTCTTAAACATCCAAACTTCTGGCACTTGATAGGGTAGGTAATCATCAATATTGCTGTAGCTGGTCACATCAATTCCCAATACCAAATCGGGCGGTGGATCAATCTGCCAATCAATCCGCTTTTTCCCGCGTACTCGGCTTAGGTTTTGAATGTAAAAGCAGTAATCGGGTTCAATGCCGCTGGACTCAGGTAGAGTCATCGTAATGGGTGTAAACGAGTCATAGTCAAGAGCTTGGGAATCTAGTAAAACTTTGATTAAGTCAGATACCTCCAGCGAAGCTGGTGGCTTGATGAGTGTGACCGCCTCAAAGGCGGGTGTCCTCGCTGAGGATATCTTGCTATCGGCTAGAACTGCCCTCCTTTATCGGCAATCTCCTGCTCTCGAATATAGCGACGCACCGCTTCTAGCTCAAACCCAACCGTCGAAACGGCATAGCCTCTCGCCCAAAAGTTCTCACCGTTGAAATTGCGCTGCTTGCCACTAAATTGTCGCGCAATGGCAATCGCACTCTTGCCCTTGAGGAAACCCACAACTGATGCCACCGCATACTTTGGAGGAATCTCAATGCACATATGCCATTGGCATTTTTGATTGCTCCATCACATCTCGAATGCTCCAATAGCTCAACGGTTTGCTCTCACTGCGGTGGGAGTGGGATAAGAACAAGGGGCGATCGCTCTCAATCCCTTACTCCCTACCTCCTGCTACTCAAGGTTAATGCCCAGCTGTTGACGAAGTGAGGATGAGAGCGATCAAACTTAGAGATTGAGCGATAAATGCCAGTATTACCGCTACAATCCATATCCTCAATAAATGGGCAATATTATCCGCTTATTCTGGTGCCTCTTCCCCAATGGACTGATAGAAAGCCCGTTCAGCCGCTGCGCTGAGCGATCGCTTGGCATATCGTTTGAAACTTGCTTCTGATTTATGGCGAGTTAAGGTGCGGGCATGAAGACTTTCAACGCCTCGTAGAAGCAGGCCTGTGGCAAAAGTGTGACGTAATTGGTGAGGATGAACATTGACCAAAGTCAGGATTTGTTTAAGTTCTGACTCACTGAACTGTCCCCATCTGTCCTGGGAAGCAGTTTCTATTGCTCCCGGCCCAATTCTCTGCTGCCGCTCTAAAGCAGATTGAGCCTGCGCTGCGGCAATCTTGCCCAAAGATTTAACTGCATAATACAGCCCTTGGTAGCCCAACCGCTGACCCCCTCTATTTCGTCCACAGGACAAAAATAGTGGACTATCTGGCGGTAAGTCTCCCGCTTTGACACGACGATCGACGAGATAGAGATTCAACTGCTCTCGTGCTTGGCGATCGAGCGGCACCGTGCCTGTACTGTCATCCTTGGCTTGCCGAATCGTCAACCGCACCCCATCATAGTCTTCCAGATTCAAATTGACGACCTCTTCTGCCCGCAGACCATGACTGAGCACAGCTAACAGCGATCGATCGCGCATCTCCGTCTCCCCCCGTTCCTCCAATGCCAGATACAATGCTGCGATTTCAATGTCTGATAAGTCTCTAGCTAGGGGCAAGGGCACCCGCTCCATCTCGACTGCTGCGGTTGGGTCATGAGCAATTTGCTCTGGGTAAGCCGTTCGAAACCAATCAAAGAAACTCATCAGAGCAGTCAAAGCTCTGTTGATGGAGTTTTTGGATAATTTTTGCCCCTGTAAATGGGCTTTGAACTGGGCAATCTGTCGAGGAGTGAGATCTGCCCAAGCCCGATCGGTCCACACTAAAAACCGCTTCAACTCACGCCTGTAGGCTTTTTGCGTATTGTCCGCCAGCGATCGCGCCTGAAAATACTCCTCTACCCGCAGCCAACGGAGATCACTGGGTTGAGACGATCGAGCTGGAACCGAAGCTTGGGAAGAAATCAAGCGAATGATTGGTAGACCATCTGAGTTAGAAAGCATGAGGATTCATACAAAACTGGGATAGCTTCGTAATTTTAGCTTAATTCAAGTAAAATATTTATACAATATCTTATATACGACTAAACTACGACTAGATTCAGCAGGGTTAGAGTATACTGAATGAAAATCCTTGCACTGCGGGAGTTTCACGGATGCCATCGCCCTTCCCTGGCATGAATCCCTACCTGGAACAGCCAGCCTTTTGGTCATCGTTTCACACCCGACTAATGGTGGCGATCGCGGATGATCTCGCGCCCGATCTACGTCCCAACTATTACGTTGAAGTGGAAACACGCACCTACAGAGACCAGGAGGGAAGCGAGAATGAAGAGGATGAACTCCTCATTGGCATTCCAGATGCAGCTGTTCTGGCAGCCAATACCTCTGAGCAACCTGGAGATAGTCCTTCATTAGAAACTAGAACGGTTCTGACTCAAAATCAGCCCCAGTCAATTACCTTGCCTATGCCCGTAGTCCTAAAGGAACGGTATCTCGCAGTTCGAGAAGTGGGAAGTGAAGCCGTTATTACTGTCATTGAAGTCCTCTCCCCCATGAACAAGCGAAGAGGGCAGGGTAGAACCGCCTATGAACGTAAGCGAGGGCGGGTTTTAGGAAGCCTCTCTCACTTGATCGAAATTGATTTACTCCGTGGCAATGCACCCATGCCCATGACGGGACAGGGGCAAACCACAGATTACCGAATCGTGGTCAGTCGCAGCGATCAGCGTCCTAAAGCAGACCTGTATGGCTTCAATTTGCCAGAAGTCATTCCCAGTTTTCCCCTGCCCCTCAAATTAGAGGATAAAGAACCCATTGTGGATTTACAAGCGATCGTACAGGGAGTCTACGATCGCGGCAGCTACGATTTTCGCATAGATTATCATCAGCCTGTTCCCCCGCCAAAACTATCAGAAGCAAACCAAAAATGGGTTGATGATTTACTAGCCTCAATTCGAGGTGTATGATGGCACGTCCTGATCAGGAGAAATGTCGGCTCTGTTCAAAGCTTAGCTCTCAAGAAGCACAACAGCGACATGGCAAAACAGGAGATGGCTGCTGGAATCATCAAGTTTGTCATAACCGTCGATCCTACTATCGGCATCGCGGCGTACGCAATCAATTACGTAAACAGCGTCGCCATATTGACGAGGCACAACCCACCCCAACCGGTCGATCGCCTGTAGCGACCTTAGCGATTCCAGTCCCCGCAGTGCCCGCAGCAGTCGTTCATTGGTATCGAGAAACAAAAGAGTCTCCGCTTCATGCCCTAGGAGCAGAACTTTGGATGGGAAACGATCGCGTGGCCAAGATAGAGCCTGTGCATTGTCTAGGATTAGCTGAGTCACAGGTCAAAACGCTTTTAGTTCGGATACTGGGTGAGTTTTCCTCATTTTCAAGTCTTAAGGTTGAACGGTTTCGATCCGCTGCGGAATTACACCCTTTGAATTGTCCGATTCGCCCTTGTCCCTTGCATCCAGATTCTTAGATCGTTGTGGAAATTGAGCAGCTAGAAATTGACTTGTGGCACTCTCTGGAAACAGCACGGCAGTTTCCAGAAACCTTAGAGGTGCGATTGCTCTGCGATGCACTAGAGCAAGTAATCCAAGGACAGCCGATCGCGCAACAGCTTGAAATTGCCAGCACAGCCATGACTCAGCTCACAGAAGTGTATGCTGTTCGTGCAGAGAAGTGGATGACAGACTGGCAGCGGCGCCACGATCCTCAAGAGCCTGTCGTTGCACTAGAGCAATGTGTTGATCTCTTTGTGCAGTCGCTGCATCTTGAGATATCAGATTTGTTTGAGCCTCCTGACCCAACGCATTACCCGACTGAGCGGCGATCGCCGACAAAACAATCGGCTGAAGGAACGATCGTGGGCAGGCTGGATCAAGAGGCTTTGCTGCAAGCTTTAGACCAACAGATGAGCCAGCATTCAGGTATGACTGAGATGGAGGCATTTAACACAGCAATCTCGGTGGCGCATGGCGAGGATATAAGAGCTTGGTCAGAGGCAATCAACCAGTTTTTCTCAACGCATACCAGTTCAATGGTTTGCCTGAGTCAACTTCAGCAGACTTTGAACCTACCGGTCGTGGCCATATGGCTGGGGCTGCTGTTAGGCAATTATGTCCTTGAACAGAGAGGAGAGTTCTATGATATGCAAAGTATTTTTGTACAGCAGTTGCCTACCCCCATTGCTGCTAAAGATAATTCCATCAGGTGATGTGAAATCCATAGCCAAATTGCTGAAGGCTATCAACAACAAAATTGTGTCTTGCCAGCAGTAGCCTTTTCCTCCTCTACTAGGATAGGTCAGGCAGTCAATTCCATTCCTTTAACAGTAGGACAGAGCATTCGATCTTTGTCGGTTCTGCTAACATTTCAAAGTAACATCAAGGGGTCAATCATGTTTATTGATTACATTACACTGATGCTGATCAATATGGTAGCTGGACTGTTTCTATTGGCTTATTACGTCTATCAGGGACTGGATAGTCCTGATCAAGAACGGTGGATTCCTGGCTTCGGCATGACTGGTGGCATCGCCTTAGTAACGGGGCTGCATATGATTTGGACTTGGCCGATCGGGGGGAGCTTCAACATTGCTTTTGGTGAAACCACAGTCTTATTTGGAATAATATTCATCACAACAGCTATTGCTTTATCGCAGGGTTGGGATCTGCTGACCGTGGCAATTTATGCTTTTTTCGCTGGCATCGCTGCGGTTGTGATTGGATTACGCGTTATCAACCTCGGCTTGACCAAGCAACCGTTGCTCTCAGGCGTTGGCTTTATTCTCACGGGGCTAGGCGGTATCTTTGCTGCCCCCACTCTCTATCTAAAAACCAACCGAACTTGGCGGCTACTCGGAGTAGCAGTCCTGGTATCAGCGGCTCTCATCTGGGCGCTGACCGGGTATCTGGCTTATTGGGGGCATCTAGAGACTTTTCAAAAGTGGGTGCCAATCCCGATGCGCTAAGTTATGACTCGTCAATTGTTGTTCTGATGTTCATCATCAAACAGAATTTCTCTTCGGGATGAAAGAGCCATGAGAAGACCTGATCCTGATCAGAATAATTCACTAAGCAGGTCAGCGAGTCGATCGCCTGCTAATACAATTTGTCGCTCTGCAATCGGTTGAACCTCTGTTGCATAATCGTCAGGCAAAACTTCGCCATGATTGCGATCGCTGCTCCCTGCGAGTGTTCCATTGCGATAGACCTGCTGGACTGCAAGAGTATAGCTTTCCTGCTCTGCCCAATTTTGGATGTTGGGGTCTAAGAGTTCACTCAGTTCGCTTCGCTGGTGGCCTGGATTGAGCCGGAGTCGTGTTGCTCGATTTCGCACGGTTTGAAAGCGAACGGAGCTGAGAATCAAATCGTCCCAGAATTCGTGAAGACTGATGGTTCTCGACTGAAAGGCTGGACGGATGTAAAACCGGGTGCCCCCACGATCTCCCTCTGGATACTGTGTTGAGAACAGGCTAACCACATGCAGAGGTTGATGCAGGTCGCCCACTAGATGAAACACCCAGCAAAGAGCGATCGCTTTTTCGCTATCGGGCACAGTGCTGCGAAGTATCGTCAGATTTTGCTCAAGCGCCGTTAAAATATTCTCTGATGCCGGTGATGGGGTTTGTACAACATCAGGCTGGTTCGCAGGTTTATAGGGGAAATTGATGTAGTGCCAAGTGGGATGATCAAAGGCAGGATTCTGGCGGATATCATCTGACCAACGTGCTGCCAGCATCAGCAGGTAGAGGTCTTGCTGGCGGGCTGGAATAGTGACTTGATTGAGCTGCGATCGCCAGCGGGTTTCAAATTCGGGATGCTGCTTCAGAATTGCTACAACTTGCTTAAGCGCTTGGGGGTCAAGCTGTTGAAGCTCGCTGTAAGCAATTGCACCTGAAACCATGTGTCCTGACTTGTTCCAAGCGTAGGCTGACAATGGGCAAAGCAGAACGAGCAAGGGCGCGGCTAGGAGGGCAGTGAATTTAAGAGTCGATCGCTTCAGCATTGGCTTGTGGTGAAACTGCTAAAAAGCATTGAAGTGTTTTACATGTACATATCCTGGGCGGTACCGGTAACGTCGGCTCAGCACTTTTGCAAGCACTACTCGATCGAGACGAGCCTGTTACCGTCGTTAGTCATACTCCCTCGAAAGCCGACCGCTTAAAGCAACGTGGCGCTCATTCGCAGTGGCGAACATGTCTGATGTGGAGGCACTACGTCGCATATTCCGTCAGGACTATTGGCTGTTTCTGCTCATCCCGCCGTAGGGAGTTTACTCCTGCCAGGTTAAATCTGAAAGTGTTTCTTGAGAAAGATTGAGTATCTTGTAAAGTTTTATAAATAATTAGGTTATTCTCCTCCTCTGGCTCCGATAGCCTATTAACCAAGTCAAGAGAAATTAAATCCTGCTTCAGTGTTCAAATCTAAATTCAACTACCCTGGATTAGACAATGGATGAGTTTAGCACTGAACTGATAGCCCAACTTGAGGATGCTTTAAGGCATCCAATCAGACAGCAATTATTATTGCAGCAACGGGAAAAACTCCAAGAAATAATAAATCATGGTTTTGTGCGTCGATGGCTATTTGAGCAGACGTACCAGACCCAGAATTCAGCTTGGGCAAAAAAAGCACGACTGTTAATCGTTAGAATTCTGCAATCTTCTAATCAAATTTGGCGAGGCGGATCTAGCAGTGTATTGCCAGAATACTATGAAGAAGCGCTCACGCGAACATGGGAATGGTTTAGCAACAATCTGGAGAGTTACGATCCTGAGCGGGCAAGTTTTGTTTCCTGGTTTAATCATCATTTGAAGTGGCGAATTATTGATGTTCAACGAGAAATGACTCAAGCGCAGCAGCGTCGAGAACATCCTTTTGTAACTGAAAGTGGCGAGGTGATTGATCCGTTAGAAATTGTTCCTGCACCAGACGCTGACCGTTGGCAGGAAACGATCCACATCTGGCTAGAGTTAGTTCAAAATGATGACGTTCTCCACAGTTGTCGAATGCGAAATGCACCTCATGTCAACGGTCAAGACTTGCTCACTCAAATCTTGCAAAAGCTCCATGAATTAGGCGAGTTTTCTTGGGAGGCGATCGCTCAAACTTACGATGTTGATCCTTCATCCTTGAAAAAATTTTGTCGAATCCGCTGTTTCCCGCGTTTCCGAAAGCTATGGGCTGAGTAGCATTCACTGAGTAACTTTCCACTGAGTCGCATTCGACGAAATTTTCAAACGTAGATATTTTCACTTGATCTAAATCATGACTGACAACAAAGATATTCTCAAGGAACTGATGGCGATCGCTATCCCTATCACGGCTACTGACCGAAGTCGGGCACAGATATTTGCCAAACAACAGCCCACTCAAGCCAGGGCAGAACAAGCTTATCGCAATGCGATCGCAGTCTTAGTAACTCGTCGCTGCTTACATTGGCTGGGAATTTCGTCAAACTTAGAAATGAGCGATAGCTGGAATTTACTCAACTGTTTGTTAGAGGATGCTGCCGATTTGTACGTTCCACAGCTGGAAGGGCGGCTAGAATGTCGGGCAATCCGTCCAGGAGACACCATCTATTTAATTCCTGAAGACACTGAACAGGAACGTATCGGCTACGTTGTCGTGCAGCTTGATGACACATATCGGGAGGGGCAAGTTCTAGGATTCTTTGCGTCAGCCTCTACCCATTTTTCTATGAGTGACCTTCAGCCCTTGGAGGCTCTGATCGATCGTCTGCCAATGCCAGTCAACTTAGGGGAATGGCTAAATCAGAGATTTGATCAGGGCTGGGAGCCTCGCGACAATTTACTCAGTTCTCAAAAAAAATCCATTCTTGCCAGCTCTTTGAGGAATCGACAGGATGAGATTAAACAGCGTGTGGAGCAGCTTTATCTAAAACAAGCCAATTTTAATTTAACGCCGATACTCTCAGCAGAGCCAGAAATAGCCTTGGCACAACTGATTCAAACCACACAAGAGGATGAAATTCGGTGGCAAGCTGCTGAGTTGCTGTGGCAACTGGATTCTCGACATCCCGATTGTCCCGTGATTAGTGCTAAAGATTTGGGGGTTTATTTTGAAGGACGCACGGTTGCGCTGATGGTTGGCGTTTTACCCAAAGTAGAGAGCAGCCGCTTGATCCTGCTAAGGCTTTACCCGTTTGAGCAAGAATTTCACCTTCCACCCGGTTTAAAACTGGAGGTGCTAGATGAAACAGGAAGCCAAGAGCTATTTCAGGTGGAATCCAGACGGCAAGATGACTATATTCAATTCAAATTTACGGGAGATGTGGGCGATCGCTTTAACGTGCGTCTGACGCTCCATGAAGCATCCTTTACGGAGTCCTTTATCATTTAATCTATTGCACCTATTTACTTGTTGTACAGATCTCGTTAATCATGCTTATCTAGTGAGTAAGTCTTAACCTGTTAGTCCTACCGCCATTTATGGTTCAGCCCTCTCCTGACCACCGTCATCCTCAAAGCATTGCCGTTGTCCTGCGGATGGGTGTCGGTTGCTTTGCCGATGGTTTTTCGGTGACGCTTCAGATTTTGGAAGAGGGTCAGTTGATTCAGGAGCATCATGATTTGTCTCATCTCCCGGCGGCGGCTGATATGCCAAGGCTCTATCGGGAATGGCAGAGTCGATCGGTCGAGAATAGCCGTAAACTTCAAGAAGAAATCAGCCGTAAACTTCAGGCGGTTCCGGCACAGAAGACGAATGTTGCCGATTTAGAAGACTGGAGACAAAAAACTGAAAGACTAGAGGACTATTGCAGAAGATGGTTTCAGGAGCAGGCATTCAGAAGTCTGCGCGATCGCATCCAGGCAAACATCAAATTCAAAACCGATCAAGCTGTTCCCATCATTGTAAGTTGCGATACGGGAGATAAATCTCAAGATGAGGTGCTGCGTAGGCTGCCCTGGCATTTATGGGATTTGTTAAGTAGCCGTCACGTTGAATTTGCTCTGTTGACTCGATTTCACCACCAGGCAAATACTCTGACGTTACCTGTCCGAGTGCTGGCTATTTTTGGCAGTTCTCAAGGAGGCTTGCAGCTTGAGAAAGATGAGGCAGCCCTGCAAATACTCCAGCAGCGAGGTGCGCAAATTACTAAGTGCGTAGAGCCTAATCTGGAAGAGTTATCGCCTTTGCTGCGTGATCAGGCTTGGGATATCCTCTTTTTTGCCGGACATAGCTCTAGTGAAGGTATCAGCGGGCGAATTCAAATTAGAGAAGATGTGAGTTTACGGCTAGATGATTTGCGTCAAAGTTTAACCAAAGCAGTCGCAAAAGGTCTCAAGCTGGCGATTTTTAACTCCTGTGATGGGTTAGGAATCGCCGATTTTTTGGCAGAGCTGCATGTACCTTTCATGATTGTGATGCGGCAACCTGTGCCTGATCAGATTGCCTGTCAATTCTTGCTTTACTTTTTGAATGAATTCTCTCAGGGCAAACCGCTCTGTCTGGCGGTTCGTGAGGCACGCGATCGCCTGGAAGCTTTTCAAAATAGGTTTCCTGGAGCCTCATGGCTACCCACCATCTGTCAAAATCCCAATCAGCCGCAGTTGGTTTGGCAGCAATCCTCCCTTCTGATCCGCCTGCGCTCTCGCTTATCCCCTGTATCTGCTTCCCTGATCATGGGTTCTGTTGCCTTGGCAGGGACGATCGCTATAGCGGCGATTGCAGTCAACCGCTGTCAGTTCATGCCTTCCCTTTGCGATAATCCAAACTTAGCCCAACAATTTGTCACGGATGGTCATCAGTCTGTTGCTGACAGCAAAGTCAAGCTGAGTCAGCCTTATGGTTCGCTAAAACAGCAAGGCATTGCAGCATTCTCACAAGCTAAATATGGCGAGGCAGTCACAATTTTTGATGATCTGCGAAGTCAAGCCAAACAAAGTAAAAATAGCTCAAATTCAGGGATTAGCAAAGCTGCTTTAGGCGCTCTGCAAGATCCTGAAACCTTGATTTATCGGAACAATGCGTTCGTGAATGCCCAGCATACTCAAAATCCCGCCTTGCCCATTTACACGATCGCCGTTGCGGCACCGTTGAATCTTGATGCAGGCATGGGCATTGTTTTTGGAGTGGCTCAAGCGCAAGATATGGCGATTCAGCAGGGAATTAACCTACAGGTAATCATTGCCAATGACAACAACAAGCCTGAGCAAGCCGAACAAGTTGCAAAAATCCTCTCTGCTGATTCTAGAATCCTGGCGGTAGTAGGGCATTACACTTCTCCTAACACCTGCAATGCACTGAGAGTGTATTCTCCAAATCGACTGGTGGTAATCACGCCAACCAGTACCGCCGTCAATCTCCAGTCCAATCCAACTTGTGGTGGCGATCCGAATCGCATATTCTTCCGCACCGTTTCAACCTCACGAGTAGAAGCCAGCAGCCTAGTACAGTATTTAGTCAACGATCTGAATAAACCGCATCCCAAGGTCGCTGTTTTTTACAATCCTAAGGAGCTGTTCAGTCAGGATTTGTTCGATCAGTTTGTTCAAGTCCTCAACGCTTTTGAGGGACATATTGTTGCTACGTTTGACCTTTCCGATCCCAACTTTGATCCCCGTCAACTGCCGCTAGAGGCACAAGAAGCGGATGCTCTGGTGGTATTGCCAGACGGCGGAACGGGTGACAATACAGCTTTTCAAAAGGCGATCGCTATCGTCAAGTTAAACAACCGAGAAAAACCCATTTTAGGAGCTAATACGCTTTACCTTCAGGATGTTTTAGAACAGGCTGGAGAGGCGACAGTAGATCGTTTGTTTATTGCGGTTGATTGGCATCCTAAGCAGTGTGGTGCAGACGCTTTTGCCAAACAAATTAATGAGTATTGGGGAGGCGATTTAAATCGTCGTACGGCTCTAGCCTATGAAGCAGTTCAGACGGTAGTGCAGGCAATTCGCCTCTCAAAATCATCGATTACTCGCCAAGACGTAAAGCAAAAACTTTCTGAGACAGGCATTAGAGATAATGCCACAGCTTCTAGCGCAATTATTAAAGGTTTATCGATTAGTTTTGATGCCAGAGGCGATCGCAGAGAAATCACCACGCGGGCGATCGTCACGGTCAACAATCAATTGAGGTTTGATCTGGCAAAAGATGTTCTTTGCCCAAAGGGTGATTGAACGGCACCAGAGCATACTTCGTAAAGTTATGTAAATATTTTGACGATATTGATTCTGGCTACCGATAGTCCTTTAAGACATCTGATTAGGTGAGTATCAACTCCTAGAGTTAAAGATTAAGCACTGCTAGCTTAGGAATGAGAATTCAACAACATCGAATTTTGTAGGATGCATTATGGCTAGTGCCTAACGCATCCTACGCAGAATTCCACATCATTAAATCCGCGATCCTTAGAGAGATTTAGCATGAAAAACTCATTAAAACTATCGCTAAAATCTCGAATTCAAAAAACATTGCGGACGGTATTCAAACTAATAGCTTATGGCGTTTCAGGAGTTCTTTATGTATTGGGGCATCTGCATGGAGTCTTTATCATTTTAGCCTGTGTCAGCTCTCTTTTATGGAATTTTTATTCTGTACTTTGGATTGGCGAATCGATCGCAGTAACTTGCCGTAATACAGATTCTATCCGTGTGGATTGCACTATAAAATATCGTGCTTTGCTTCGAGAATCGGAACAGCAAATCAAAAATGTTCAAGGCATAAAAGTTGATTCCTATACTTCTTCTTCAGAGTCCGGTAATACGACTACCTATGAGGTTAGCTTGCAGTCTCTAGGGAGCGATCGCTTGATCAAAAAATACTCTAATCAGAGCGATCCAGAGATTAAAGCATTACAGCGGCTCAATTCATTTATTGAAAACCCTGAAACACACATGACGATTCCGTTACGATACCACCTGTGGAAATCCCTGGTTATTTTCCTTTTTCTGCTTCCTTTCATGTTTGCTATTTTTGTCCCAGTCTTCGCTGGTTTATTAAGTTTATTCCAAAGCTTTAATAGCGCTCTAAAAAAATCGGAAAGGATATATTGATCATGACTTATACATTAATCATGACTCAGTGGCAAAACTCGTTTCGATTCACTCAAACTCAGGGGTTATGGGTGGGGGTATGGGTTGGCTACATCAGCTTTGTTTTATGGCTGGGAATACGTTGGATCGTTTTGAGTAGTGGTGCATTGATTGGGGTACTGACGATCGCGTCCTGGCATATTCAGCTCCGAACACAAAGAGCGCATCCTACAGTATCCTCTGCAAACTTGCTGCAACCAGAGATTTTTTTAAATCACATTACTATCCTGAATGATCGAGTTCCAGAGGCTTGTCAATCGCTATGGCGATCGGTTCAAGCTCAAGCTCAAGCCATTCAGCGGACGGCAGCACAAATTGCCCAGCAGGAACCTACATTTATTCCAGATCTACTCGAAACTTTGCATACCGTTCTTGATCTAGTCGATCAGCTCGTGCAGGCTCTTCAGGTGACGCAGCAAGTGCAAACGCCGCATTATCAGAAGCTATCGCAAATTCAGCTACAAAGCAGTCTCGATCGGCTTCAGCAAACTCATGATCAACTTCAGGAGTTGCGCGATCAGTTAGCGCTAGTAAGCTTGAAGCAACGTTGCATCACGCCTTCTGGAATCTCAACACGATTGCAAATTCTGGTTACAGAGAACGAAAAAGGAATCTTGGGAGACTAAACTACAATGAAAAATCTGCGCTTTAATATTGGGCTAGCGATCGGACTATGCCTCAGCTTGTTGTGGGCTTGTACCGCGCCAGTCAACTCATTTGCAAGTGCCGATCGCTATCTCCGCGAACAGCTTTTGCCTAAAATCCAGGTCAGTTCACAGCTTGTCTCTGACACAGAATCTTATAATGCTGTCATTCCTGCTCTGACTGATTCTGAACCCGATCCCAGCACCTATCCGCTCTACGGTGCGAAACCTAGCCGTGACGCAAATACTAGCTATATTGAAATCTATAGCTCGGCTGAAAAAGCCAATGGCGAACGCCAGGATGAGCGATGGCTGATTGATGTAGTTGAGCAGTTTAATCAGCAGCGGCAAACACTCAGTTCCGGGGAAGTTGTTCAAGTCGGGATTCGCAATATTCCTTCTGGATTAGGGGCACAAATTCTGGCTGCCAAAAAAGGAAAACCTGCGGGTTATACCCCCGCAAATGCCTTGTGGTTAGAGCTGCTCAAAGCTGAAGGGTTGCCGATGCAGACTATTACCCCAGCGCTGGTGCCAAACCAAGCTATTTTTGCCATCCAGCCGCAAGTCTATCAAGAACTGGCAGAAAACGGAGCAGTAACGTTCGATCGCCTCCTGGATCATATCTTGGCTGGCAAGATCAAAATTGGTTACGCCAATCCCTACATTGCTTCATCAGCGCTGAACCTTCTATACACGCTGCTTTGGCGTTCGGCAGGACATGCCCAAGATGGCAAGCCGCTGACGATCGCAGAACTGGAACTGCCTCAAACGAATTCAGCCTTCAGCGCTTTCCAACAGCAAATTTCCTTAACCACACCGACCTATCTAGATCTAAAACAGATTTGGATTCGCAATCCGCAGCAGTTTCCGGCGATCGTCATGAACTACCAAAGCTATGTCACCCTGAAGCAACAGCCGGGATTTGAACAGTTGGCTTACGTTCCTTTTGGTATCCCTGAAACGTCACCGCTTGTGGGATTTGAGTGGAACACTACATCTGAACGGGAAGCGCTACAGAAGTTTGCTGCCTTTGCCACTTCTGTTCCTATGCAGCAGTTGGCAGAACAACGGGGATTTGAACAAACAGACTATCTAAAGCAAAATCGCTTTCCTCCTTTGCCATCAGGTGAAGTTTTGAAGGCAGCTCAGTCATTTTGGAAACAGCGTAAGGACGGCAGGCATACCGTGTATATGGAACTCGTTGTAGACACTAGCGGTTCAATGGAGCGAAACAATCGCCTGAAAGCTGTGCAGAAAGCGCTCCGATTTGCCAGTCAACAAATTAATCCAGGCAATCAGGTTGGATTGCTGACATTTAGCGATCGCCCCACTCGGCGCATCCCCCTGGCTCCCTTTAATGAGCTGGAACAAAAGCGGCTATTTGCTGCCATCGATCAGCTTCAGCCGGATGGCGCAACGGCTCTCTATGACGGACTTGCCGTCGGGTTAGCAGACCTGATGTCAAAACAAAAAACTGACCCAGAGGGACAATTTTATCTACTGCTGCTAACGGATGGAGAACAAACCGATGGACTGAGTTTTGCAGAAATTAAAGATGTCATTAAATATAGCGGAGTTAGAGTCTATCCGATCGCTTATGGTGAAGTCAATCAACAAGAATTAGAGGCAATCGCCACAATTCGGGAAAGTAACGTGTACGAAGGTACTCCTGAAAAAGTTCAAGTTCTGCTAAAAGACCTATTCCAGACCAGCCTCTAATCTAATCTCGTTAGACCCATCCCAACGATGAACCTCAATACACCTCTTTTCAAAACCCTAGGGCTTAGTTGGCTGATGTTTTTGATTACCGGATTGTTGATTAGCTGGCTCTTTGCTATTCCGACTCTTACCGTGCTGATCGATCGCAGCTATTGTCCTTCCAACCAATGGCAACAGGTTTCGCAGACCTACACTGATCTGTACCACCAACATCAACGCCGCCAGTTGCAGTTGCGATCGGTCATCTTGTTTAGTAATCTAGGGCAAGAAGTCTTTGCTTCACCTCCCCTACCTGAAGCCATACAGGCTCTATCAACCTATGGTTATTCGGATCTATATCGCCAAGCCGAACTGCAAAAAACATACTCTAAAACGCAGCTTTTGGGTTGCCATTCCTAGGGCGTGTTTTAAAACCTAGAGCCAAAGGAGAATTGCAGCAAGGATGAGCGTGGCGAGATAATGCTCTGTCCGTTTCTCATAACGGGTGGCAATGCGTCGAAACTGCTTTAGGCGATTGATGGTTCGTTTGATGTCCACATTCGTCCGATAAATATTGCAGGCTCTATAGAACCCATTTGAGATCTTTTATAATGGAGAAATAAGGCATCTACAACCCTCAAATCTAGTTGCTATGGCATATTCCAGCAGTCTTACTGATGCAGAATGGGAAATTCTTGAACCCCTGTTGCCTCAGATATTACCGCAGAAGAAACGAACACGACCCTCCAATTGGACTCAGCGGGAGATCATTGATGGCATCCTCTATCAACTCAAAAATGGGTGTAATTGGCAAGACCTGCCCAAAGACTTGCCTCCCTACTCCACAGTTTATTGGCACTACAAGCAGTGGCGAGCCGCAGGAGTATTTGAGGAATTGATGAATGTTTTACACAGACAAGTACGGGAACAGGTCAAAAAAAGCCCAAGTGGACGAGGTTAATCCTCATTGATTCCCAAGCTGTGAAGAACACATGCAATGCGAGTGTAGATTCAAAGGGATTCTGTTTTTACAAAGCGACCAATGGAATTAAAAGGCACCTAGCCGTCGATACACTTGGGTTTCCCTTCTTTACTCACTGCACAAAAGCTAATGTTTCCGATGATGCAGGATTAATTGAAATGCTGACACTCAACATTGATTATTTCAAATCGAAACCCGTCAATATTCCCAAGATCACCATCCTGCTAGATCACGGGTATCACATTGACACTTTGATCAAGGCGTTAGAGCAGGTTTATCCCCAGATCATGACAAAAATCAGGTTTGAGCTTTCCACGAAACCCTCGAAACAGGAAAAAGCAAAGCAAGGAAAATCTGGATTTGTCCCGGCTATTGCTCGCTGGGTGTACGCCCTTGGCGGGGCGAAGCCCTATGAACGATCCAATGCTTGGATGGAGCGTTGTAAAAGTCTAGTGAAGAACTTTGAGCGCACGCTATTTCATGCCACGACCAAAATCAATCTTTGCTTTATCAGGCTAATGCTGAAGCGGCTGGCAGCCCCTTCCTAAGATCTCAAATGGGTTCTATAGCTGTTTCGGGGAGATAAGCTATGGGGAAAAGCTGAAAGGTATGAGCCAGCAGCATTTCAGCGTCTTTTGACCTCCGGACTTGAAATGCTTGACTAGCAAGCGTTTCAAGTCCTTATCTCCAAATACCTCCCTGAAACAGCCATAGAGCTAAAATCCAATCTAGAAGACATCTTCAGTATCTATTTTCTTTGACCAATAGATCAGCCCTGCTGCCGTTAAAGGGGGCATATCTTAGCGATCGGTGAGATGGTTTAACGATTTGCTCCAACGTTTTCAAGTGCGATCGATTTCATATGTTGGCGACACAACCCCAAGTCCTGCCCTCAGGGAGCAGTTACCTACGCTCCGAGTTTAACCCGATCCCCTCTACGCGATCACGATATTTTGATGTGTTACCGCTAAACCTTTCGAGAGTTCAGCTAGCTTGAACTGCTTGGACTCCTTACCTATACCATCTGCATCATAGAACAATGCTCCAGTAGATTGGTTATAGATAAAGCGATCGCTCTTATCCATTGCCTTTGCCCCCAAGCGGAACTGACGCTGGGTCAGGCTCGCGCCCACCTTTAGACCATTGACAGAACCAGACACCAGAACTTCTAATACATCCTGACGGACTGAGAAGTCCATGATCTGATCTGCACCGGAAGCAGGAACTTCCAGCCTAAATTGGTCTGCTCCCTTACCGCCAATCAAGATATCGTTGCCACTATCGCCGACTAAGATGTCATTGCCATCATTGCCCATCAAGCGATCGCGCCCTGCACCGCCCCGCAGCATATCAGCACCTGCACCTCCGTTCAGGATATCGTTGCCCTCATCACCCGACATCAGGTCATCACCTGTTTCGCCAAACAGCCTGTCGTCGCCGCCGTATCCAACCATGACATTGACTTTGCCTTGCATTCCACGCAGCACGTCTCTACCTTCTGTTCCGACAACTTTGCCGTAAGGTGAAGGAGCCTCTAGGTTTGTCAGTCCGGCATCAAAGCCACTGCCCGTGTTCTCAGCAATAACCTCAGCGATCGGCTTCGTTCCCGCGGCGGCTGCCTTCAGATCTTGAGCCGTTTCTTTCAGCAGCACATACTGCACTTTGCTAACTTGCTCTAGGACGCTATCCAGCGATTGACTCGTCATTACTGTTGCTACCCGCTGGCTACCTTCTGCGATGACTTGGGCGGCGCTGGCTGAAAGGGTTAGCAATTGTTGCCAGTTTTGTGAAGGTTCAGTGGTTTGCAGTTGGCTTACGACTGTTTCAATCAGACGTTGAATTTGAGCGGTATCACTCAAGTTAATGGAGCCTGGGGATAGGTTGCCAGTCGTGAGCAAAGCATTGACAACTGACTCGCTAATCTGAACAACAGATAACTTAGAGACTCCTCGTATGAATTGGGTGGTCATGCCGATCAAGTTTTCTATCTGGACATGCGCTGTCATCAGTTTGACCCCGTTACTGTCTCCTGATTGGATGGCGGCAATCGGATCAAAGCTAGCTAAATCAATCTCGGGCGGCAGACCTAGCGTAGCTTTCACTACGGTCTGCGCTTGGGTGAGGTCAAGTCCACGCTGCACCAGTGCACTCACTAGCGTCGTAACAGGCGTAATCATGCTGTAGCCTGCGGGAGCCGCTAGCAATGTCTCTACAGCAAGATAGGTAAACGTATCCGTACCGCCCAGAGATACGAGTCTGCCTTCGCTGGGGTCGATCGCCCCATTCCTGTTGGTATCGAACTGTTCCATCGGGATTTGCAGATTATAGGTAGCATCTGCATTGCTGATGGTGAAAGGTTCGTTCGCATCCTGTAGTCCGTTGAAGTTAGCATCTAGGTAAATGGTGGCTCCGGCAATGTACTTATTAGAAGTCTTACCGCCATTGTCTCCACCGACGCTGAAGCTAGCAAGTTGGAAAGTGGCAAACCTTCTCTCCCAAACGGTGTCTCCAAATGATGTGACTTCAGCTCCCAAGAAAGCGTTGACTTCACCGTTAAGGTTGAATAGATCTTGGGGCTTGAGGATGCGAGGGAGAATTTCACTAATAGCGTGGAGTTTCTGATCGCTCTCTCCTTTTGCTTCACCAATATCCACTAGATCTAATCCTACTTTGCCCTCAATACCCCCTTTGACATAGCCGCCAACTGCGAGAAGGTTCAACCCTGCTCCAGCCTCAATGGAGGCATTCACCTGTAACTCATTGCCGGGTAAATCATCGACATAGAAGCCATCGAAGATCTCGTAGGACTTGTTTAAGGCATAGCTGCTTTGTTTCCATTGGTCAAGACCGAAGGTATCAAAGCCGAAGGAGAGGTTCGTTTTGGCTTTAAACTCTCCTTTTAAAAGTCCGCCAATAGGTCCCCAAATAGAAAATTCCTTGTGGACATTGAAGCCAAAATCGAGGTCGGGCATGTCGTACTTGAACAAATCGACACTAGGTTGACCCAGCAATAGACCGATCGCCGCCGCCGGATCAGTTAAGATCGGAAATTGGAGTCCTTCAATATTATTCAGCTTGGTTAAGAAATTTTTAGCCTGAGAACTGACCTTAGATTGAGCCAGTTGCTTACTCACATCAGTTTTTGCTAGAGTCGCAGTTTTGTTGCCTGTCTTGACTATCCCCTGTTTGTCCTGACCAAACTCAATTTTATGGGAACCCAAATCGATCTTGATATTGCCATCCTGCTTACTGAGGGTGCCGATTAGATCAGTGACTTCTTCAATTAACTCCAGCGCAACCAAGAAGCGGGTATCTACTTTCTTCCGAGCTAAGGTAGAACCAATTTCAATAATGGTGACTTTGTTATCACGATTTTGGTCAAAAAAGCTGCCCAGCCCTAGCTCAGAGATCAGTTTAGTGTCCTGATTGAGGAACTTAATAATTGGCGAGAATGGCTTAATAATCTCATCAATTTTTGTCAAGATAGGCTTAGCAAAATCGCTAATGAATGTGCCCAGATCAATCTGCATGTTGTTGAACTGGATTGTAGATTTCTCTACCTTGTTTTTCTTCGCCACAGCTTCGCCGCCTGTCTTGCCGTCCGATTTTCCGGAAGCCAAATCAGTTTTCTTGTTATCTTGGGCATTGCTAGATTTGTCAGCACCAAGCGTGTCTGTTTTTGCTTTATCTTTGGTGGCTGTAGGCAGCTTTTTGTCGGAGTCGGAGGTCTTATTAGGCTTGTCTTGCGACTGACCACCTTGAGCATCTGTTGTATCAGACGTTTTATTCTTGTCGGAAGTAATAGGCTTTTTAGAATCAGGCTTCTTGGTGTCCGGTCTTTGGCCCTCTTGTGAATCTCCCTGCGAATCTTCTTGGGACTTTTCTTGCTTCGTTGAGTTTGGCTTCTTGGTGTCAGACTTCTTGGTATCCGATTTTTGACCTTCTTGCGAATCTTCCTGTGCATCTTCTTGGGATTTTTCTTGCTTCGTTGAGTTTGGCTTCTTAGTATCCGATTTTTGACCTTCTTGTGAATCTCCCTGCGAATCTTCTTGGGACTTTTCTTGCTTCGTTGAGTTTGGCTTCTTGGTGTCGGGCTTCTTAGTATCCGATTTTTGACCTTCTTGTAAGTCACCCTGCGAATCTTCTTGGGACTTTTCTTGCTTCGTTGAGTTTGGCTTCTTGGTGTCAGACTTCTTGGTATCCGGTTTTTGACCCTCTTGCGAATCTTCTTGCGACTGGCCACCCTGGGTGTCTGTTGTATCCGGCGTTTTTTTCTTGTCGGAAGGAACAGAGTCTTTCTGCTTAACGATCGTTTTTGTAACCTCAATTTTGCCCGTGACTTTCACCGTCACTGTCTTCAGATCAATCCTAGCAATTTCAAGATTGAGAGAATTTTTGTTTTTGAAGCTATCGAAGTCCTTTGAGAACTCAGCATTCTTCAGCTCTTCAAGATCCTTGCCTCCAAACGGCAGTGCATTTTTGTTGATTAGATTCTGAACTTGTTTCAGAACTGTTGCTTTGTAAGCATTTGCATCGCCTTTTATTCCATTGGTCAAGGCGGCTTGCCAGTCCCGATGCTCCTTGAGGAACTGGGCAGATTCACCCTCAAATCGCTTCAGGTAATCAAAGTGAGTTTTCTGGTTAAAGTCTTTGTATCCACCGTTCAACATCAAATCAGAATTGAGATTTGGTCCCAAAAACTTCCTGTCCACCGTAAGTTTCGTGGTCAGTCTAGTTTTAGGATCTTGAATGGGGAACGCGTTTTGTGAGGAATTTCTACGGACTTCATTCTTGATCCACCAGGGCAAGTTACCCAAGCGGATGAAGCGATCGATTAGCACATCCGTCTTGAGCTCAACTGTGATTGTCTTAGACTCTAGAACAATTTCCGTAACAGTTTCTTGCTTCGTTGGATGTGGCTGAACAGAGCCGGGTTTTTTGATGTCCGGATTTTTGTCGTTGGAGAGTTTTTCCTGAGCGTTCCCTGGATCTTTGTCGTTAGAGGGTTTTTCCTGGGCGTTGCCTGGGTTTTTGCCACTTGAGGGTTTTTCCTGAGCGTTCCCTGGATCTTTGTCGTTAGAGGGTTTTTCCTGAGCATTCCCTGGATTTTTGCCACTTGAGGGTTTTTCCTGGGCATTCCCTGGATTTTTGCCACTTGAGGGTTTTTCCTGGGCATTCCCTAGATTTTTATCGTTGGAGGGTTTCTCCTGAGCGTTGCCTGGGTTTTTGCCGCTTGAGGGTTTTTCCTGAGCATTGCCTGAGGGTTTTTCCTGAGCATTGCCTAGATCTTTATCGTTGGAGAGTTTCTCCTGAGCGTTGCCTGGGTTTTTGCCGCTTGAGGGTTTTTCCTGAGCATTGCCTGAGGGTTTTTCCTGAGCATTGCCTGGATTTTTGCCACTTAAGGGCTTCTCTGGCTCAGCACTCTTCATAGGTTGAGTTTGCTTCGGCTCTGGCTTGCCATAACTGTAGTGGAATGCTTTCCAATCCACCTTGAAGTCAAAGTTGAGCGAGGGAATCACGTCACTGCCCAAAATGGTAGTTTTGGCTTTGAGGTCGATGACGGGATTGATATCGAAGTCTGCATACAGCAGCTTGTCATCGCGGCTCTTCATTTTCAATTCTTTGAGAGTGAGGCGATCGCCATCATCTTTTGCACTAGGCTGATCCAGGTCATTCAAACCAAGCTTGAATTCACCTCCTACATAAGTGCCGCCCTCTTTGCCACCTTTCTTGTTCTTGGGCTTATTGTCCTGTACATCAAGTTGCAAAAAGCCCAAGTTAGCAGTAGCCTTGAAATCATTGCTTAAGCCAAAGCCCAGTCCAGCCGTGAGTTCAGTGACTCCAGTGTCAATGAAGAACCCAAGATCTTTGCTAAAGCCTATGCCTAGGGAGAGTCCGTACTCAAAAGCGCCGTCTACGGTACCTTGAGATTGCAGCGACAGCAAGCCTGGAAGCCCCAGGTCAATATCAAGGGGAATAGAGCCAATGTTATATCTATTGCCGACGCTGATTTGCAATTCGACTTCACCTTTTGAGGATTGGCTGGTGTCAATCTTGACATCTACCCTATCAAAGTAGGGCTTCAGGCTTTTCTGAATGATCTTCTCAAATTCCTTCAGGCTGAAGCCTTTCTCATTGCCAATGCCACCTTCCAGACCTTTTTTGAGGTCTTGGATGAAAGTTGGGGTGACTTTGTCAAGTTTGCCGAGGATGGGAACATCAACCTTCGCCATCTGGCTATCTACGACAGTCTGTATCCGATCTAAGCCTTCTGATAAACCCTTTTTTGCTTCCTGAGCGTCATAAGCTTCTTTAACGCTCAACTTAAAAGTTTGGCTGGCAGATTTTCCTTCACTGTCACTAGCAGTAACTTTGATATTGAGATCGTCAATATCATTCAGGTCAGGCTTGCCAATAAAAAATTTCGTTTTAGGATCGAATTTGAGCCAGTCCGGCAGAGGGTCGCCATTTGCCAGAGTGGCTTTTAGGGTAAGGCGATCGCCATCCCCATCTTTGAAAGCTTTCTTAGAAACTTGGAAGCGGAAGGCTTCATTAATTGGAGTGGTCAGGTCTTCGATCGCCTCTCCAACTCTAGGTTTCTCATTCAAATCTCGAATTGAGATTGTCAAGAACTTGTCGTCAGACAGCCCTCCATCATCTGTGGTGCGGAGGCGGATGCTGTAGCGAGATTTTTCCTCAAAGTTTGGAGAGTCATTGATTAAGAGCTGACTATCTCGGATTACAAAAGCATTGTTATCTTCGCTGCCTGCTCCATTGACTAGCGTATAGGTAAAGCGATCGCCCTTATCTTGATCTTTGCTACTCAGTTCGCCAATAACTGTTCGCTCATCCACGTTTTCATCAATCTGGTCGTTGCTGAGCAGGAGGCTAGTGGGCGCTTCATTGATGTCCTTAATAGCAAGCGTGACAGCACGCATATAAGTTAACCCGCTAGCATCAGTGGTGCGAACCTGCACTTTGTAGTTAGATTTCTTCTCAAAATCGGGGGATTCGCGCAAAATGAGCTGATTGCCCCGGATGCCGAAGGAACCATTGTCGTTATCTCCATCCCCAGCTGCTAAGCGATAGGTGAAGGAGTCGTTCTCATCAGGGTCAACGGCGGTAAGTAGGGCTGCAATCGCTCCCACCTCTGTGTTTTCACGAACGCTATCTTCGCTGAAGCGGATGTTGGTGGGAGCCTCATTAACATTCTGAACTTTGACGTTCAGTGTTTTAGTAAAGGATAATCCCGTGTCATCAGTGGTTCGTACCCGGATGGTATGGCGAGATTTGGCTTCAAAGTTAGGCGATTGCTTCAGAACCAGCTCGTTATCCTGAATTTTAAATAACTCATTGTCGCTATCTCCATCCCCAGAGACAAGGGTGTAACTATAATCATTGCCTCGGTCAGAATCGATAGCGCTGAGAATGCCTATTAGTGCGTTAGCATCAATGTTTTCACGGATAGTGTCGTTACTAAGGTGGATATCTGTTGGTGATTCATAAATATCGTTAGCGGTAATTTCAAACTGCCGCTCGATCGAGAGTCCGGTAGCATCCGCAGTGCGAACTCGAATTTTGTAACTAGATTTTTTCTCAAAATCGGGAGCTTCATTGACGCGGAGCTGATTGCCGATAATGGTAAAGTCGCGATTATCGTTATCACCTATCCCTTGCTCTAGGGTGTAAACAAATGTACCTTTCCCTTCTGGATCTTCAGTACTGAAACGACCTACGACTGTATCCGCAGGAATATTCTCATCCAAATCAGCTCTACTAAGCTTCAGGTTAGTAGGATCTTCGTCTACGTTGAGAACAGCAATCACGAAGGCGCGATCGATATGCAGTCCATCTTGATCCGTAGTGCGAACGCGAACTCGGTAGGCGGGCTTGGCTTCCCGATCAGGAGACTCCATAACAAACAGTTTATTACCTGCAATCCGAAAAGCGGCGTTATCGCGATCGCCATCCCCAGATACTAAACCATAGTTAAAGGTATCCCCTGCATCTACGTCACGAGTTGCTAAAGTCGCCACCAAAGTATTCACATCTACGTTTTCCAGGACGCTGGTATTGCTAGGAACGACATCACTGGGGCGATCGTTGATCGGATTTAAGTTAATTGTTGTCGTGGCTCCCACCAACGCATAAACGCTGCCATCATGACCGTTCCACTTGAAGTTGATGCTGCCATTAAAGTCTTTAGGCGGCACGTATCGGAGATTGTTCAAATCAGCAGTTGCAATTTCTTGATTTGTCTCGACTGCGGCACCATTCAGCGTCAGCGTTCCGGTCAATGGCAGATCGGTGATCTGAATTTTGCTGAGGACGCGAGGACTCTTGGTGACATGTTGGTTCAAGGATAGATCAGTGTCAATATCGCTAAAGCGATTAATGAACTCGCTAGCCGCAAACACAACCGTATTGTCCTCATCCAAGGTGCGATTGAAATCTGCAACTGTGGGAATATCGTTAATTGGATCGATCGTAATATTGCTAGTGCTGTTAGCAACGGCATAAAGGCTCCCGTCTGAGGCGTTCCAGCTAAAGCTAACGTATCCATTAAAGTTAGCATTTGGAACAAATTTGAGCTTGTTTAGCTCACCCACGCCAATCTCCTGATTGCTGCTGACGACGCTGTTGTCGAGCATCAGGGTTCCGTTGCTAGGCAGTGAGATAATCCGAATTTTGTTGAGGGAACTAGGCATCAAAGAGCCTTTGTTCAAATTTACATCGCGATCAATATCAAAGAACTTGCTGATGAAATCTGAGTCAAAGAACTCAATGGTCGTATCTTCATTACCTCCTGTGGCGATCGGGCTAACGACAGGTGCATCATTGACGGAAAAGAGCGTCAGGTTGATACTGGCTCCATTGTTGGCATAAGCTTCACCGTCAGAGCCTTTCCAGCCAAAGCTGATGTTGCCATTGAAGTTGGCATTGGGAATAAATTTGAGACCATTCAGAGCTCCTGCAGCGATCTTCTGATTGATAGCAACTGCGTTACCACTCAGGAATAAGGCGCCACTAATCGGATCAGGCAGAGAGCTGATCTGAATTTCCTGGAGGCTGTTGCCGCGCAGATCGGGAGCTTTATTGAGGGTAGGATCAGCATCGATCGGATCGCTGAAACTGCCGATAAAATCACTGAGGCTAAAATCGATCGCGTTATCTTCATTGGCAGAGCGATTGATGTCGCTGATGGTGGGGAGATCGTTTTCCCAGGCAATATTGACGTTGGCACTAGCTTCATTGGCAGAATAAGTCTGACCATCCGTTGCTTTCCATGTGAAGCCGACATTCCCATTAAAGTTTTCGTCAAATTCAAAGCTGAGATTGTCTAGCTCGTTGAGGTCAATCTCTTGTCCTGGAGTAACGTTCGCTCCTGATAGTTTGAGCGTACCGTCACTCGGCAAATCAATGACTTTGATTTTCTTCAGCGATTTACCATCTTCACCCTGAAAGCGGCTCTCAAAATCTGCTTTCGCAAAGTAAATGGCTAGATCTCCTTCAGCGGCAGATCTATCAATGTTACTAATAGTCGGAGCATCCGCCACAGCATTTACCTGAATCAGTTGAGCTTCAGCAGTATTATTGCTGAATGCATTGCCAATGGGGTTAAACTGGCTGCCTACCGCTCCTTTTGTTTGATCCCAAACTTTGAAGGCGAAAAAAGGTTTACCATCGCTTGCCTTTTCATAGTCGGTGTTATCGCTATTCTCATTGAGTTGAGGCATAAAATAGAGCCGACCATTTGCACCCAGTAGCAGGGCGTTGGTGTCAGAAATGGCAGGCAGCGCTTGCCAGTTTGCCCCATCGTCGGTGCTGTAGTACCAAGTGCCTTCGCTAAGGTCGGCTGTAATGACGGCAATGCCCAAAGTTTGACCGTCTGCATCAGTGCCCTGACTGCGGCTGACCAGGGCGGAAACTCGCATTCCGACGGCTCCAGCGGGTGCAACAGAGTCTTCATCGATCGCGTCTAATGTGATCGCCTGGGTTCCAATTGTCGGTTGAGCGTTGCTTCTGAGAACTTTGAGCGTTCCTCCAAAGGCAACCACCACTTCTTTTTTGCCAATCCCATCGAGGTTTACGATCGCTGCTGCGCCTTTCCAAGCGCTAAAGGGATTATTTACGCCAGTCTGATCTTTGTATCCCCCACTGTCGTACTTATAGTATTTCAGCGCACCGCCTGTGCTGCTGCCAACCAAAAGATCCTGGTCTCCATCCCCATCAACGTCACCGATAGTCGGGATGGCTGCTCCTCCATTACTACTGACCTGTCCGTTGTCAGCATTCAATGCTTCCTGACCGTTATCATCGTCGTAGTCTAAATCATACTCAGGTTCTCCATCAACGACTCGATTAATTCTAACAAAATCAACTTTACCGTAGGTTCTACCGATGATTATATTATCATGACCATTGCCGACATCGCCGATGGTAACGTAGGTTGCAGGAGGGTGACCATCATCCTCGTCATAAACATGCTCATCGTCATCTTCTAGCAAGTCTTCCCATCGGAAATCATTGCCGTTATTACCTTCCAGTTGTTCTAGGCGATCGTCATCTGAACCGACCACCATATCCAGGTCGCCATCTTTATCTAAATCGGCAAAGTCAGCATTTAAACCGTTTTTTTCCCAGCCATTCGTATTGATTTGAGTGCCGCTACCGCTGAAATTGCCATTGACTCCGTTACGCTTAAAGAAATAGACCTTGTTCCCAATTCCCGTCACCAGATCCAAATCGCCATCTCTGTCAATATCGGCAAAAGTGATTTGACGATTCCCTTGCAAATTGCTGGGATTATTCTGGATTACATCGTTAAAATATTGTGCACTTGTATCTTCGATCCATTCTTCTGCCAGAGTGCCACGATAGCTACTGATCAGGGCTTGAGTAAAGACAGGAAATGGTTTGATATTACCTGTTGTTACGTCTAGCTGCCAGTTACCGTTACCAACAGTGGTTGTGGAAGCCGCAATATTGGCTCCAGTAAGGTGATGGAGTTTAGCAATAAATTCGATACCTATGTTTCCGGCTGCAACATTACAGGCGTATAGCAGGAGTTGAGGTATAGCATGTAGAGTATTGAGTGAAGGAGAGAACCAAGTTTGCAAATCCCAGGCGTAGCGATCGAGGGTATCCAAACTCAGTTGGGCATTACCTAAATGAAGGCAGCCAGGAGTGCCGTGAGTAAAAAGATGCAGGCTCGTAATTTCTGGATACTGCTTTAGGGCTGCGGTAATTTGGGCAATGCCATCGCGCTTGGCATCGAGGATCAGGGTAGTTGCTCCTTCAGCAACTCCTGCGGCGAGGGTTTTGGGAAAATCTACACCAGAGTCGATCGCTACTAAGGTTTGAGTGGATCGAGGTGAGCCGTTTTGAAAGAAACTGCTCATCAGAGGACTGCTACTGGCAATGGGCTGTTCCAAGATAGTGACGTTAGGCGCGGTAGCAGGATACATGAGATAAGCTCCAGATTGCAGGATTGAATCAATGACAACTACCCTGATTGAATACATGGCAATGTTCTATAACTATTGTTTAAAAAGCCTTCAGAGTAGGCTTTTTAAACAGATAACAGCATGAAACATCATCTAGTAGACAGGAAAAATGAGTAGGAATATTTATTCTTTAGAAGAGTCTTAGCAGGAGCGTTCGAGTGTAAAATTTGTACTTAACTTACCCTAAAGCTAAAAGCATTAATGAACTAGGGGTTAACGTTAATATAGATGCCTTTACCTTCGTTGTACTAGGCATTTCAAGGGATTTTTGCATGCGATGGTAGAAGCAAATCGGTAGATTTACCAGTGCTATTTCTACAGAGCACGAATGTTAAATGCAACAAATTCACTCAGTGAAAACAGGGAGACTCTAAATACAGACGACAAGAAATGCTGGTCAATCTATCTGTCAAAAACAGAGACCGAGGGCGAGTATATACATTAGGGCATGGCAAGAACTTTAAGCAATCACAAAATGTTGAGGAGTGAGACTGCTAGTAGACACATTCGTTAATGTAGCGAGGGTGAAGAACGCCATGCCTGTGCCTGTGCCATCTGCATCTATCTGTATCTGCGTATCTGCCCCAATTTGCTCTATATTGATGGTTTGGCTATAGCGAGCGAAGGGTGTTTCACCTGCAAATCCAGACTTAGTGAAGATCAGGCGCAGGTCAATTAAGTCCTCTAGGGGGTTAAAATCAGTGATGAGATCGCCTTCTTGCAGCAAATCTGTAAATACAAACGTGTCTCTGCCAATCCCCCCCGTCAGCGTATCGCTGCCCGTGCCGCCCGTAAGGACATCGTCGCCTTGGCTGCCGACTAGAATATCGTTGCCACTATCGCCGTCGATCGCATCATTACCTTTGTCACCGCTAACACGATCGTCATTTGCTCCACCTTGCAGTCGGTCATTACCGTCGCCGCCGCTCAGATTGTCCTTACCGTTGTTGCCGTCTATACGATCGTTACCGTTGCCACCGTTCATGCGATCGTTGCCGCCCATCCCGTCATAAACATCGTTGAATTTTGTGCCCTTGAAGCGATCGTTTTTGCGAGTGCCATTAGTGCGAATTCCTGGCTTACCGCCTTTGAAACTGATTAGAGATATAGGAACGGCAGCTTCTTCGTGAATGATGGTAAGACCCAATTCATCAGTGATACTGGCACCATTGCGATCGGTAGCAGTCACCTGCAGATTCAGCAATCCGGCATCTTGGGGCAGGGATGTACCGCTAAAGATGTTTTGTATGGAATTGAATTTGAGCCATTCAGGTAGCGAGCGACCATCTGCCAGCGTCGCTTTCAGTGTTAGCGCATCGCCTGCATCGATATCATTAAACGTGGCTGTTCCCAAGGCTAACCGGAAAGGAACTCCCGCAATTAGCTTTTGATCAGCAATCGGATTGGCAACTGTGGGAACGTTGTTAACGATGATCGCAATTTCATCACTAGCAGATGTGTTGAGGCGATCGCTAGCCGTCACTTTAACTCTGACAACTCCAGAATCAGCAGGTTTAGGGGTACCGCTGAAAGCACCTTTGGTTGCATCAAACGTGAGCCAATTGGGGAGGGCGCTACCGTCAGCACGGGTTGCTACCAAGGTAATGCTGTCATCCGCATCAACCTCTTTGAACGTTGTGAAACTGAGCATTAAGCTGAATGGCTTGCCCGCAGTTGCAATCTGATCTGGATTTGCCGTAACCAGCATCGGTGCATCATTGGTGTTATTGACCGTTAGATTGAAGGTGGCCAAGCTGACATCTTCTTTGCCATCACTGACACTGATTATGATGTTACTATTAGTTCCAAAATGCTCATTTTTAGGCGTACCGCTGAGTTCACCTGTAGAGGTGTTGAACATTGCCCAGCTCGGTTTATTAGCGATAGAGAAAGTGAGAATATCCCCATCTACAGGAGTATCTATATCTGATGCGATAGGTATAAAGCTATAGAGCGCATCTTCATCTACCGTGAGCATAGGGACGCCCGAAATCACAGGTGCATCATTGACTGCGGCGATCGCCAGCGTTGTAGTTGTCCCTGTGACAGCATAAGTAACACCATCTGAGCCATTCCAGTTAAAGCTAACTATCCCATGGAAGTTCTGATCAGGCTTAAAACTAAGCTTGTCCAGTTCAAGAGCAGCAATCTTTTGATCGATCACTACATTTACGCTATCAAGTTGCAGCTTGCCGTTGCTGGGCAATGTTGTAACTTGAATTTCCTTGAGGCTGCGTCCGCCCACATCACCTGCCTGATTCAGTTGGCTGTCGGCATCAACATCAGTAAACTGGGCAATAAAGTCTGCTGCTGCAAAGGTGGCAACTGTATCTTCAGTCCCCATCTTACTGATTGGTGTAACTACTGGGGCATCGTTAACGGGAATAACGGCGATCGCCGCTGTATCGGTAGCTATGCTAAATGCCGTACTACCCCCGTTGACGCTAGTGTCTGCCTTAATACCGTTATTGCCGCTGGTTTGATCCCAAGCACGAAACGTGATGCTGTTGGTGATCATCCCATTGAAGTGGACAGTCGTCGGCTGAAAGTAGAGTCGAGCATTGATATTCAGCAGCAGGGCGCTGGTATCAGAGACATTTTCTAAGGCAAGCCAAGTGGTGCCAGTGGTACTGTAAAACCAGAGACCGTATGTGGCGTTAATTCCGGTAATAGCAATACCCGTTACTGACTTGGAGTCAGTATCCGTAACGTTGTTCTGTCCGGTACTGCCAATCAAGTCAACTATCTGGGAGACGAGAGTACCTACGGCACCCATAGGAGCTTGAGCATCCTCGTTAACCGAGTTAAACCGCACATCGGTATTGGCTAAGACAGGAGCACTATTAGATTGGTAGTAAAACAGATTGCCGTTATAGTCTCCGACTGCCAAATCTGGATCACCATCTCCATCTAAATCAGCAAAACTGGGACGGCTAGAGTCAAGCAGCTTAACGTAATCTAGAGGATGGTTACCGTCTGTTTGCTCGGTGAAAACGGGGACAGAGGCAGTTCCTGTATTTCTAAAGTAGTATAGCGTGCCGTCGTAGGCTCCAATTAGTAGATCCTGAGCGCCATCAACATCAACATCTGCAAGCGTTGGGCTACTATACTCTCCCACATCTATGGTATTAAAGGGATTATTGCTGCCCATCTGTTCAGCAAAGATTGGATTAGAGGCGGTTCCAGTATTTTTGAAGTAGTGAAGCTTACCGTCAGATGTACCAATAATGGCATCTCGATCGCCATCCCCATCAATGTCAGCAAAACTAGGTGCGGTTGCCGCCTCTAATGTCGCCCCATTGAAAGGACTGCTAGCGCCTACTTGGGGCGTGAACTGCGGGTTGGCGCTGACTCCATTATTGCGGTAGTACAGGAGCTTACCCGTTACTTCTCCCACAATGAGATCTTGGTCGCCATCGCCATCTAGATCAGCAAAGGTAGGATTGCTATTGTCGCCTACATCTACTCCGTTGAGAGGATTATTTGTTCCTGTTTGCCGGACAAATTGTGGATCTGTAACGCTACCAATGTTGCGGTAGTGAACTAATGTGCCGTTGACTTCTCCAACTAAGGCATCTAAGTCACCGTCATTATCTATGTCAGCAAAGCTAGGAGTGCTATTTTGTCCAACACCATTTTGAGTATTGAAAGGATTATTGGCATTGGGTTGGGGAAGATAAGTGGGATTCATGCTGCTGACGTGAGAAAATATGGCTAGGGTAAAAACAAAACAGAGTAACGATCGTCGTTACCCACCTAATTGAAATATTCTCAAGAGCAAGACAATGTGTCCTCGCCTTGAAATATGGCTAGAAGTTATCTGAAGGAACTAAGCTTGAGAAGCTGAAGGCTTAGAACTCTTTACAGTAAATCTTAAGCAAATGAGCTTGATAACAGATTGCCCTATTCCAGCAACAAGATAACGACTACTCAGCAGATTTATATTTTCTTATCAAAAGATTTATATTGTGACCTATCTGTCTTCTGAAGGCACAAGGGAAGAGGAGGCAATAATCAATGAAGCAAACCATGGCAATCGTTTCTTGTAACGGGATCAGGTTCTCAAGCTAAATTGTGAATGAGCAAAAAATGTGGCGCAATTCGTAAATTGATGGCGCAATCGGTTAACGCGGCTCTAAGTAAACGTTCCAACTTCTAACAGCTTGGGATGAGCTGTGTCTAAGCGGTAGTGGCTAGAAGTGGGCTAAAATCTTGAAGCACTTGTGTATTCTGGCTTTGCAAAACTGCGCCACTCATTCGCAAATTGTGCCAAATCTTTTGCTCATTCACAAGTTGACTAAACCGACCTTAGAAGCTCAACGAATGATTCCCTCAGACACGGAAGTTCGCAACCTTTGTTTATATAAAGGATATGACTATGATGAGGTGCGAGAGCTTGTAAAGGCATGGGGATATGTCGGACATATTCCCTTCCGTGATGAGCACAAACAGATCATTCATGACATTCCCAATTACAGGGCAAGACGATGGGTTGTAGAACGGACACACTCATGGATGAATCGATTTCGACGATTGTTAGTTCGTTGGGAGAAATATAAAGAAAACTATCTTGGGATGATCCATCTAGCTTGTGCATGCATTGCAATAAGAGCGATTCAGGTTTTCGGATAGGCTCTTAATATGCCTGAGTTGAATTGGTATTGGGGATACGTTACCACGCTAGGAGTGATGGCGATCGTGGCAGTTGGTATGGTTTTCTTTTTCTGGCGCAGAGGTTGGTTCAAAAGTTTTGCAGCAGTTAGGAGTAAGAGCAAACACCTGCAAAACGTGGGAGAAAGTAGAATAAATGGCTGCAACCCTGATTTTGTTGTAGGGTCTGGCGTAAATCGGGGTGAGTCACAACACTCCCCACAATACTTCAACATCATCTCTGCTTGAAAGCTGCGGGGTGAGTAACTCGTCAGTAGAATGAGGACTTGCCAAACGCTTGTTCCTTAGTTTTTAGGAGAACCAAGAATAGGTTAGAAGCTTGGGTAAATTCTTTGCTAGAAATCTCCTAAGATCCTTGTCAAGCTTCTGGCGCAAAAACTGTTAAAGCACAGACAATCGACCTAGCCTAGAATTGAGTTAGGCTCAGTGGGTCAGTCCTCTACTCTGCTGAGTTTAACTGAAGCTCACTGAACAGTTTCTGGGATGGCGATGATTGATTTTGTTGTGTGGGATAGCTTGCTGCACCAGTATGTAGATCAACAGGGACGAGTAGATTACCGCACCTGGAAAAGTCAGCAACCTCGGACGTTGGGGAATTGGTTGACGAGATTGGAGCCGTTAAACCTAGACCTAAATCTGACGCGGGATCAGCAGCTTGCACTCTGGATCAACCTCTACAATGCGTTCACGATTTCCATGATTCTGGAACATTACCCGATCGCCTCAATTCGACCTGTCGTTCTGGGAATTCCCAACTGGATCGCTTTTCTCTGGTTTTTCCAGCGCCGAGTCCACCGCTTCTCCAAGCAAACCTACAGTTTGGCTCAAATTGAGAACGAGCTGCTGCGAGAGCGTTTGCAGGAACCCCGCATTCATTTTGCGATTGTCTGTGCTTCCATTGGCTGTCCGCTGCTGCGCAATCAGGCTTATACACCGGAGCGAGTAGAACAGCAACTAGAAGAGGATATCTATCGCTTTGTCAACAATCCTAACAAAGTTCGTTACGATACCAAAACGGGGACGCTCTATTGCAGCAAGATTTTCAAATGGTATCGGCAGGACTTTCTGCAAGGGGCAGGCTCGATTCCTGAATATATTTGCCCCTATCGCAAAGACATCCCTTTGACTGCCTCAACCCCGATCGCCTACCTTGACTATGACTGGAACCTGAATCAGCGGACGTCATCGTAGAATTGCTTCAAGCGATCGGCAGAAACCCCAACTCCCCACAAGCAGCCAATACATAGGTAAATAGCCGTTGCTTTCCAGGCTCCCCACTGGGCAACCCGGCGATCGGAACTTTGCACAATGCGATTAACCTGACGAATTTGCCCTTTTTGCATCAAACGTAGGCACAAATCTCCATCCTCCATAATTGGCAGCGACTCGTTGAATCCACCGCAATCCCAAAAGTCAACCCGACGACAGAACATTACCTGATCGCCAAACAAGAGGCGTAAGCCTCGGAAGAATAAATGGGGTCTGAACAGCAACGGTGCATAGTAGGTTTTTAAGTAATTGTGCAATGAGATCCACCAGCGTGTTGTTTTTACTCCTGCCATTAGAGAAATGAAGCCGCCACAAGCAATAGTTGGGTCGGCTAAGGTTTGCTCAATCACGGCGATTAGATCATTCGGTACCCAGGTATCAGCATGGAGAAAACAGAGAATATCGCCCTTCGCTGACTTCGCTCCGTGATTCATTTGAACTGAGCGTCCAGGGCGATCGCTATTCAATACTTGCACCGCTGAAGATTCCGCGATCGCAACCGTTTCATCCCGGCTGCCTCCATCCACCACTAGGACTTCTGCGGGCAGCGGATCGAGTGCTGTGAGTTGCCGCAATGTTCGACCGAGACTGCTTGCTTCATTCAACGTGGGAATGATGATTGAAACGTGAGGCATTTTGCTTTCCTAGGATGAAGAGAGGGGAGAAATGGCGCGATCGTCCTTGATTAAATGCTATGCCTAAAGGCGATCGTGCTTTTCTAAAAGCGTTCCCCACACTACATTGTAAGGATGAACAAGCTGAGTGGGCTGCCCGTTATGAAAGAGCGGTCTCCGCTCATTTGACCATTGGAACAATCCTCCTTCGAGGTTAAAAACCTGACTAAAGCCAGCTTGATCAAGCTGTTGAGCAACTTTTGCACTCCGATAGCCCACTGAGCAATAGACGACGATCGGCTTGTCCTTCGAGACTTCTTTAAGCGTCGGTGCTGCGGTAAAATCAGAACCAACATCAAATTGTCTCGCGGCTGCAAGATGGCTGACTGTATACTCCTCTTCACTTCTTGTGTCCAAAATAAGTGGATGGAATTCTTTAGAGTCTCCTAATCTCTGGGCAAATTCTACAGTCGTCATTCGTTGGACGAACGGAAATTTGAGGCGGATGTATCCTTTGAGTGAATTAAAGATCAGCGATCGTCCAATCCGTGTCATTCTGATGTCAAAGCTTAGAATTTGCAGAGAGTGTGAGCGTCTCCCTCACATCTAATAAAAGCACAAATCATACTTCATATCCAGCAATGCCATAAACACTATGTCATCTTCCGTTCACGACGCATCAAGCAGCCCTAAACGCGGTTGTGTCCTTGCAACTGCAATTATCTGGGGTTGCTCAACTGGCATGTTGGGAATCGATCTTCTACTGTCAACAAGTGCCCAGAGTGGAACGGCGATTGCAATTGCGATCGTTGCTGCGGCTGCGGCGAGTACGATGACAGTCTGGCTATCTACTCAAAAATCCGCCTCAACGAAAGCTAAGGAATCCGATCTCGCGTAGGTTGTCTTCAGCAATGCCTGGTTAACACATAGCAGTATAGCCTAGACAGAGAAATCCCTCTAATGGTAGTCTGCCATACCGTCCTTAGGGCGCAGAATAAAGCTAACCAAGTGCTATTGGGAGACAGTTAGCGTTCATGAAAAAGATTCTGCTCCTGGGTTTGCTATTGGGATTAGCTGCCTGTAGCCATTCGTCCTCTCATGAAAAATTGATCAAAAGTCTGCAAACAATTCAGTCTTGAACGGCTACTGCTCAAATGGTTGGAGAGACTTGGCAACAAGGCACTGTTCCCAATGCTTATAAGGTCTAACCCCATCGCTTATGCCTTTTCCCGAAGAGATTCAGCAGTATCTTTGGCTCAAGAAGCTAGAAAGGAACTTTCAAAAGTATGACATCACTGTCTCATTATGATTTGTTTATTGTGGGTGGAGGCTCTGGAGGACTAGCTGCCGCTAGGCGAGCAGCAGACTACGGAGTACAAGTGGCGATCGCAGAACCAGCCTCGTTAGGAGGTACTTGTAGTGCCCGTGGTTGCATTCCTAAAAAGCTGATGGTTTATGCATCAGGCTTCTCTCAGCTCTTTGAAGATGCTGTGGGATATGGTTGGAGCAAGTCGGACTCTCAGTTTGACTGGCAGAAAATGATAGCGGCAGTCAACCATGAAGTGCAGCGATTGGACAAGCTCCATGCCGATTCTTTGAAGACAGCGGGAGTCAGCTTATTTCGAGCCAAAGCAACGTTTGTGGATAGCCACATGCTGGAGGTCAGGGGGCAGAAAATTACAGCCGATAAAATTCTAATTGCGGTAGGTGGAAAAGCCATCAAACCCGATATTCTGGGGATTGAGCATGCCCTAGTTTCAGACCAAATGTTTCATTTACCAGAGCAACCTAACCATTTGGCGATCGTAGGGGGTGGCTACATCGGCGTTGAGTTTGCGGGTATTATGCAGGGTTTAGGAACTCAGGTGACTCAAATCATCCGAGAGGATATGATTCTGAAGAAGTTTGATGAAATGATTCGTACTGAGGTGCAGAACGGTATGATTCAGCATGGCGTTCATTGCTTGACGAATACTGAAGTAACAAGCATTGAGAAGATGCCTGAGGGATTACAGCTAACACTCTCTAATTCATCGCATAAAATCGTTAATGCAGTTCTGTTTGCAACAGGGCGAACTCCTAATGTTGCTGAGCTACGATTAGAGAATGCAAAGGTTGAAATTGATCGACAGGCGATCGCAGTCAATGAATTTAGTCAAACTAACCAATCCCATATCTATGCGGTAGGCGATTGCACAAATCGCGTCCAATTAACCCCCGTGGCGATCGCCGAAGGAAGGGCATTTGCCGATACGGTATTTGGTAAGCGGCACTGTCGAGTTAACTACAATAACATCCCCTCATCGGTCTTTAGTAACCCTCAAGCCGCTTTTGTCGGGCTAACGGAATCCGAAGCTCAACAGCAGTTTGGAGTGGATAATGTTATCGCTTACTGTACTACATTCAAACCGTTATTCCATAGCCTGACTGACAGGGATGACACAGCTAGCATGAAACTGGTCGTTGATAAAAAGAGCGATCGCGTACTGGGGGCGCATATGGTTGGAGAATATGCGGCAGAAATTATGCAAATTGTGGCGATTGCAGTTACCGCAGGGCTGACAAAGGCAGATTTTGATGCAACAATGCCTCTGCATCCGACATCTGCAGAGAAATTTATAATGCTGTAAATGACGACAACGTTAGAAATATACTTTGAACCGTAGAGTGGTCTATGTTAGTGGTACTTTAATTCTGCATCTCAACTGACGTTGAAGATCTCTCTCTCATGAAAGAGTACGGTTTGAGAATCAATCGCTTGCCCTAATAAGGGCATTCTTCGACTTAGACAATATTTGACTTAACAATATTTGACTTATAAGTATAAGGAAAGATACGAACAATGACGACAGCTACCCATGATGAAAAAGTTACAAGACTGCGGGACCTAGTGAGAGATTGACTTTTGTATGCTGACAACGATCGCCGAAGATGGCAGTTTGCATAGCCGTCCTAATCAGTCAATGGCGAAATTGAACCCCATGGCGATCTCTGGTTTTTTACCTATGCTGATACTGCCAAAGTGACAGAAGTCGATCGCGTTGAACAGATCAATGTCAGCTTTTCTGCACCCGACAAACAGCGCTATGTCTCGATGTCAGGTACGGCAGGTTGGGTTGCAAAAACGCTCGAGTTCATCAAAGCTGCCACCAGTGACAAATCAGCGGATAGTGGTGAAAATGAAAAGCTCAACTTGAAATAGAAAACGATGTCTTACTGTTCTTGATAATTCCATAGCAAGCCACCATCGACGAAGAACGTTGACCCCGTGATGTAATCTGCATCCGCAGATGCCAAAAATGCGACCAGGGAGGCAACATCTTTGGGTTGTCCTAAGCGCCCTAGTGGAATGTTTTTAATAACTGTGTTGAGTTGATCAGGGTTATTCAAAAGCTCCTGATTAATGGGAGTTTCAATTGCTCCCGGTGCCACATTATTAATTGTGATGCCCAATGATCCTAGTTCTACAGCTAAGTTTCGCATCATCATCTTAACTCCGCCTTTACTAGCACAATAAGTTGTAAAGTGAGGAAAAGAAAGCTCTTCGTGAACAGAGCTAATGTTGATGATTTTGCCTGATCGCCCTGTCTCTCGCAAGTGTTGCACGATCGCTTGAGTTGCAAAAAACACGCCCTTCAGATTTACATTCATGACATTATCATAGTCTTCCTCTGTCACATCCCAGAAGTCACCCTGCTTTTCCAATCCGGCATTATTGACTAAAATATCGAGCTTCCCAAACTGCTGGATACCCTCAGCAACCATTCTACGGACATCCTCGACTGCTCCTAAATCTGCTTGAATCACATACCCTCTGCGTCCAGTGGCTTCAACCCCTGCTTTAGTCTCTTCTGCGCCTTCAGGGTGAGATCGATAATCGATAACAATATTGGCTCCCTCCTCAGCAAGGCGAATGGCGATCGCTTGTCCAATACCCTGACTACTGCCAGTCACTAAAGCGATTTTTCCTTCAAGCTTCATAGCATTCTCCTGTAAGGTAATAAGTTGTAATCTGAACAGCTTAGATGAGTGATGCAATGCTGCCTTGATTAGTGACTTCCTGATGCTGTAATTCCAATACGGTTGCCCAAGGCAAGACGACCAACCAAAGCAGTCCATCCAGTTTGGTGACTGGCTCCTAACCCCCGTCCTGTATCTGCATCAAAGTATTCGTTGAACAGTATTAAATTTTGCCAGTTGGGATCATCACTGTAGCGTCTCTCCTCACCCTGCCAAGGACATCGCCTCCTATCATCCGGCATAAAGAGTCGCCCTAATCGAGTGCTAATCTCCTGTGCCACTTGCTGCAAGTTCATTTGCCGTCCTGATCCAGTCGGGCATTCTACTTGCAAAGAATCACCATAGAAATGGTAGTAGCGTTCAAGCGCTTCAATAATCAGATAGTTGAGCGGAAACCAGATAGGACCACGCCAGTTAGAATTGCCGCCAAACGTGTCGTTGGTCGATTCACCGGGTGTATACTCAACGCGATATTCTTGTTCATCCACCCAGAATGAATAGGGATTGTCTCTATGAATTTTAGAGAGTGATCGAATTCCGTAGGGCGACAGAAATTCATTTTCATCGAGCAGGTAACGTAACACTTGCAGCAGGCGATCGTGAGTGGGAATCGAGAGTAAGCGACGCTCATGCTGAGGGTCTTCGCGTAAGCAAGAAATTTGCTGCGCCAACTCTGGACGATTTTCTAATAACCAGTGCATTCGTTTAGAAAAATCTGGCAACGCATCCATGGCAGATTGATCTAGAACCTCAACGGTGAGCAGCGGTAGCAATCCCACCAGCGATCGCACCCGCAGCGGTACTGCTTTCTCTCCATCAGCAGCTTGATTTTGGCGCAACTGATCGTAGTAAAAGCCATCCTGTTCATCCCACAATCCTGTGCCGTCAAAGGTATTGATAGCGCTAGAGATGGACATAAAGTGTTCAAAGAATTTCGAGGCAAGGTCTTCATAGGCTGCATCTTCTGAAGCTAACTCCATTGCCATTGCCAGCATTGTGCTGCAATAAAATGCCATCCATCCGGTCGCATCGGCTTGCTCCAACTGTCCATCCACAGGCAAGGGATGAGAGCGATCGAATACACCAATGTTATCCATGCCTAGAAAGCCTCCTGCAAAAATGTTCTTGCCTGCAGCATCTTGACGATTTACCCACCAGGTAAAGTTAATCAGCAATTTTTGAAAGACACGGGCTAGAAACAGGCGATCGCGCTGACCTTTGGGAGCCGTAAGCTTGTAAACTCGCCAACATGCCCACGCATGTACCGGAGGATTGCTATCAGAAAAGCCAAACTCATAGGCAGGCAGTGCCCCATTCGGATGCATGTACCACTCGCGCAGCAACAAAATGAGCTGCTGCTTGGCAAAATCTGGGTCGATCTTGGACAGGGGAATCATGTGGAAGGCGAGATCCCAGGTCGCGTACCAAGGATACTCCCACTTATCGGGCATGGAAATAACATCGCGATTGTACAAATGCTGCGCCCAATTGTGATTAAGTCCCGGTCGAGCAGGCTCAACAGGATAAGTTGGATCGCCTGCTAGCCAATCCGCCACGCTGTAGTGGTAAAACTGCTTTGACCACAACAATCCGGCACAGGCTTGACGCACAACCTGGCGTTCCTCAAACTTCAGGCTTTCAGGAAGAGCGGCGTAAAAGGCATCCGCTTCCTGAAGCCGCTGTTCAAACAGTCGATCGAATCCCTCACCAAACGCGGCTTTTGGAGCATTATCTTGAGCAAAGAGCCGCAATTTTAGCGTGACTGTAGCTCCTGCGGCAATCTGTAGGGGATAGTGTACGGCGGCTTTGGTACCGATCGCTTCTGGATTTACCGCCGCTGTTTGTCCTTGCACCAGATAGCAGTGAAAGGCATCCTTGACATAAGGGCTAGCATTTGGCGTATTGTATAATTTCTCCGTGTTAGTCTCGTTGTCGGTAAACAATAGCTTTACCGAAGTATCTCCGGGTAGCGGTTCAGTGACCAGATGAAATTGCCCTAGAGTTGAATGCTCTGCGATTAGCCCTGCGTCATTGCGCTCAATCCTTGGCTTTGGCTCATACCCTTCGCCTGTACGCCCCCAAGACCAAGTGTTCTTAAACCATAGAGTTGGCAAGATGTGAAGTGGAGCAGCTTGGGCACCGCGATTGGCGATCGTCACCCGGATCAAAATATCATTAGGACCAGCTTTGGCGTACTCGACGAATACATCAAAATAATGATTCTCATCAAAAATGCCCGTGTCTAACAGCTCATACTCGCGCTCTTGCGGGCTGCGGCGCTGGTTTTCTTCGACTAGCTGCACGTACGGAAACTCAGCTTGCGGATATTTGTACAGCGCTTTGCAGTAAGAATGAGTCGGAGTCGCATCAAGGTAAAAATAACACTCTTTTACGTCTTCACCGTGATTGCCTTCAGTGTTACTCAAGCCAAACATCCGCTCTTTCAAAATCGGGTCGCGTTCATTCCACAGTGCAATTGCAAAGCAAAGCCGTCCTTTGCGATCACACAATCCCAACAGACCATCTTCACCCCAGCGATAGGCACGACTGCGAGCCTGATCATGGGGAAAGGAGTCCCAACTTAACCCCTCAACTGAGTAGTCTTCGCGTACTGTGCCCCATTGCCGCTCAGAAAGATAGGTTCCCCAGCGCTTCCAGTCTTGCTCCCGTCGTGCGTCTTCTGCTAAACGTTGAGACTCATCACTGAGATTGTTGTCTGTCATGTCATCTTTCAAGTTTTGCGAATCAACGAATGCATTTAGGATAAAGTATTACTCGCTGCCTGCACATATTCTGTATGTATAAGATAATTTCAATTCACGATTTTCAGTCTGTTACAGAATGCTCAGCAAAGTTGCACTATCGTCCCCGCCGCGCAGATTCACCGGATTTGTAGAAGCAAGTCACCAACCTTTGGCAAAGCCGGAGGCTTGAAGATGGAGCCGCTCAAAGCGGCTTGAACCTACCACTCATCGCTGAGTCGCATCTGCTCAATGCGTTGATCTTCCGCTTCTTGTCGTTGGATGTATTGCCGCACGATTGCTTCTTCCCGTCCCACGGTTGATACGTAATACCCCCGCGCCCAGAAATGTTGCCCCACAAAGTTCTTCCGCTTCCCTCCATAGTTACGCGCAATCGCAATGGCACTCTTGCCCTTGAGGAATCCCACCACTTGAGAGACCGAGTACTTCGGTGGAATCAAGATCAGCATATGCACATGATCTGGGCACAAATTCCCTTCTTCGATCCGGCACTCCTTCTGCCGCGCCAGTTCATGGAATACATCCCTCAAATACTGCCGTAGCTCTTTGTACATCGCTTTGCGCCGATACTTGGGGATGAATACCACATGGTATTTGCACTCCCACTTCGTATGACTTAAACTGCCTGTGTCTTTCATGAGTCTTCTTTGCACCAACCCTTCCTTAGTTGATGTTAAAGAGACTCTTTCCTACCTTCCGATCTCTGTCAAACTGCGACTCCCGCAACCATCAAACTTTGGGAGTCTCCCAGCAGATCTGGGGGGTTACCCGACTGAATTATGAAGAAACGTGTGCGTTTACCCTAAGATTGCGCATCAACCGCTTGCACTTTTTCTCAATACCTCTCATCAAAATACGCCTGCCATTACCCTAAACAGGGCTGACCGCAGGCGTATCGAGTTGGGACTGCTCGTCTTTAAATTTGCTGAATTCGCTCAGGCTGCAATACTATCTATTTCTACCAGAGTCAACCAGCACAGCCAGTCCAATGTCCTGAGCCTGGGGTAACTTCCTTCAAACAAGCTCCCTGTAAATTGACTCCATTGAGGGAAGCACCTTTAAACACTCGTTCATCCGAGCTGTACCTTGATAACAATTCACGCGCGCTGTCTACAGGTTGATTGAACATAATCCTTTTGCGGCGAGACTGTGCCGCGTTTATAGGCTAATACTTCATTATGTGTTGATCTATACGAATGAACGATCTTGTAAAAGGTGAGAGGCTGCTGTTAGCCTCAGCAATTTGGTCTGCCTGCCTGAGAGAAGTGGTTGAAAGCTAGACGAGGCATGGCTTTACCATTCTGCCTATAGTTTCTGATCTCCTTCTGAACTTCAGACTTAACGATTTTACATAGAACAGCGTTCGCAGGTAGTCCGACATTCACTCGGTCGCAACAGTATCTGAGATTATCGCTCAGATCTAAGTACAGGACAAAAGTTGCAGAACGTGAAAGAACTCATCGGTAAACAGCTCCAGGTTCAATAATATTCTGCGAAGGTAATCTAAACCATCACGAAAGGTACTCTTGGCTTTGCGTCCATGCTT
>JAESFK010000199.1_pt1 | contig 42117 bp, 44 predicted proteins | sample 9269391 | NCBI WGS metagenome assembly JAESFK01 (sample SAMN14506231, study PRJNA617097) | algae metagenome | isolation source: Drouetiella hepatica UHER 2000/2452 and co-occurring heterotrophs from... | place: Slovakia: Slovak Paradise National Park, Hrabusice, Kosice Region | collected 2000-01-01
TAATAGTTTTTTGGAAGTGTCGCGCTCCGCGCGACACTTCCAAAAAACTATTGGGTTTTATTTTGTACACGATCCTTAGAACGAAGGACTGAGAGCTAGTCGCTTCAGTCCTTTGTTTGGCGATTAGCCCTTGAATTTACCGGGTGTGTCCGGAGCGCTTACGCCTGTCTTTGTCCAGTCGCAGGTGTAACCTTTGGTTTCAGCAACATACTGGTTCCAGGGCAGCGGATCGACGGGTTGAGCGGTTTCGTAGACAATACTGAATAACCCGTCATCCCTGACTTCCCCAATCCGCACAGTCTTGGAAATATGGTGGTTAGAATTCATCTTCACCGGCCCTTCTGGAGCAGCAAAGGCCTGACCGTAAGCAGCTTCCCGCACTTTCTCCAAATCGGTTGGCGTTCCAGCAGATCCCGCTTTTTCAACCGCCTGCTTCCAAATGTTGACCGAGATGTAGGCTGCTTCCATGGGGTCATTGGTGACTCGCTCTGCGCCATACTTGGCTTTGAACGCATCCACATACTTTTTGTTTTCGGGAGATTCTACCGTCTGGAAGTAATTCCACGCCGCATACTGCCCCTTGAGGAAGTCTACACCGATCGCCTTAACTTCTTCTTCGGCAATACTCACAGACATGACAGGATACTTATCGACCGTCAAGCCCGCGCCCTGCATTTGCTTGAAGAATGCAACGTTACTGTCACCGTTTAGGGTGTTGTAGATTACCCCACCGTTGGGCAGCGCCGAACGAATTTTTGCGATGATAGCCGCAACTTCGGTATTGCCGAGAGGCAGATAGTCTTCGCCTACGGTTTTGCCACCCTTGGCCGCTAGCTGTGCCTTGATGATGGTGTTAGCGGTACGAGGGAAAACGTAGTCAGAACCCACGAGGTAGAAATCTTTACCCTTGTTTTCCAGCAGCCAATCTACAGATGGCTCAATTTGCTGGTTGGGCGCGGCACCTGTGTAGAAAATATTTTTGGAGCATTCTTGACCCTCATACTGCACTGGGTAGTACAACATGTGATTCTTCTCTTCAAACACAGGCAGTACAGCTTTACGGCTAGCCGAAGTCCAGCAGCCAAAGATCACGACGACCTGATCTTCATCAATCAACTTTTTGGCTTTTTCAGCAAAGGTAGGCCAATCAGAGTTGCCGTCTTCCAAAATCGCCTGAATTTGCTTGCCGCCGATGCCGCCTGCGCTGTTGATTTCTTCGATCGCCAATTGCGTCGAGTCCACCACGCTCTTCTCGGAGATCGCCATCGTGCCGCTAAGAGAATGCAGAATGCCGACCTTAATCACATCGCCAGCCGCCGCTGCTGGAGAGGCAGAAGCATCAGAACTTGCTGCGCTAGCCGCAGGAGACTCGCTGGTGGTGGGGCTACTGGCACAGGCCTTGAGTAGAATACTCGTTCCCAAGGTAGCAGAACCATACAGCAGAAACTTACGCCGACCAAATTGCCTATTCATCTTAAAAATTACACACTCCTCATAGAGGGAAAACTATTTGCCACATCACGCTTTTGCGATGTTAGAACCTGAGCAGGGTGCTAGTTGTAGCCTTAGATACAACTGCACAGCTAGTCTACTGCCAGGGATAGATGATCTTTTTTAAGTTTTATGAACCCGCAGAAAATAGCAGTCTATTTATGGGAAGCAAGCTGTGGAGAGACAGGCTTGCCCATATCAGGCTTGCCCATATGCAGAGCGATCAGGTTAATCACGGTTTCCAACCCCTGCTGAGTCTTGAGGTTGGTAAAGACGAAGGGTTTGCTGCCCCGCATCTTTGCAGCATCTCGCTCCATTACGCCTAAATCTGCACCGACCAGGGGCGCCAAGTCAATTTTGTTGATCACCAGCAGATCAGATTTGGTGATGCCGGGGCCGCCCTTGCGGGGAATTTTGTCTCCTGCCGCAACGTCAATCACATAGATCGTTAAATCTACGAGTTCTGGACTGAAGGTAGAGGCTAGATTATCGCCGCCACTTTCTACAAAAACGAGATCCAGCGGATAAAATTTCTGCTCTAGCTGCTCGATCGCCACTAAATTAATCGAGGCATCTTCCCGAATTGCCGTGTGCGGACAGCCACCCGTCTCAACTCCCACAATGCGATCGCGCTCCAAAGCTTGACTCCGCACTAAGAACTGCGCGTCTTCTTGGGTGTAAATATCATTCGTCACCACCGCAAGATTAAACTGCTGCCGCAGCGCTTTGCAAAGCGCATCAACGAGGGCAGTCTTTCCAGAACCTACAGGGCCTGCAATTCCAACGCGAAAGGTTTGCATAATTTTCTCCGGTTCGGCGGCTAGTCAAAGGTAACTATAAGGTGTATGGTCTGAACTTTTGCTTGGAAACAAAAGTCTATACTCCTGCGTCCAGTTTCTCAGGTGGACATGATTTAGACCTTGAGAAACGGGAATCATCAGGGATTAGCGTGTATCCCCAAAGGACATCCAACAAACTGGGTCAGACACTTCTTTCCCAACCCAAAATTCAGACTTTACTGCAAATAACACCCTTAAAGTAGTTGAGAATACTATGAACGCTTTAGACTGCCTTTTTACACCTTACACTACCTTAGTTCTTCATCTTGAAGCAATTTTCATCGCTCTATTCGATTGCCTAGAAGAGCGGGGTAGCGGTAGAAAGCCTGGCCGTTTCGATGAGCGTGGCAGCGGCAGAGTTCGTCCTATTTTCGCAGGAGCCTAACTGCGAAACAACCTTGAATAAAGCGTTTCATGATTCATACTGGCGATCGCTAACCCCCAACCACAGTTTCCAAAATCCTCCTCTTTTTGTTGTAGAATTGCATCTACCGCTTTTTCCATCTGTGGATATAAATTGAGTAACAGGTGTTGTCCTTGAGTTTGTCCTAATGGAATCAATCGCACTCCTGCATTGACTAAGTTTGCGATCCAGCTATGCAAGTATCCTAAAAGAGCCGTATGGGAATCAATCTGCCAGTGGTGAGCAGCAATTGCAAAAGCGATCGCAAAGTTGCAGGGTTCTCCACAAGATGAAATGACAGGCTGGAGTTCCGGCTGGAGGGACAGCAAAAGCCGAGTGAGCGATCGCCCCATCTGCCAGCTTTGTTCTCGCATTTCTTCGGTTTCTCTCAAGGCGGATAGCCAGTCGTTCCAGTCGCTCAAAGTTTTAGCCCTAGCACTCTCAACAGCCGTGTTGCTCTCAACAGCCGTATTACACTCAACAGCCCTGTAAGCTCTGAGCAGCGCCGTTGCCTCTAGCCGAATAGTACCATAGCGCAACTCCTGCGTCAGCCAATCTTCTAAGCTAATGGGATCTGTCACCGTTCCGCTCTGCACCATTGTCTCTAGCCCTTCCGAATAGCTATAGGCTCCGACAGGTAGTGCCGGACTGACCAATTGCAGCAATCGTAGCAAGGCTTGAGGTTGAGTCATGGAGTCGAGCGTCTAGTGGGGGTGCGAATGTGAGCGATCCTGTGCATGATCCTGTGCATGGCTCTGCTCCTGATAAGCCCCTGCTTCGGGCTGGAAAGGGAGCGTTGCTTCCGTAACCTGAAGCCCCATCTGAATCAGCATTGATCCTAAGACAGAATCGGTTGAAAGCCGCAGATACTCAACGGCAACTTCTAGAGGCACATGGCGATTGCCTAAATGGTAGGCAGCTCGGAGCAGCTCTAGGGGCGTATGGGCCGTTATAGTCATCACGGGTTCTGGTTTAGCGATGACACGAACCATCGTTTCCCTATCCTCAGAGATCAGTAGATCTCCATGGTGCAGAACTGTACCTCTGGCCAATTGCAGATGAACACCCTGCCCTTGATCCGTATGGAAATGATGATGCGATCGCGTTCTTTCTTCAGCCGTCAAAGAAAGGGTGAGGTGGGCAACAATTAACGGATCGGCAGGAAGTCGATGAGTGAATACCAAGGGCTGTACTTTAAAACAATAAAGGTAACTCTAGAACCTTACCAAACCCTTCGCTATCTTGGGAAACACTTGCCAAAGGCAAGCAGTAAAGGCAGTGAACCTTGCAGGCGGATTTTTCGTCGCAGGATCGCCCAAACAATATTCTGTTCTTTCGCCAGAAACTTTAGCCAGGTTTGACTGTCAGCCGTAATCATGAGACTAGCCGTACCCACATGACCCGCTTCAACTTGCAGGCTTTGATTGCGAATTACAACCGTGGCTTTATCTACTTCAGCCCCCACAGAATTGAAAGGGTAGATGGCATCTAGCCCTTTCGCTCGACCCCGCTCAAATGTCAGGGGCATTCCTCGCAAAAAGTTACGAATTGAGGTTGGGGTTAAAGTATTGCCCACTCGTTTCACCTGCTTGTGAGGAAAACGTCGGCTCACATAGGCTTCAGCGTCGGATTCTGGTAAGCCCTGAGCCAACTGGTTGATGGTTTGAGGAGTGGAAGAGCGATCGCCACTAGAATCGTAAACTGAGTAACCAGTACACCACTAGGCTGCAATGCTTGATCAAAAAACTGCGTCACAACCCGTGAGGCTTTTCGTAAGTTAAAGCAAGTACATGAGTCTGCAACTTTACTGAGCAAAGCTGAATTAATGAATGCTGACTGCGATTCCACAGCAAGAGTGTATGTACACCTATTTATCGTGTCAATCAAAAAAGTAGGGTGAGCATTGCCCACCCTACTCTAAAATTCAAACATTCAGCTCGGCGATTTACTCAGCCGCTTGAGGCAATAGCTCACGCTTTTCGCCTTGACGAACCTGCACCTGACCGTCATCATCGAGATCGACGATCGCAGTATCGCCATTCTTGACGCGACCAGAGAGGATTTCCTCTGCCAGCGAGTCTTCTAGAAGCCGCATGATGGCTCGACGCAGTGGACGTGCCCCATAGCTGGGGTTGTAGCCCTCTTCAATCAGACGATCGATGAAGCGATCGGTGACTTCCAGCGTGATACCCTGCTCGTCGAGACGACCAAAGACTTCCTTCAACAGAATTGTGGAAATCTGCTTGATCTCCTCCTTCTTCAGCTGACGGAAGACGATGATTTCGTCTAGACGGTTAAGGAACTCTGGACGGAAGTACTGCTTCAGCTCTTCGTTCACTAGAGACTTGATGCGGTTGTAGTTTGCTTCATCCACAGTGTCAGATGCGAAGTCAAAGCCCAAACCACCGCCTCCTTTCTCAATGACCTTAGAACCGATGTTGGAAGTCATGATCAGCAGCGTGTTCTTGAAATCTACCGTGCGTCCCTTGGCATCGGTCAGGCGACCATCTTCCAAGATTTGCAGCAGCATATTGAACACGTCAGGGTGCGCTTTCTCGATTTCGTCAAACAGCACAACCGTGTAAGGACGACGACGCACTGCCTCAGTCAGCTGACCCCCTTCGTTGTAGCCCACATAGCCCGGAGGCGAACCAATCAGCTTAGAAACCGTGTGGCGCTCCATGAACTCAGACATGTCCAGACGAATCATCGCCTCTTCAGAGCCAAAGAAGTAGGTCGCCAATGTCTTCGCCAATTCAGTCTTACCAACCCCGGTTGGACCAGAGAAGATAAAGCTAGCGATCGGACGGTTGGGATTCTTCAATCCCACACGAGCACGGCGGATGGCGCGAGAAATCGCCTTAACGGCTTCTTCTTGCCCCACCATGCGCTGGTGTAAGGTGTCTTCCATGTGCAGCAGCTTCTCAGACTCAGACTCGGTGAGTTTGTTCACCGGAATGCCAGTCCAAGACGCAACAATCTGAGCGATGTCTTCCTCAGTGACGACTGGAGAATCTTCAGTTCCGTCAGCAGATTCTGCTTTCTTGTTCTGAGCGATCGCCCGAATCTCTGCCTTAATTTCCATTTCCCGATCGCGCAGTTCACCCGCCCGATCAAAGTCCTGGGAACGAACCGCGTCGTCTTTATCCTTAAGAACCTGACGCAGTTCCCGATCCAGCTCTTTCGCTGCCGGGGGCAACTGAGAGTTGATCAAACGAACCCGCGAACCCGCTTCGTCCATCAAATCGATCGCCTTGTCGGGCAAGAATCGATCGGAGATGTAGCGATCGGCTAGCGTAGCCGCAGCTTCTAAAGCTTCATCTAAGATCTTCAATTTGTGGTGCTGTTCATAGCGTTCGCGCAAACCGTGCAGAATCTCAATGGTTTCTGGAACGGTTGGCTCACCCACCATAACGGGCTGGAATCGTCGCTCTAGAGCGGCATCGCGTTCGATGTGCTTGCGATACTCATCTAGCGTCGTTGCGCCAATACATTGCAGCTCTCCTCTTGCCAGAGCTGGCTTGAGGATGTTTGCAGCATCGATCGCTCCTTCGGCAGCACCCGCACCAATCAGGGTATGAACTTCGTCGATCACCAGAATGACGTTTCCGGCCTGACGAATTTCATCCATGATCTTCTTGAGGCGCTCTTCAAACTCGCCTCGATACTTCGTACCCGCAACCAGTAAGCCGATGTCCAGCGTCACAACGCGCTTGTCTTCCAAGATATCCGGGATATCGTTGTTCGAGATGCGCTGTGCCAGACCCTCGGCGATCGCGGTTTTACCCACCCCAGGCTCACCAATCAGAACAGGATTGTTCTTGGTGCGACGACCCAGGATTTGGATCACCCGCTCAATTTCCTTCTGGCGACCGACCACGGGGTCGAGTTTGCCATCGGCAGCCATTTGGGTCAGGTTAGAACCAAATTCGTCCAGAGTCGGAGTCTTTGTCCGTCCTTGACCACCACCCGCAGAAACCTCAGCAGTTTCACCCAACATCCGGATCACCTGAGTACGAACCTTAGAGAGGTCAACACCCAAGTTTTCCAGCACCCGAGCCGCTACGCCTTCTCCTTCACGGATTAGACCAAGCAGCAAATGCTCTGTGCCGATGTAGTTGTGTCCGAGCTGACGAGCTTCTTCAAGAGATAGCTCCAAAACCCGCTTAGCTCTGGGCGTGAATGGAATTTCGACAGCGACGAAACCTGATCCCCGACCGATAATTTTCTCCACCTCAATCCGGGCATCTTTGAGGTTGACACCCATGGATTTCAGCACCTTGGCGGCGACGCCGGTCCCTTCTCCAATCAGACCCAAGAGGATCTGCTCTGTTCCCACAAAATTGTGCCCCAGGCGACGAGCTTCCTCCTGGGCAAGCATAATCACCTTAATGGCTTTCTCAGTGAAGCGTTCAAACATGGCGTTACCGTACCACTTGGCGAACCGTTGAACTGATTTTAGCATAGGAAAATCACCCAACTGTTACGAGCAAACAGTGAGTTAGGGTGGTGATTACCGAAGATCAGCAAAATTACATAGGAAATTCTTGGGGTCAAAGAAATTCCTGGGGATCAAAGCCAACCTTATTTCTCGAAGGAATTTTTTGGCTCCCAACCGATGATTTTTACGACAAGTTGGGGACGAAGTCAAGAGAAAATCATGAAATTGTTAAGTTTATATACTCATGTTCCGGATCGACTAAATTCAACTAACGAAGTAGTAGGGGACAAGCGTCCTTAGCCGACTGTGCCAAAAGAGCCTTTAAAGATTATCTGGGAAAGAGGTTAAGGATAGACCCAGTTTCTGGCAAAAACTCTCTTCATACGTTGCCAATTCCCAGTTCTTTGCAGCCTTAATTTGCGCTGGAGTAATGTACTCTGCGCCTCGAAAATCAGCGCCTTGCAGGTTAGCTCCATCCATCCTGGCATCTTGAAGTCTGGCGTTTTGCAGGTTTGCGTTTTGCAGGTTTGCCCCGCGCAAATCCGCCTTTCCAGCCCTTGCACCTGCAAGGGTGGCATCCTGAAGGTTGGCATTTCTCCAGTTGCTAAATCCGCCTATGATGGCTCGGCTCAGATTAGCTCCCTGTAAATTTGCGTCTTCAAGGTTACAATCCCACAACGAGGCATTTTCTAGCATTGCGCCGCGTAGGTCAGAGCCAGGAGCGATCCTGTAAGCTCTTGCTTGATGAGGATCAAATCCTTGGGGAAAGCGCGTTGTCTCGTCATACAGTGCATGTCTAAACCAGACTTCATGGAAACTAGCGCCCCAAAAATCTGCTCCGAACAGACGCGATCGCTGCAAATAAACCGTGTTGAGCTTAGCATTGCGAAAGTTGGCTCGGCTCAGATCTGCCAATGTGAAAGAGCAGACTTCTAAATCAGCGTTTTCTAGGTTGATCTCTGCTAGATTTGCTCCTCCAACACTTATATCTCTGAGCTTGACCGAGTTTCCGACTTCATCTGCTTCTTTTGCCAATCTCTCTATTGCGATCCGCAGGGCGCTGCTAAAGAATCGACCGTCATCGCCTTTGCCCACTGCTCTTGCTGCATCAATAGCTTGCCAATATTCAAACTGCCTGCGCTGCGAATCTTCTAGAACTCTCCGCTCCCATTTTGGAATCGCTCTTAAGAAGGTGATAACAACCGCTAGAACTCCCAGTTTTCCGAGCGCATCTAGCACCTTAATGAAAGGTGAATTGGTCAGAAGTAGCGCAAGCTGATTGGAAAATAAAAATATGACACTCAACGCGATCGCGATCGCCACCCAAATCTGCCACTCCTCGCGAAAGGTTTCCCAGAAAAGTTCAGTGATTTTACGTTTGGGCTGCTTTTTAGTCATGCTGTCCTATAGCTAAACCTGAGCCAACTGCCAACTGCCAGCCCGATCGCCTTAACTGTTGGCTTATCGTCTCTTCCCATCCTCTTAATGTCTGAGGAAATTCTGGATGCTGCAATCCCTTTCGCCACAAAATCAGCGCGTCTTCGCTCTGATCGCCCTCTTGATAGTAGTTGCGGCGTTTACCCACTTCCTGAAAGCCAAATTTTTGGTAGAGAGCGATCGCTCCCACATTCGAGATTCTAACCTCCAGGGTTGCCCATTCCAACCCGCGCAGATGGGCTGAGGTTAAGAGCGCACAGAGCATCGCTTGCCCCAAACCCTGCCGCTGGTATTGGGGATCGATCGCCAGCACGGTAATATGCGCCTCCTCTAAAATTGCCCAGAGGCAGGCAATGCCAACCAAGGGCTGAGCACCTCGTTTGCACTGCGGCAGCAAAACTAATAAATCGCTGTTAGGACTATCTAGCTCTCGCTGGTAGCCTTCTAGCGTCCAGAGTCCGCCAAGGCATTGCCGATCCAGGGCAACAGCTTGCGGTAAGCGATCGGCAGTGAGGGGAGTGAGCGCCAGAAAATTCACAGAAGCCTTAGAAAGATAAGTCGGAGATAGACAGCCCTCAATTGTACACTGGGTATATCGTTCTCGTGGAATCGCGCGATCGCGCCCCCATTTCCTTGAGATATCTGACTGAAAAGGACAACGAATTCTCATGGTATCGACTCCAGCCCTGGTGACATCAGGTTGCCAGTATCTGCCCACTCCAGCTACCGACCACCCTTCCCCCAATCAATTTTTGCTGCCCCTTACGGCAAAGCTCAATCGTCACGATCATCTTGAGGTGGGTGGCTGTGATGTAGTCGATTTAGTTTCACAGTTTGGCTCACCGCTCTACGTCTTAGACGAAGAGACGCTGAGAACTGCCTGTCGCCAGTATCGTCAGGCGTTTCAGCGCTACTATCCAGGCGAATCGCTAGTCATTTACGCCTCCAAAGCCTGGAACTGTACGGCGGTCTGCGCGATCGTCGCCAGCGAAGGCTTAGGAATTGACGTGGTTTCGGGGGGCGAACTCTACACGGCGCTTCAGGCGGGGCTAAATCCTGAGACTATCTACCTGCACGGCAACAATAAGTCGCTGAGCGAATTGAAGTTTGCGATCGAGCAAGGCTGCACGATCGTTGTAGACAATTGGTTTGAGCTGGAAACCCTAGCTGGATTAGATGCTGATCTGACGAGCGATCGACCCATTCGCATCATGCTGCGGCTAACTCCCGGAATTGAGTGTCACACCCACGACTACATCCGCACGGGCAGCATTGATAGTAAGTTTGGCTTTGACCCTCAGCAAATTGAAAAAGTCTACGAATTCATCAGCCAGCAGCCCGGTCTAGAATGCCTCGGTCTTCATGCCCACATCGGCTCACAGATTTTTGAGCTTCAGCCTCATCATGATTTGGGCGCGGTCATGGTGCAGTGGTTCCAAAAGGCAGCGCAGTATGGGTTGCCTGTTCAGCAGCTCGATATTGGCGGCGGGTTGGGCATTCGTTACACCGAGTCAGACGATCCGCCTAGCATTGATGAGTGGGTGAAAACGGTCTGTCTTGGCATTGTGCAAGCCTGCGAGAGTCAGGGACTGCCGCTCCCCAAGCTGATTGCCGAACCGGGGCGATCCCTGATCGGCTCTGCCTGCGTTACGGCATACACCATGGGCAGTCAAAAAGAGGTGCCTGGTATCCGCAGCTATGTGACAGTGGATGGCGGTATGTCGGACAACCCTCGCCCGATTACCTACCAGTCTACCTATCGGGCGATCGTGGCAAACCGCATGTTGGCGGAAACGAGCGAAACCGTAACGATCGCCGGGAAGCACTGCGAATCAGGCGATATCGTGATTAAAAACGCGCAACTTCCGAAAACTCAACCTGGGGATATCCTGGTAGTGATGGGAACAGGTGCGTATAACTACAGTATGGCTTCCAATTACAACCGTCTGGCTCGTCCGGCGGCGGTTGTGGTGCATGAAGGCGAGGCAAGCCTGATCCTAGAGCGTGAAACTTATCACGACTTAGTTCGTCAGGATCGTCTGCCAACCAGACTTGTAAGGCAAGAAGCAAACTCCGCTTCGGCTAATCAATAGGATGGAGGATGAGCGAGCGTAGCGGCTCCCTGAATCCTTTCAAAAGCGTCAATCCAGCGTCAATCTGATGGGATTTTTGTTAAACCAATGGCCGACAAACCTGGACTGGACGGGGTCATTGCGATCGTCTGAAATTGACGTTGGATGGATGTTAACCCTGGGTATCGCACAAGTTGAGCAGCGGCAGGCTGTGTTCCTATCGGCGATCGATATTGGGCTAGTGCTGCTGTTAACCTACATGATTCTCGTAATCATCGGTGAGCGGCGAACGCTCTGGATGGTGAGGGGATTGATTGTTTTAATGCTGGCGGCAGCCTTGAGTAACGTATTACAGCTCAAGCTGCTGAGCTTCGTGCTAGAAAAACTGGTGATTGGCTCGGCAGTCGCAATGGCGTTGATCCTTCAGGCAGAATTTCGCCGTCTGCTGGAGCAGTTGGGGCGGGGTGAGGTGATGACCCTGTTTCGATCGCCTCGTGAGGCTTTGCCAAAATCCGATAGTGTGACTGATGAAATTGTGGATGCAGTCAAAGAGCTGTCTCAAAACCGGACGGGTGCGCTGATGATTTTGGAAACCGATCGCCCTATTGATGAGCAGCGCGACTTTGCGGTTCCGGGTGTACGGCTCAATGCAGAAATTTCTAAAGAACTGCTGCAAACCATCTTTCAGACCTCTACACTGCTACATGATGGCGCTATATTTGTGCGGGGGTCGAGAGTCGTTTCGGCAGGTGTGATTTTACCCCTCTCAGAACGCACGGCTTCTCGACAGTTGGGGACTCGACATCGAGCGGCTATGGGCATCACAGAGCGGATTGAGAACTGTCTCTGTATTGTGGTTTCTGAGGAGACTGGATCAATTTCACTCGCCGAACGGGGAATACTAAATCGACCCTTAACCAGCAGTAAGCTGAGGGAATTGCTGCACGAACGCTTCTCTAAATCTGCCGATCGCGAGCCTGTTGCGCCGTTACGGAATCTGAGTCGGCAAATCGGTAGTAAAATGAGGGCGCTTTTTCCACATTTCCGCTCAAAATCATCTGCTTCTCGGGAGAAAAAATGACCGCAAACCCCTCTGTCTTGTTGCGATTACCTGCTGACTTACAGCCCGATCGCTTGCCTAAACATGTAGCCGTCATTATGGACGGCAATGGTCGATGGGCAAAAAAGCAGGGTATTCCTCGGATCATGGGACATCGGCGCGGCGTGGATACGCTAAAAGATATTCTACGCTGCTGCAAAGATTGGGGGATTGGAGCGCTAACAGCCTATGCCTTCTCAACAGAGAACTGGGGACGACCGCTCGAAGAAGTTGATTTTTTGATGACGCTGTTCGAGCGGGTCTTGCGTCAAGAGCTACGTGAGATGATGAAAGAAAATGTGCGCATTCAGTTTGTCGGCAATTTGAATGCTCTGCCGAAATCGCTTCAGGTAGAAATTGAGCGATCGATGGAGGAAACTCGCCACAATACGGGCATTCAGTTCAGCGTTGCCACCAACTACGGGGGTCGGCAGGAAATTATTCAGGCTTGTCGGGCGATCGCGACCCAAGTGCAGCAAGGTCTGCTTCAACCCCACGAAATCAACGAAACCTTATTTGCCCAGCACCTCTACACGGCTGATGTTTGCGACCCCGATTTGATGATTCGCACAAGCGGCGAGATGAGAATCAGCAACTTTTTGCTGTGGCAAGCAGCCTATGCTGAACTATACGTCACGGATACACTATGGCCCGACTTTAACCGAGAAGCGTTTCACCGAGCTTTGATTTCTTACCAAAAGCGCGATCGCAGGTTCGGAAAAGTCTAGAGGCGGGAAGATCTAGATATAAAAAGGCTTAGAAGCAGGAAAGTTCAGAGAGCTTTAGGGTCCTGAAAAAATCGCTTCGTCCAGATCTCTGCGGCTGAGGGAATATTTGAACGATCGCTGCAAGTCTCGCCCCTCTTCCCCCGCACCCACATAGCGAACGGTAAGAGCATCGACCTCCATCCAGATATCAGCTTTCCAGGTCGAGAGCTGCACATGCCAGCAGTGCAAATTCTCCTCATCTTGCTCACACCCCTTAGAGCGCAGCCACTGCTCAATCTCAGGTAGGGGATGATTATAGAGCGGAGTGTCGGCTGAGGGAAGATGCATAGCTCAGGAGCAATCTGTAAGTGATGAGGTGGCTAATGAATTATTAGATTTTTGTAATATACCTTCATTATAATTCATTACGGTTCGCGGGTTGAGATCTCTCGCCAGCCGCAGTTCAAAGGCTCACAGAATCAGGATCGCTGCACTGCAAGGCTTGTTCACTGCAAGGACAAGCAGCGAACAAGCCTAACTCGTCTGAGGCAACCGCCAGAATACCTCTAAGCCTTCTTTAACCAGCTAAACATGGCGCGTAGATCCTTGCCCACTTCCTCAATTTTATGTTCAGCTTCGCGACGACGCATGGCGGTAAACCCTGCCTTGCCTGACATATTTTCCAGCACAAACTCACGGGCAAACTGTCCTGATTGAATTTCACCCAAGATTTTCTTCATCTCGGCACGGGTGTCGTCGGTGACGATACGTGGGCCACGTGTCAGGTCGCCGTATTCTGCGGTGTTAGAAATACTGTCGCGCATGGTTGCCAAGCCGCCCTCAACGATCAAGTCTACAATCAGCTTCACTTCATGCAAGCACTCGAAGTATGCCAGTTCAGGCTGATATCCCGCGTCTACCAAAGTTTCAAAGCCCGCCTTGATTAAAGCAGACAGACCACCGCACAGCACCACCTGTTCACCAAACAGATCGGTTTCAGTCTCTTCGCGGAAGGTCGTTTCCAAAATGCCCGCACGAGTGCCGCCAATGCCTTTTGCATATGCCATGGCGCGATCGCGTCCCTGACCTGAAGCATCTTGAAACACCGCAAACAGGCAAGGCACCCCTTCGCCCTGGGTGTAAGTCCGGCGTACCAAATGTCCTGGGCCTTTGGGAGCCACCATGACCACATCAACATTAGACGGCGGCACAATCTGAGAAAAGTGGATGTTGAAGCCATGGGCGAATGCCAGCACATTGCCATCCTTCAAGTTTGGCTCAATCTCGCTCTTGTAAACGGTTTTCATTACTTCATCGGGCAGCAGAATCATGATGAAATCTGCTAAAGCAGAGGCATCAGCCACGGATTTCACCGTCAATCCTTCAGATTCAGCTTTAGAAGTCGATTTGCTACCGGGATATAGCCCCACAATCACATTGACTCCGCTGTCTTTCAAATTGAGGGCGTGAGCATGACCCTGAGAGCCATAGCCAATGATGGCGACCGTTTTCCCCGTTAAAAGATCTAAATTTGCATCCGTGTCATAGTACATCCGAGCCATGAGCTTTCTCCATCCAGCGATCGATTTATTGCCAAGCCTTTCATTGTACCAAAAAGGGCGTTGAGGCTCTGATCAAGAAAGCTCACTCTTTATATTTATAGGTAGTCCTCAAGAAGTAAGGATTTTTTGTTGCGTGGGCTTTGCTCACACCACAAAAAATCCTTACCTGCATACCACCTGTTTATGAAAGGTAATGCGGGAGTTAAATCTAGCGACCACCTGAAAGAAAAGGTTTCATTACTAGGAAGCCTGCCCCGAATGCGCTAACCACGATTAGCAAGATAGTGACAGTTAACCAAAGTCCGCTGAAATCTCTGGGAGATTTTGCATCTCTGCGATCGTAAGGTAAAGCAGGTTCTTCGGTAAATAGCTGCTCCGAGAAGTCAGAGGTGCGAAGCTTGGCAGCGATCGCCGATGCCGATGCCGCAGATGAGGGAGAAGCAGGCTGACGCAGAACCGATGGGGCAGCGTAGCTTGCATTAGCGCCTGCATTGAGAGGATCGACAGGCGGTGATTCAATCCAATGCTGCAAATTCACCCCTAGCTGCACAACACGCTCAACCTCCTTACGCAACTGCTGATTTTGCTGTGCTAGATGCTGATTTTTCGTGTTCAGCGATTCCAGCATGACGTGGGTGGCTTGCAGTTCAGCAGCAAGCTCTCGGTACACTGAGATCGGCACACTAGCGCCAGAGGTTGCTGCATTTGACCCGGCATCAGAATTTACGTTAGTTTTCATGGGGAAAAGTAAAAGGCGGTTGTGGTGCTTAGATTATTTGCCCTCAAGGATAGTTGAGTTTAGAAAAATTGACACCTGCAATTTTCTCATGTTCATATATCCCGCCTCACCCTGTCCTCCCTTGGGCATTGCCCAATCTGGGTATGAAATCCACAACGCATCTCCCTTGTCCCAATCTTGACTCGACATCGCATTACGTAATTGGGTTAGGACGAGTTATTTTTTGAGAGCCGCGCGACTTTCAAAAAATAACTCATTGGATCTAAGCGCGTAGCGCTGTAGAAACTGCGGATGCCATTTTGAATTTGGGCAGGATGATACATAATTGACGGAAAGGGAGGCTAGCTCAAGCAGACTTGTTTTCGTCCCCGCTAGCAGGTTTCAAATGCGTGAAGCAAAATGACGGCGGAAGAAGCAGTTGCTTTGTTAGATACCCTCTTACAACAAGAGCATCTGAACACCATTCAGGAGCAGATTTTCAGGGGCTGCTGGGAGGGCGAAACCTATGCTGACATGGCAGAACGCATGGGTTATGACGCAGGATACATCAAAGATACAGGCGCAAAGCTGTGGAAATTTCTTTCGGAAGCGCTAGGAGAGCGCGTTACAAAGAATAACGTTCAATCGGTCTTGAAACGGTCTGGGCGATCGGCTGTTTCTTCATCCCCTGTGCTTCCACCCGATCGACCTGAATCTGAACAGCCCGGTCAGCCTCTGAGTTTTTCTGCTCTGTCGAGTTCTGCTTTGCCGTTTCCTCAAATCAATTGGGGCGAAGCAATCGATGTCTCTACCTTCTACGGGCGTACTGTAGAGCTAGCGATCCTCAAGCGCTGGATTTTGGAGGAAGGTTGCCGATCGATCTCTATTCTAGGAATGGGTGGCATTGGCAAAACGGCGCTATCCGTGAAGCTAGCGGCAGAAATTGCTGAAGGGTCACAGGCTCAGCCTGTCCCGTCTGCTTCCTTTCAGTTCATTCTTTGGCGCACCCTACGCAATGCCCCGCCCGTTGAAGCGCTAGTAGCGGATTTGATTCGCGTGCTGTCGGGCGATCGCCTCAAAGAAGCCGATTTGCCCACTGATGCAGCAGGGCGGATATCGCGGCTCATGGAGTTTTTCCGGACATATCGCTGTTTAGTGGTGCTAGACAACGTAGAAACTGTTTTGCAGGCGGGCGAATATTCTGGCTATTTTCAGACCAAGCACCAGGGCTACGGTGAATTGTTGCGGCGGTTGGCACACACGGCTCACTTAAGCTGCTTGGTGCTGACTAGCCGCGAAAACCCTAGAGACTTGACGGCGTTGGAGGGGGAAACGCTGCCCGTGCGATCGCTCCGACTCAACGGTTTAGCGGGGGATGACTCTAAAGCCATCCTGCAAGCTAAAGGAACGTTTATCGGCACCGCTGCCGATTGGCAAACCCTAAGCGATCGCTATGCAGGAAATCCTTTGGCGCTGAAAATTGTCGCCAGCACCATCCAAGATCTCTTTGATGGCGACCTCTCAGAGTTTCTAACGCAGGGCGCTATGGTGTTTGACGACATCCGCAATCTGCTCGATCAGCAGTTCGAGCGCCTCTCGCGTCTAGAAAAAGACATGATGTACTGGCTGGCGATCGCCCGTGAGTCTGTCGCCTTAGCGGAACTCCAGGGCGATCTGATTGCCACACCCAAATCTAAGCTGATGGAGGCAATCGGTTCTCTGATGCGGCGATCGCTAATTGAGAAAATCGCCCAGCGCTACACGCAGCAGCCTGTCGTGATGGAGTATGTGACCGATCGATTAATTGAAACGGTGAACGATGAGATCGGCAGTGAGGGAAACGATGAGGCAACCAATTCCTCAACGCTCTTTCATACCCATGCGCTGCTGAAAGCCTCTGGGAAAGACTACATCCGCGATCGCCAAAGCCGCTTAATTCTGGAGCCGTTAATTGAAAAACTGCTGATGCAGTTTCGCTCAAAGCTGGGTGTAGAACAACGGCTCAATCAATGCTTGCAGCGTCTAAAGGCGGGCAGCCGATCGCCGGGATACGCAGGGGGCAATCTGCTGAATTTATTTCGGCAGTTGGGCACCGATCTCACAGGATATGACTTTTCTGGATTGACCCTTTGGCACGCCTACCTGCAAGATGTGACGCTGCATCGGGTTAGTTTTGCAGAAACTGATCTAGCAAAGTCAGTGTTTGCTCAGCCGTTAGGCAGCATGTTGTCGGTGGCCATCAGTCCAGACGGGCGGTTGCTGGCAGCCAGCGATGGCGATGGCGAAATTCGCATTTGGCAGATGCAGGATGGTCGCCAGCTTTTGACCTGTCGCGAACACACTTCCTGGGTAAAAGCGATCGCCTTTGCTCCTCCCTGTTCCCAAAATAGCCAGACCCTTGCCAGCAGCGGCGAAGATCAGATCATTCGCCTCTGGGACATGGACACAGGGCAGTGCTATCAGGATTTTCGAGGACATACAAACTGGGTGTGGGCGATCGCCTTTCACCCCAGCGGCGAACAGCTTGCCAGCGCTAGCGAAGACGGTACGGTGCGGCTCTGGAACATTGGAACTGGGGATTGTCTTCAGGTGTTGACAGACCCGACAGGAGGCGTTTGCGCCATTGCGTTTAGCCCCGATGGAGCAACAATTGCCAGCGGCGGAGACGATCGGGTGGTTCGGTTATGGAATTGGGAAACGGGCGAACTGAAAGCCCTGCTAGGACATACGCAGCGAATTCGATCGATCGCCTTTAGCCCCGACGGTCAGCTTTTAGCCAGCGGCGGTGATGATGCTCTCGTCAAAATTTGGCAGGTTCAGAGGGGCGAGTGTTGGCAAACCATCAACTGCGATCGCCGAGTGTGGACGCTGGCTTTCCCGCCGCCAGACAGCAGGGCGGGGCAGGGAAAAATCATTGGAACAGGCGGCGATGATCAGATGATCAAATTTTGGGATATCCAGACTCAAGACTGCCTCAAAACTTTTCAAGGGCACGATAGCCATGTTTGGGCGATCGCGTTTAGCCCCGATGGCGCAACGATTGTTAGCGGCAGCGACGACCAGACTCTAAAACTGTGGGAAGTCGAGACCGGACGCTGTGTGCGGACGTTTCAAGGCTACAACAACTGGATTTGGTCAGCTGCCTTCAGCCCCGATGGCGCAACGATTGTTAGCGGCAGTGAAGATGGTAAGGTAAGGCTCTGGGATGCCGACACCGGACGCTGTTGCCAAATCTTAGAAGGGCATCAAGGACGGGTCTGGACGGCAAGCTTTAGTCCCCAAGGGCAGATCGTGGCGAGCGGTGGCGATGACCAAACTATTCGCCTTTGGCACCGAGCAACCGGACGTTGCTTGAAAATCTTGAAAGAGCGATTGGGACAAATTCGCCGAGTCGAATTTAGCCCAGATGGCAGGCTATTAGCCACTAATAATGGGGATAATACCGTAAAAATCTGGGATGTTAGCCAAATCTATCGATCGCTGTCTAGCGACTCCAGTTCTTCCAACGTGCCGCTTTCTATACCGCGTTTGAGAACGCTAAAAGGACATGGAGGACGGATCTATGGAATTGCTTTTTTACTAGATAGCGATCGCCTGATTACGGGTAGCGAAGATCAAACTCTGCGGTTATGGGAGATCTCGACAGGTAACTGTTTACGAGTTTTTGAGGGACATAGCCGCTACGTTTTGTCAGTTGCCGCTAGTCCAAATGTGGCAAACCATCAGGAAATCAAAAGTCATAGGGCGGAGAATCAAGAATTAATCGCCAGCGGCAGCGACGACCAAACCATTCGCCTTTGGAATGTTCACACAGGTGAATGCTTGAGAGTCTTAGAAGGACAGCGCGGTTGGATTCAGACGATCGCTTTTAGTCCCGATGGTTCCCTCTTAGCCAGCGGCAGTACCGACCAAACGGTCAAACTTTGGCAGGTTTCGACTGGAACCTGTCTCAACACGCTAGAGGGACATAAGGAAGTGCGATCGGTCTCCTTTTCGCCAGACGGAAGGCAATTAGCAACGGGCAGCGAAGATGAGACGATCAAGCTTTGGGCAGTCCAAACAGGAGAATGCCTGAGAACGCTGAGAGCCGATCGTCCCTACGAGGGCATGAACATCACGGGTGCAACAGGGTTGACCGCAGCACAGCGCAGCGCCCTATTCGCCCTAGGCGCAGAAGATTTTGACGGGGCATGAATCAGTGCAGATCCAATGCAGCTCAGTGCAGATTCAGTGTAGACCAGTGCAGAGTTGTTCAAGTCCCTCTACGCCAATTCGCACCGATGCAAAGCCCTGCGCCGATCAGCGCCACAATTGCCAGAGCGATCGCTCCGTTAGGCGACAGCACTCCAGTACCCAAAGTGCCCAACATTAGACTACTTGCCGTTGCCACGCCTGCAAAAAATATGCCGATGCCCAAACCTGCCCGATCGGGTGGCACCTGTTCTAGGGCAAAAGGCAAAGTGCCGTTAAGAATCAGGCTGAAGCCGATGCCCAGCCCCAAGGCAACAATGACTGCGATCGCTGGGCTATAGACCAATATCATGCTTCCTAGAAACAGAGCGGTAATCACCACACCCAATAGCATCGTGTAGCTATTGCCCTGACGCACGGCAAGCTTACCCACAGGAATCGCGGCAATTGCCAATGAGATAAAGAGCAATCCCACCAGCAGAGGAGGCTGAACACCAGATTTGTCTAAAGCAATCTGGGCGAGAATTTTTGGAAAGGTTTCGATCGCCAGCCGCAGAGCAAGCGTTGAGGTTAGCCCCAGCCCAAACGACCTGGCAAGGGGGACAAGGGCGATCGGCTGCGCAGAATTAAAATATTCGGCAGGTTCGGAAGCCGCCAAGGTAATCGGATTCATCCAGCGCAGCCAAATCGCGCTCAGCAAAATCAGAATCGCCACACATGTAAAGGAAACCGTTGTTCCCAACTTGAGTACAGCAGGGCTGGCAAGGGGTGTAGCGGCAGCGGTCAACCCAAAGGCAAAAGTGAGCATACTGGCAGCCTGGGGCAACCGTAGGGTTGGGGCATAGCGCTTGAGCAATGCCAATGCCGGACTGCGAAAACAGCTCATGGCGATCGACCAAATCAGCAGTAAGCTGACCAGAATCCAGCGTGTGGTTGTATTTGGCTCAGCAAAAGCTAGGGCTGGAAGAATAACAAACAGAAGAGCCGTCAGCGCTACCCCAACCCCAATAATCGGAAATCGAGTGCCCCGATGCCGATTCGTGCGATCGGAAAATGCTCCTGCCAATGGCTCAACGGCGATCGACAGCAAAGCTTCTATTAACAGCAGCAGAGGAACGGCCTGTGCCGAAAATCCAAACTGGGTCATCTGTGCGGGTAAATGAACTCGATAGATCATCCAGCCCAATGCAAACATGGCGTATACCAACGCTAAGGCACAGACAGGTAACCACAGCGTTGGCTGCCGAAATTCGGAAACTTCAACCTGATTAAGAGTTCTCATAACTTCATGTATCCTACAATTTCTATGGAATTAATTTCTATGGAGCTAGTTTAGGGGGAGGGACGATCGTTTGGCTACTGAATTCCTGATGCCCTGAATTCCTGATGCCATTCCTAGCTAAGCTAACGCTGGAAATAGCTGATTCTGCCACAGACTATTCTTTCACCCTAGATTCTTTATCTGCCTTGAATATGATCGAAATAACGCGAGGTGCAAATTGTCTGAAAGTCTTGTAGGATGGGCATCTTGCCCGTCCAATTCTGGTCAGGAAAGATGCCTGCCTCATGGAGATCAAGAGCTTTAGGAAAAGAGTTGCACATCGCGTTAAATAAGTATCAGAAGAATCAATTACAAATGGATCTGTCTATGAATTCGCCCTCTACTCCAGAATCTAGCAAACCTTCTCTGGAAACAACCCCTTTGGAAGAAAAGTATGGCGAACGCCGCTTAGATGAAAAGTATGGCGAACGCCGCTTAGATGAAAAGTATGGCGAACGCCGCTTAGATGAAAAGTATGGCGAACGCCATATTGCCGAAGGTAAGTTAATTACATTTCCCAATCCCCGCATTGGACGGCGCTACACGATCGCCATTACACTGCCTGAATTTACCTGCAAATGTCCGTTTTCAGGCTACCCAGATTTTGCAACGATCGCCATTCACTACATTCCTGATCAAAAAGTAGTTGAGCTGAAGGCAATCAAGCTTTATATCAATAGCTACCGCGATCGCTATATTTCCCACGAAGAATCAGTGAATCAAATTTTGGATGACTTTGTTGCCGCTTGTGACCCGTTAGAGGTGACTATTAAGGGCGATTTTTTGCCGCGCGGCAATGTTCACACAATTGTGGAGGTGAGCCATCAGCAGCGCTAGCAGCACTCGCAAACATTCGTTATATTACGATTGGCTCTTCACACTCATCGACAAATTATGAATCTCCTAACACAGTTTCTCCATTTGGTTGGATCGGGTGCATCAGCATACATTACGGCGCATAACATGCGCGACTTGAAAACTCGCCCCGATATGCTTGCCGGATTTCAGCTGGCTGAATCTGGCTCTGTGCCGTTTCTCGAAGCCTTGAAAGAGCGGGCGATCGCTGAGGGTGATACCTGGCTGGCTGACAAGCTGGCGCGTCATGCTCAGGATGAGCAGCGTCATGGTCAGATTTTTGCCCATGCCCTGAAGCAATTGGATAAGCAGGTGATTGACATCAAGGCAATCCCCAAGGAGACGCCAGACGGCAAGCCAGATGAGCGTCGTCGTAGCCCCTTCTTTGAAGCCTATTTTCAAGGCTATGACTCAGCCGAGCTTTCGCCTCAAAAGATTGACTGGACAATGTTTTTCGCTAGCACCCACATCTTAGAGCTAGATGCCTGCAAGGATTTTGCTCGGATGGCAAATGCCTTGCCCGACAGCGATGCTGCCAGTGTCAATTTGAAAAAAGGCATGATGAGCATCGCCAAAGATGAAGAAGGTCATGCGGCATACCTACTAGAAGCAATGAATCGACGCTTGCCCTATGCCCAGGTTACAGCTCTGGTTGACGAATGGCGCACCCGCAAGGTCGATGCCATGATGGCAATGGTCGGCGGTCTTTTGCAGACGGGCGGCAAACTGCCGTCGATGGCTCAAGATGGGGTGCCTGTCGAGCTGTCTGAGCCGGAGAATTTGCAGCCCGTCAGCCAACCTGACCTAGTAGCGGCTTAAGCCTTGGCGCTGAACCCATCTATAAGCTCCTCTCAGGGATAAGAAGGTAGCGAAGCTAAATCTCAGCTTTACTGCCTCCTTATCTTCTGCGTTCAGACAAAGCGGAACTGGGTGGAGTTGAGATTCAGTGCAGACGAGTCTTGGACGATCGCCAGCAGTTCATCAGGCTGGAATAGCGTTGGGCCATTTTTGAGGAAGATGCCGATGTCCTGTACAGCAGAGCCGCCCCTCAGAGAATTGTTGATCGGCTTCAAGACATATTGGCTAGCACGTCCAGCAAGCTGAATCACATCTTCACCCGATTTGAAGTCAGTGATGCGGGCAAAGTCACCCGTGCCGTCGATACCGTCAAAGAAGTTGCGGGCATCTCCATCGGTAATGATATTGCCATCGTTGTAAAGCGCTCTTCCTTGAATGCCTACCACAAATCTATCTGCTCCTGCCCCTCCTACCAAAAGGTCAATTTCCCCGCGTCCGAGATTACCTTGGAAGCTTGAACTAACCCCTGTGAGAATGTCATTGCCGCCGCTGCCTATCAAAGTGTCGTTACCTGTATCGCCAGACAGCGTATCCGCCGCAACGCCACCCATTACCACGTCATTGCCGTTACCGCCAGAGGCATTGATTGTGGCGCTTGTGTTTGACGCGATCGACATGCGATCGTTGCCATCGCCACCTGTAAACTGAATAAACGAGATGCCGCTGGCAGCACCTAAGTCTCGCACAATCAGCAAGTCATCGCCGCCCAAACCATTGATCGCATTGAACGTTTCTACAGCCTGAGTTGCCAGGGTAATTGGCACAAGGTTGTTACGCTCAAACACAACTCCCGTTCCAGACTGGCGCAGCGTGAACTGATCGCCCTGGTTGACAGAGCCGTTGACCAGCACGTTGTCTGTTCCTGCATCACCTTGGATAGCATCACTGCCGTCTCCATCAACCCATTGAAAGGAGTCATTGCCCGCACCGCCAATCATCGTATCGCTGCCTTTGTCACCCGCTAGAAAATCGCTCCCATCGCCGCCGTCCAAGACATCATTGCCATCGCCACCCCGGAGCGTATCATTACCTTCGTTGCCGTTGAGGGCATCATTGTCTGCCCCTCCAGAGAGGCTATCATCTCCCAATCCGCCGCTTAATCCATCGAAGCCTGCACCGCCGTCCAGCGTGTCATTGCCGCCAAGACCTGAGAGGCGATCGTTTCCACCATTGCCCAACAGAACATTGCTCAAGGAATCCCCTGTTAAAATATCATCCCCACGGCCGCCTGTCAGATTTTCGATGCTGCTGAAGACAGCCGTACCGCCCGGAAAAGTTGCGGTTTTGGTTTCTAACGAGGCTTGAACATTACTTCCAAAGAAGAGATAGTTGACTGTATCGATGCCAAAGCCACCATTCAAAGTGTCATTTCCCAAGCTGCCAAAAAAACCGTCAGCCGTGTTCGTGCCAGTTAAATTATTGTTACCGGAAGTTCCATTAATTATTGCCATGATCAGTCACTCCTGAGTTAAAAGTAAGAAACTAAGCTTGAACTGAGCGATGCACTATCGATCTCTTGTTTGTCTCTTTAGTCGTCTTCAGCTCTATAGCCAAGATAAATTTCCTCTTCCAATTTGTCGGCAAGAAAAAGTCAGAGAAAGTCAGGTGTTTTGGCTAATAGTTCTCATGCCCAAATTTAGATATCTGCGGGCAGTTAAACCTCCACCTGGCATAACCACTCTCAGTGGCTGCTGTAGCTGTCGCCCGTTTACTTAGCACATTTAGGGTGGAGCGCTGCCCCACCCTAAATGTCCCCGTCTTAACCGCCTTGGCGGTTGCGCTATAACTTACGGCTGAGGTCAGCCTTTTGAAAAATTTGCTAGTAATGTGTATAAAGGCGGTTAAAGCTTTTAGATGGGATTACTTCTGAAAAAGCGTGATCTTGCAAAAGGTTGTTTCAACTCAGTGGGCTTATTTGGTATGCGATCGCTTCCCTTTATCCTTCTCTTCGCGGCTCTAGCGTCTGCCTGTAGCTCAGCTCCAAAGGTTTCGACAGTTCCCAGTCCATCGTCTCCTAGTCAATCCCCTTTCAGTCAATCCCCTTCCAGTCAATCCCCTGTGGCTAGCCCACAGAGGGATGTGGCGATCGTTCCTAATGCGATTCGGACTGAGACTCTTTCCCCCTCGCCCATTCAGATTACAATCGGAGATTTGCCCCAGCCTTACGCAACCGAGAGCGCTTCAAAATCTCCTCAAGTTATCCCGATTCCGGCAAACCCGGTTCTGAAGGTTCCAGCAGGCTTTACGGTGAATGTCTTCGCTGAAGGTTTAGACCGTCCGCGCTGGCTGGCGCTTACACCGACAGGCGACGTTCTAGTCACGGAAACACGGCAAAACCGGATTCGTCTGCTGGGCGATCGCGATCAAAATGGCAGTGCTGAAATCAACCAAACCTTTGCAACTGCTGAAAACGGGCTGGACATTCCGTTTGGCATGGCGTTTGCAGGTTCCTATTTCTTTCTAGGCAATTCGGACGCGGTGCTACGTTTTCCCTATCAGTCGGGTCAGCAAAAAGTGACGGGGGCGGGTGAAAAAATTGCAGATTTGCCCGGTGGCGGTTACAACCAGCACTGGACGCGCAACGTCATTGCCGCACCTGATGGGCAAAAGCTCTACGTTTCAGTGGGTTCTCGCTCCAATGCAGATGAGGAAGAGCTGCCTCGTGCCTCTGTGCAGGTGATGAATTTGGATGGATCCAGCAAGCAAATTTTCGCTTCCGGACTTCGTAATCCTGTAGGTTTGGCGATTCAGCCGTCCACAGGCGCACTGTATGCCACCGTCAACGAGCGCGATGGGTTGGGCGATGATCTGGTGCCTGACTATTTCACGCGGGTACAGCAGGGTGGATTTTATGGATGGCCCTATGCCTATCTGGAGAGCGATCGCCTCGACCCTCGTCAAACTGATAATGGACGCAGCCGCAACCCAGAATTAGCTGCCCGCACCCAAACTCCAGATGTGTTGTTTCAAGCCCATTCTGCGGCTTTAGGGGTACAGTTCTATAAAGGTGAAACCTTTCCCGATCGCTATCAAAATGGTGCATTTGTAGCCTTCCGAGGTTCTTGGAATCGCGATCAGGGAACGGGCTACAAAATTGTGTTTGTTCCGTTTGGAGCAGACGATCGCCCAACTGGACAGTACGAGGATTTCGTCACGGGCTTCCTGCTCGATCCGGTTGCACCTACAACTTGGGGTCGCCCGGTTGGGATGCTAGCTTTGCCAGATGGCAGCCTGCTCTTTACTGAAGAAGCAAATGGACGCATCTATCGAATTCAATATCAGGGAAGCTAATGTCATTTTAGACTTGCGGTTTGGAATCTCATATGCAAATTCTTTATGCGAACTCAAGGCTTCCATCACGTTGCGATTATCTGCTCTGATTACAAAAAGTCGAAGCATTTTTACGTAGAGATTTTAGGATTTTCTGTGATTCAGGAAACCTTTCGATCTGCTCGTGATTCTTATAAGCTGGACTTGAGGGTAGGAGAGAAAGACGCGATCGAACTTTTCTCCTTTCCTAATCCTCCGCAAAGATCTAGCCGCCCTGAAGCCTGTGGGTTAAGACATCTATCTTTTGCAGTCAAAGATATTGATGAAACCGTAAATGATCTGCAATCTAAAGGCATATCTATAGAGCCGATTCGATTGGATGAACTCACTGGAAAGCGCTTTACATTTTTTCAAGACCCAGATGGTTTACCTCTGGAAATTTATGAGATTGAGAGATAGTTGACCCGCTACTTTGAAGTTGATTCAAGTCTTCTAACGTGTTGCAGTTAAACAACATTGTCTCATCTAGCAAAACTAGCTCTTGCACAGTTTGACTCTTAAGCCAGCCTTGGAACGATCGCCCTCCCTGTTCTAAAAACTCTTCTAGATTCACTAAACAATCAGTTCTGTAAAATCCGCACAACGGCTCCCACCAGCCTTCTGGATTCTTAGGCAAGAGGGCGATTGCTTCCTGGTTTACGGATGCCAAACTATCCATCCAATCTTGAAGAACATCAATCTTAAGTTGGGGTAAATCGCACGCTAGCAGCAGTACCCAGTCAGATTCAACAGATGCTAAACCTTGGGCAAATCCCTTAAGCGGAGTCTGAGAATTGGCGGCTCCAGGCGCAGGAACTTCCTGAATTAAATAAATAGATTGATCTAGAAAGGATTGATAGCGATCGCACCAAGGACTCACTACATAAACAGTATCTGTACATTGCATTGCAATCTGACAAACCCGCTGAAGTAGAGGTACACCTGCGATCGAAATCAGAGCTTTATCTTGCCCCATGCGAGTGCTTAAACCACCTGCTAGAACGATCGCGCTTAGGCTGGTTAGAGCATATCGCATCTTTTAAGACCAATTAATTTTAAGGCTACGCGTTAATCAATACTCATAATCGATCACTACTTATAAAGGCTGGCACTCTATAAGTTTTTTTCAAGTGAATTTTTCAAGTGAATAGCATACAATATTCACAAGCTATAGTTCTCCATTTTAGGAAATTGCAGATGACGGAGGTCAGCACTCGCCTCTACTGGTTATTTCAGTCTCTCATTGCTTTCATGCCCTATCTACTAGCAGGGCTGTTTGCTGGCGCACTCGTTCTATCAGCAGGGGTTTTCTTAGCGCGTTTTCTCCTATGGAAGTGGTTGCTGCCTCTTGAAGAGTCTTGCTTGCTGACCTTTAAATCGTGGGCAAACCCAACCTTAGACCGATACATGTCATTGGTGACTTATCTGGCTCAAGGCGAGGTCACTGTTCCCCTGCTTATTGTTGTCGGAGGAGTTCTCCTTTACTATAACCAGAACAGTGCAGCTCTGGTGTTAGCGATCGGGCTGAGCGGTTCATGGCTACTCAATGGCATCTTCAAGTCTTTTTTTCGGCGCGAACGACCGGATTTATGGGCATCTCCTGATCGTCCAATGGACTATAGCTATCCTAGCGGTCACTCCATGAGCGCAATTTCTTTTTATGGTCTTCTGGCTGCTGACTTCACGCAATACCTAGATATTCCCCTAGCTATTACCGCTACTTTGGCATTTGCCATTACTTTAGGGGTGGGTTTCAGCCGACTGTATTTGGGTGTGCATTGGCCAACAGATGTTTTGAGTGGTTGGATTGCGGGTGGTATCTGGCTAGGAGCCTGTTTATACGGGTTAGCTCAGATCACTGGAGTTTGAATTGAGAGGACTGAAGGCGCGCCTAGCCTTGAAGAAAAACGATTCTTACCTGGAGTCCTCAGTCTAATCAAACTCATGCCGCTTTCGGTAGTCCTTAAAAGGTAAAGGTAAGGATTTTTAGTGGCGTGGGCAAAGCCCACGCCACTAAAAATCCTTACCTAATTACCACTATCCCGCTTTCATTGGTAAATCTTCCAATATCTCAGGCGTGGGTATGCAGATCCAAAGAGCTTGAGGAATCACTTCAACGACGACTGGGGTAGTCCCCAGGCATTCTCCGTCTGCATGAACTTCCAACGGTGGATAGCTTCTAACCTCAACCACAGAAGCTCGATGCATTTTGAGCCGTTCATGCCGTTGTCCTCCACCCCGCATAGCCGTAAAGAAATGGCGCAGATGATCCCACTTAGACGGGTTATCTAGATAGATTACGTCTAGCTTGCCATCATTCATTTTTGCTTCAGGTGCCAGAGAAAATTCTATCCCGTAGCGAGGACTGTTGCAGATATTGACTTGCAAGGTGCGAAGACGACGCATCCGCCTACCATCGAAGCGTAAAATCAAACGGTGTGGTCGAAACTGTAAAAAGGTTTTGAGACCTGAGAAGACACTTCTAAGAGCCGCCAGATAATTTTTCTTGATCCCTTCTTTGACCTCATCCCCACAGGGAAAGAGTGCAGCTTCTAAACCCACTCCTACCACTTCCATAAAGTAATGGTTGTTTGCCTTACCCATATCAAATCGATCGCGATCGCCCTCGGCAATAATTTTAATAGCTTGTGTTAAATCGTTGGGGATGTTCAGGCTAGCTGCAATATTGTTGCGAGTTCCCATCGGAATGATACCTAACACAGTCTGAGTATGCACTAATCCGCGCGCCACGGCTTCAATAGTGCCATCGCCTCCCGCAACAATCACAAGCCCGACCCCCGCTTGGGCAGCGGCAGCGGCAAGACCTTCACCACTTTCATCAGGGGTAGTCGTGGAGATTTCAGCTTGGATTCCTTGAGCTTGCAGTAAGGCTGTAAGGTCGTCAATCAAGTAAGGATTCTCAGTAGGACCAGAGGTAGGATTGACGATGAGTAAAGTATTCGTCTCTGGCTTTTCCATACTGACTTGCATTTGAAGAATTGAGATGAAGTAATTGAGAACGCAGAACCTTGATAGGGTTGAAGTAAGCCCAAGTGCCAGGAGATCTACTGACGCTATAGGTAACTTATAACTTACAGCTAACCTACAACTTTCCATCTTGTAATATAGCGGTCTACTCTGCTTTTCTCATCTATCTACAAGGTGATATGCCTGACTTTACTGCCTTATTTGCAGTCAGACAGTCGAGACAGGAGCGGTCATCTTAGAACAACCAGGATATGCCGTGTAAGATACAGTCATGACACTGCTCCGACTTCATATAGCAACCGCCTTGGCGGTTAGGATGGAGACATTTTGGGTGGGGCGCTAAGCGCCCCACCCAAAATGTCCTAAGCAAACTAGCAACAGCTATAGTTTTGAGTAGTCAAGAGGAATTTAAAGATGACAGAAAACCTACAAATCTCTCAGTTGGGCGATCCGGCTCTCCGTCAAATTGCTCAGCCTATTGATAACGTTCATGATGAATGGGTACAGACGCTCATCAACAACTTGATGACTACTCTGCTCAGCTCCAATGGTGTCGGCATTGCTGCGCCTCAAGTTGCAGTTCCCTATCAGATGCTGATCGTCGCCTCTCGCCCTAATCTTCGCTATCCCAACGCTCCTACCATGTCGCCGACAGTGATGATTAATCCGCGATCGCTCACTCACTCGCAGGAGATAGTCAAAGATTGGGAGGGTTGCCTCAGCGTACCTGGAATTCGAGGTTTAGTACCACGCTATAAATCGATCGCCATTGAGTACACAGCTCCAGACGGCACAGTGCGGCAGCACCAGCTCACTGGTTTTGTAGCGCGTATCTTTCAGCACGAGTTTGATCATCTGAGCGGATTGATGTTTCTCGATCGGGTTGAAAGTACGCAGGATCTAGTCACCGAACAGGAATATCTGAAGCGCATCACAATTAACCCCGACTGATTTGGCTGTACAGCGACTATTTCCAGGCGGCGATTGCCCGCATTGCCATATAAACGGCTAAGCCGATCAAGAATAGCTTAAACAGCTGGTTGACGGCTTTTTCGGATAGGCGCGGCAACAGCCGACTCCCGACTTGTGCACCTAGAATGCCGCCAAGCCCCAAACAAATTCCGGGAATCCACAGCACGTTATTGTTCCAGGCATGCTGAGCTAAACCAGAAACGGCGATCGCCACAATCGCGCCCAAGCTCGTCCGCACTGCCGACTTAATGCCCTCTCCCAAGAACAGCATTTGTAGGGGCACCATGACCACACCGCCACCCACGCCAAATAGCCCAGAGAGAACACCCGCTAGTAGACCAATTCCGGCGATCGGCATCAGCGGATAGCGCTGTGTCGAGTGATGATCAATTCCTGTGAGTTCAGGCTCTATAGACTGCTTTCGCTTTAAGCTTTGCTTGAGCTGAATCAAATAGATTGTGACTAACAGAAGTCCGGCAAAAGCCAGCGAGAGAATGGCATCTGGAATGCGATCGCCCAACCAGGCTCCCACCTGAGCGGTAAAAACGCCAAATAGCGACAGCAGTAAAGAAACTCGCCAATTGAGTTCACCCGCTCTCAGGTTACGCACACTGCCTGACACCGAGCTGAGAAATACCCCCACCAAACTCGTAGCGGTTGCCTGCACGAGCGGTACATTAAACACCGTCAGCGCTGGAACCATGAGCAACCCGCCGCCAATTCCCAACAGCCCTGACAGCGTTCCGGTAAAGATGCCCAGAAAAAACAACAAAGCCCAGCCCAAGGGTGTTTCTAGCATTGGCTCACGATGACAACATAGATAAACTCGTTTTATCTTCTCGCAAAAGTGCTGCTAAAACCTGTGCAATGCGGGACTATTGGGCTAAACTACCGCAAACTTCTGGACATAAGCTATCCGATCGCTCATCAGTTTTGCTAGGGCGACTCTACTGCTAAAATTCACGTTGTCCTTGAATGTCGAAGTAAACAACGGCTTTTAGGACTTGTGCAAAAGGCATGAGTAAAATTTGAGCCATTGCATAGGAGAGCATAAGTGTCTGTGTCATCTGAGCTGAGTTTTGCTCTATCAATTGCCGTTTTGAGTAGACCACATTGGGCAATTGCCCTAATTTATGCACAAATCCTAACCCGGCGTGAACAGGTATAATAGCCATACCTGTAGCAATTACGAGCATTATTAGTACGACCCATACTTTTAGAGAGATTCTTTTGGCTGCTCCTCTAGTTGATCGCCAGCTCTTGCTGATGTTTGACTCCCAGCGCTGACTAACACCATCTGTAGTGTTGAGAGATCCGATTGCCAAAAATGCCTCTGCAAGCCACACACGGGAATAGAGACGTAGAATGCGGGTCAGTGCAATTATTAAGAAGACCAGCGGTGGGAAGGAAGTCAGAATCAATGCAATTGCAGTATTTTCTTTAGCTGTGATGTAGCCGTGAAAAAATATGCTTGCGATTAGCATCGTTGCTAGCCAAGCCAGCAAGGAAATGACAAGAGTTAGAGCTGCTAGTTTGAATCTGATCCACGTCAGAGCTATTCCTGTTGCCAGCCAATGCCAAATCAGAGAATTTGTCCGACTCTTAGCAACTGCAATCGATTCAGGCTGATTCACAAGTCCCTGAAAGGTTTGTCTTGAAATTGCGCCAGCAATTGCACAATGCTTTGCCCATCCGTAAACAGGCACAAATAACCATAGCCCTGCAAATAAGGATAGCCAGGAATAGCTTATGAGATGATTTCTATAAACTCTGAAAGCGGTAGAGATGCTACCTTGTCGAACCGAAAGGTTATTCGGATTTGGACTCTGCGACATGCAAAAAGCTTCTGTTTTCTAGCAACTAGCTTAGATTTCCCGTCTCTTCTCTCCCTCTACCAAAGTATTCATTTTTCCTCCTACCTAGAATTCTGTCGGCGGTTGGTACCAACCTACATCCGTTCCAGCACAGGAATTCCCAACAGCGACAGACCTAGCTTGATAGTACGGGCAGTTAGATTCGCTAAAATTAAGCGAGAGGTGCGTAAAGGCTCTTCAGCTTGCAAAATGGGACAGCGATCGTAAAACTGATTAAATTTCTTGCTCAGTTCAAACAAATATTCGCACAGTCGATTGGGCATTAGCTCCGCCTCAACGCTGCCCAACACCTCATCAAATTGCAAAATATACTTGGCAAGCGCTAGCTCAGTTTCTTCTTCCAAGACGATCGGTGCGTTTGCCCCCAATGCCTCAAAATCAATCTCGCCCTTGCGGCTAATTCCCTGCACCCGCACATAGGCATAGAGCATATAGGGAGCCGTGTTGCCCTGGAGCGCCAGCATTTTGTCGAAGCTAAAGACGTAATTACTGGTGCGATTTTGGCTCAGATCGGCATATTTGACAGCGCTAATGCCCACAACCTTGGCAGCATTGGCAATAAACTCCTCTGATTCTTCTCGACCTTCCTCTTGGAGACGAGTTTCTAGGTCAGTACGGGCACGAGCGATCGCCTCCTCCAGCAGGTCAACCAGCCGAACCGCTTCACCCGATCGACTCTTCAGCTTTTTGCCGTCCTCACCCAAGATAAACCCCAGCGGCGCATAGAAAAACTCCACCTCGTCCGTAATCCACCCAGCGCGCTTACCGACCTGAAAAATCTGAGCAAAGTGATTCATTTGCTCCATGCCAACGGGATAGATAACTCGCTGCGCCCGATCAACGTTAACTCGATAGCGAATCGCGGCAAGGTCAGTGGTTGCATAGTTGTAGCCACCCCCCGACTTTTGCACAATCAGCGGCAGCGGATTTCCTTCCTTGTTCGTAAATCCCTCTAGAAAGACGCACTGAGCGCCATCATCTTCCACCAATAGACCTGCTTTATCGAGTTCCGCAATCACGTCTGCAAGTAGCGGATTATAAAAAGATTCACCGCGCTCCTGAATCGATGGAGACAAGCCCATCCACTCAAAAAATTTCCGGTTGGTTTGGTTAGACAGATCGCAAACGAGCTGCCAAGCCCGCAACGTTTCCGCATCGCCTGCCTGAAGCTGCACGACCGATCGCCGAGCGGCTTCCTGAAATTCCTCATCTTCATCGAACCGTATTTTGGCGGCGCGGTACAGCGTCGCCAAGTCTCCTAAAACTAGACCCTGCGAAGAATTTAAAGCTTCAGGGTATGCCTCGCGCACGTAGGCAATCAGCAATCCAAACGGCGTACCCCAATCACCAACGTGGTTTAGACGAATCACGTCATGTCCCAGAAATTCTAAAACTCTGGAAATACTGTCTCCAATAAAAGAGGGGCGCAGATGACCCACATGCATTTCTTTGGCGATGTTAGGGCTAGGATAATCGACGATCACACGCTGAGGATTGCTCGTCGAAGCCGCGCCTAACCGCGCATCGGACTGAATGGCTTTAATCTGAGCCTTTAGGTAATCCGTTTTCAGCGCCAGGTTAATAAATCCGGCTCCGGCGATCGTCGGCATTTCACACAGGTCGGCAACATCCAATTTTTGCACGATTGCTTCGGCGATCGCCCTCGGAGCCTTCCCCAATCGCTTTGCCAACGCCATCGCTATATTGGACTGATAATCCCCAAACTTAGGGTTACTGGCAGACACCAGCATCGGATCGGTGCCTGCCAGATCTTCCCCAAACGCGGCTATCAATGCTTGCTCAAAGCGCTCTTTCAGTTGGGCGATCGTTTCTTTCATGGCTACATGCAGCAAGGGATATCTGTAAGCGTTCACTATCTCTAGAATAGCGATCCGACCTACTCATCATTCAGCACAACTGCCTATTTGGGCAAGATCAGGCAGCTTTTTCAGTTTATTCAAAATTTAAGTGAAGGATTTACGGATGTCTTTTGCTACTTCATTTGAACCTTAGCTTACTGAATCCGTGATGCTTCTGAAGGAGATTCAGCATTCTTCAACCTATGTTGGATTCAAGAGAATGTTGGATTCAAGAAAATTCTAATCTTCTGAGCCTTCGCTGCTCCTCGCTTAATTTATCAGGGCTTGCACATTTTATGGTTGCTTCTTTTGTCTCACCTGCTTCCGCTCAGGCGATCGCATCCACAGACTTCATCACGGTCGCCAAAGCCTTCTCCAATCAACCCCAGCAAATCAAGCTGATTCAATGGCTACAATCCTCCACGGGCAGTCAAAAACAGGCTGAATTTGCCCTGATGTGGCGAGATGGTCAGTCTGGAGGAGCGATCGATCTCGTGAAGGTTTTTCAATCCTATCAGGGTCTACCCCATCAAAACGCGGCGCTCAAATGGCTACAGGCAAACACTCAGCCCAAAACCCAAGAAGGGTTTGCCAAAATGTGGAGCGATTGGAATCTCTCCACCGCTAAGAATAAGGAACTTCGCCTGAAAGTCCCTTACTTTCAGCAGGTGGACAACAAGTACGAACCGATGCGGACTTGCAATACTTCTAGCTGTGCCATGGTCGCCAAATTCCTGGGCGCTAAGATTGCTAGCGACGATGAATATTATAAAAAGGTCGTTAAGTATGGAGATACGACGGATCACGGCGCACAGACTCAAGCCCTAGCTGAATTGGGCATCAAATCTGTGTGGCGCACCGATTTGGGCTTTGAGGATCTCGATCGCTCTCTCGAAGCAGGTTTCCCTGCTGTTATTGGCATTCTCCATCGCGGTGCACTTGCCTCTCCCACAGGCGGACACATGATCGTCGTTATTGGTAGAACGACCAGCCAGAATTATATCTGCCACGATCCCTTCGGCAGTATTCTAGATGCGGGGGGCGGCTACACGGGCAGCGTCAACAACGGTAACGCGGTCGTCTATCCTCGCTATATTCTCAAACGCCGCTGGCTTCCTGAAAACGATAAATCTGGCTGGGGGAGACTGTTCAAAAAGTAGCGCTGAATTATCTTAGTTTACGCCCTGCACCATTCTCATACTCAAATCCAGCCAAGTCGATCGCGTAATGGGCGCACTGCTCGAAATGTAGTCTACGCCTGTCTCTGCAACCGATCGAATGGTTTCTAACGTGATATTTCCTGATGCTTCTATCTTGATCCGGTCATTAGTTGACCGGATTTTTTTGACTGCTGCCCGCATCATCTCTAGCGGCATATTGTCCAGCATAATGATATCTGCCCCATGCTCCAAGGCTTCTGCCACCTGCTCGAGGCTTTCAGTCTCTACCTCGATTGTCAGCGGGTATGGAATGCGGGAACGGATCTGGGCGATCGCCTCTCGAATGCCTCCCGCTGCCGCAATGTGATTATCTTTAATCATCACGCCGTCATCTAATCCCATACGGTGATTCACGGCTCCACCCACCTGAGTAGCATACTTCTCCAAAATCCTCAGTCCCGGCGTGGTCTTACGGGTATCCACTAGCTGCGTGGGTAGATCTGCAATTTTTTCCACATACCTGCTTGTCATCGTCGCAATTCCGCTGAGCCGCATTGCCAAATTCAGCGCTACCCGCTCTCCGGTCAGCAGTGCTTCCAGGGAACCTGCAATTTGAGCAACCTCCTGACCGCGATCGCACCACTGTCCTTCTTCCATCACGGGCGTGAACACAACCTGACCGTCGAGAAGCTGAAAGACTCGCGAGGCGATCGGCAATCCGGCAATGATTCCTGCCTCTTTAACGACCCACTGAGCTTGTCCGGGTCTACCAGACGACAAGAGCGATTGAGTAGTGCGATCGCCGCGCCCAATATCCTCTAGCAGCCAAGTTTGCAAAAGTTGATCTAATACTAGAAATGGAGGCAGTACCGCTAGTTGAGGTTTCATCATCATCAGTTCAGCTTTACAACAATGAGTTTCATTTCAACTCTACAGAATCTCTAGTCTTCCTCATCTGATATTGTCCATATGCCTGTTCAGTCTGAATCTCTACAAGCCCGATCGCCCCAAGTTGACAACACTGCTGACTTCATCTATCAGCCGCCCCCGTCTGCTCAAAACGCTCAGCGGATTTTAGTGAAGCCAAACCTGGGCTATCCTGTCAGTCCGCCAGTGACGGTGAGTATGGGCGTAATAGCAGCCGTGTTGGCAGGATTGCGACAGGTCAGCCCCCACGCAGAAATTCTGATTGTAGAAGGCGTTTGTTCGCCCGTTTCGCTGGAGAAAATTGCCAGTCGTAACGGGCTATATGCCTTGCTGGACGAAGGAATGCAGGTAATTGATGCCGACACGCTGCCGCTCAAGGAATATCTAAATCGATCGCCCCATCCCGCCCGATTTTCCTCCATGTTTGCTCCAGCCCTGCTAGAAGAAGTGGACTGCCGAATTAGCGTCGGAGCCTTCAAGCGCACCCTGCTCAAAGACGCACCGCTAATTTCTGCCTCTCTCAAAAACCTTTATGGACTCTTTCCTCGATCGCGCTACAAAGCCCGCAGCGCCAACTCTCGCGGACAGCTTCACCGTCCCTCTGTGCCGCTTGTATTACAGGATGTCTACTTCACCATTGGGCACCTGTTTGACGGAGCCGTGGTAGATGGCGATCGCAAATTTGTCAGCCGCGACTGGAAACCCGATCGCGGTGAAACGCTCGAACTGGGCAAAGTCATTTGGGGCGACGATCTATTGGCAGTTGATCGAGAAGCCTGTCGGGTAGGGGGTGAAGAAACGCCGGACTATGTGAAAGCGATCGAACTTCTGCGGCAGCAGAGAGGGCAAGCTTAGGCTTGAGCCAATTCGGCGATCGCTGCATCTTTGAAGCCCACCATGACCGCCTCGCCGTCTTTGACGAATAGCGGTCGCTTTAGCAGCATGGCATCCTGGGCAAAAGCTGTAATCCACTGTTCCTCTGTCCAGGTCTGTTTTTCTTCTCCCAAGGCGCGGTAAGATTGCCCTGAGGTATTGCGCATGGGTTTGGAGCCGAGGGTTTGCACCCAGTTGGAGATCGTGGGGCGATCGGGTGGCTGGGCTTTTGTGTCGATGAATTCATACTCAATGTGGTTAGCGGCAAGCCACTGAAACGCTTTTTTACAGGTACCGCAGTTGGAGATTCCGTAGACTTGGAGAGACATAGATGATTCACGAGCAATTCATGGCTTTCTGGCGATGCCGTAATGCAGATCTACCCTACAAGATATCTCTCTCAAAAGAAAGATGTGCTGAGCTGTTTTATTCTCGTATCACCTTGAATACAGCACATCTTGGATGAGACATACTTTGAACTTAGCAAGCTGAATTAGCAGCCTGTGGCATTGCTCAAAATGACCTCAAATCGAAGGAAATGACTCCATGACTGATGCGATGGATTTACAGAATGCTGATCTGCTTGAGAAAATTCGACAGCAGTTTGATAGTCAACCCTATCCCAATATTCCGATCGAAGGGTCGCCCAAAGAAGATGCTAATGAGCTATACGTTCATAACTTGCTCACGCCGTTTTATTTGCGTAATCAAAGGCTGATTGATCACCGAAATATTGCCATCCTAGATGTTGGATGCGGCAGTGGCTACAAGACATTGAGTCTGGCAGAAGCTAATCCAGGCGCGACCATCGTGGGTATTGATCTGTCAGAGAAATCTCTGGAGTTAGCGCGGCAAAGATTGAACTTCTATGGCTTTGCAGAGACTCAGTTTCATCAGCTTCCCCTTGATCAAGTCACCCAGCTGGGTCTGGAGTTTGATTACATCAACTGCGATGAAATGCTCTATCTGGTGCCCGATTTGGTGGAAACCTTGCGGATACTAAAGTCTGTAATGAAGCCGAAAGGAATCCTGCGGGGGAATCTACATAGCTTATATCAACGTCAAAACTATTTTCGAGCACAAGAGCTATTTACCCTGATGGGATTGATGCAGAGCAATCCGGAAGAGGCGGAAATTAACACAGTTCTCGAAACACTGAATTCTTTCAAGGATGGAGTGCCTCTGAAACGGGAGACTTGGCGACCAAAAGACGCATCAGGCAATCCACAGCAGTATGTTTTGATGAACTTTTTGTTTCAAGGCGATCAGGGTTACATCATCCCTGATCTATTCGAGGCGCTGGGCGAAGCTGATTTGGAGTTTATTTGTATGGTGAATCAGCGCCATTGGGATTTGCAGAACCTGTTTCAAGATCCGCAGAATCTCCCTGAATTCTGGCAAAAAGCTTTGCCGCACCTGTCCATTAAGGAACGACTTCAGCTCTTTGAACTGATTGCACCTGTGCATCGGCTGCTCGATTTTTGGTGCGGGCAACCTGAGCAAACTGAAGCGTGGCAAATACCGCAGTCCTGGGAGTTGAATGATTGGCAAACTGTACAGGTTCATCTTCATCCACAGCTCTGTACAGCTAGCGTCAAAGCTGCGCTGATTGAGGCAGTAGAGCAACAGCGATCGTTTGAGTTAAGCCGCTATCTTTCTGCGCCCGTCACAGCACCCGTATCGCTGAGCGCCTATCTTGCCGCCTGTCTGCTTCCCCTATGGGATGCACCTCAACCCTTTCCAAAGCTGGTGCAGCGCGCCCTCAAGGTGCGGAGCCGTCATCCCGTCACGCTTCAACCCACCAATCCTCATCAAGCCAGTCAGGAATTGCGTGAAGCTTTGATTAGCTTAGAACTGCACCTGTATGTCTTGCTGATTCGATAGCGGTCATTTAGCCAGGGTTTCACACTATTTTCTCCAGCGATCGAACTGATCTTCAGAACAACCGTTGACATACTGATTAAAAACCCATCCTTGCAGTGGAGTGTAGGGCTGGGGCGGTTGACCAGAATCCCGCGCCGCGAGTTGAACCCAATTTCCTCTCCGTCCCACAGCCCTTACACCGTCTCCACGATTCAGTTGAGCGATAACAGAAGACTGCGTATTGGGTGCTTGTCTAATATTGACAGTATTGGCATTGATAAAACTACAGGTGGTATTAGTCTCAACCTCAATTTGATAGTCTGGATCGCTCTGCGCAAAGGCTAGTTCAGTCTGCAAGCTCATCGATAAGGCTATCAATAAGGTCATCAAGCTTTTCATAGTTTAGGAATTTCCACAAGTCGGATAGTGTTATGAATGCTGTTAATACTCAGAGAATCGGGCATTCTCTTTAAGAATCAGATATTACCCCTTACATTCCGCAGAATTAATCTTAATTTGTAAAACTTCTGATGAACGATCGCCTTCTCTTCCATCTAATCGTCGCTTCTCAACATTCGATCGCGAGTCGATGCAATGCGATCGCAGCCGTTCATGATGTTGCAGATTGCCGATCGCAATTAATATTCCATACCGCCTGACTGCCGGAATTGGGTCAAACGTTCAGCTTTGGAGAGAATCACCAGAGCTTTATCAATGTCTCTCACCTTGATCGCTCTGAGGGCGATCAGGATGGATTTAATCTGGGCAATCTCATCGTCTGAAAGAGTCATATCTGCGATCTCCAATTTGAAAACTAAACTTTGTTCAAGCGTACAACGATTAGGGCAATAGGGCAATAGGGCAATACTTTTTCTGCCCTATATGTCTCACTTAACAAGAGAGAATAGCCTTACAGGAATTTTAAGCAACCCTGTTTAGCACTTTATGGGCAGTGATGAAGTCATGGCTGAGAAGAAAGCCCAGATCCGAGTGTACTTGCCTACAGACATAGACAAGGTTCTCAAAATCCTGGCAGCAGTCAAGGAATCTTCTGTGAATGCCATTGTGAATGAAGCGATCGAACATTGGCTGGAAGAAAATGATCAGCAAGAAATCATCCAGAGGCTGAATCTAGACACATTAGACGAACTGTGATTTCTCTTGTCGCCAATCGCTAAATTAAGGCTGACCCGCTTGCCTAAACGAAAACCGCAAATTAGAGCCTATGTTGACGAAGATATAGACAAACTCCTGAAAGCGTTAGCAGGAGTGATGGATAGCTCTATGAATGCGATCGTGGTTGAAGCCCTAGAAGATTGGCTGAGTAAACCTGAGATTCAAGACAAAATCGAAAAGCACAGGCTAGACGAGCTTGAGTAGCGTTTTGATTTTTGCAATCAAGATCTAGGGGAATCAAGCTTTGATCGCACCCACAAAAGCGATCGCCCCTCTGAAATATCTCTTGATTGATACGTTGGAAAATGAAGCGATCGAGTTGTGGGTAGGTTTGTGCTGAAAGCGATCGCAATACTGTCTCTACTGGAGAGTTGAGCCGCCGCAGATAAGCTCTTGACGGTCGGCTTCAACGATTTGTTCGACCGCAACCACTACTCTGACACGTTCGCTTACACTGAGCTTATGACAAGTTGCAGGTTGATCCCATTGCTCTATGCCCGAAATCATTGAGATCCCCATTGAATTGACCCGATTCCAACTGCCCCAAGCGGTACAAGCACGCTTACAATTTCTGCTGGATCGCCAAGATGAAGGGAATACACTGTCTCAGGCAGAGCGGCAGGAAGCGGAGGGGCTGGTTGAACTGGCAGAATTCCTATCTTTGTTGCGGTTGCGCTCAACACGAGTGATGCAGCAAGGTTAAATGACAACGATTCCACCGTCTCTGCGGCGATCGGTCATTCAAAGAGCCGACGATCGCTGCGAATATCGCGGTATTTCTCAGGTGGGGCAAGTGGCAACGTTTCATATCGACCACATTATTCCCGTGGTTGCAGGTGGCGAAACTACGTCTGACAATTTAGCCCTTGCCTGTGTCTCCTGCTCACTCCGTAAGGGGGCGCGTCAGAAACTTGAGGATTTAGAAACAGGCGAAAGGGTTATCATTTTCAATCCACGCCAACAGACCTGGAAGAAACATTTTCGTTGGGATGGCGTAACCGTGGTTGGATTAACTGCTACGGGACGAGCAACGGTTGCAGCACTGGATTTGAATCGGGCAGCGATGCTGGCAATCCGTGCAGAAGAAGAATTACTGGGTCGTCATCCACCCCTATGAAAACAAAACATCTACAGCGCGATCGCTCCTCTGATTCTCGATTGATGCTTTAGAGAGTAGAGCGATCGCCATACAATGCTGCGTCGCCCCCATCAAAGCGATCGCCCCTCTGAAATATCTCTCGACCGATGTGTTGGGGAATAGAGCCTATCTCCGGTTTTTCCAGTATCCCGGTTCTCGGCTGCAATGCATGACGGCAAGAATGAGAATGTAGTCTGGCTCGATCGTATACAAAATGCCGTAGGGAAACTTTTGGGTGAGGCAGCGCCGAATGTCTTCGTCAATTATCTGCCAACGGGTGGGCGATTCCCGGATGCGATAGACTGCATTTTCAACTGCATCAATGAATGCTTGTGCGACCTCTATGCGTTGCTGCGTATAGTATTCAACGGCTTCAGCGTATTCAGCTAGCGCTTCAGGGTGAAAGACATATTTCATTACTCAAGTAGCTGCCTTACCTGAGCTAAAGCCTCATCTCCATCAATGGTTTGAATGCTGCCATTTCTCACTTCATTCCGTCGTCGCTTTGCTACCGCTATCCACGTTGACTGAATCGCTGGATCAGTATCGAATTCTAAGCTTTCTACCAATTTCTCAGCGAGAAGCGCTCTAGACGCACTGGGTAGAGATAAGAGTTCTTCGGTTAGTTCTTCGATCGACTTCATGAGTAGTCATAACCTGCTTGACTTTACCCATAGTTTAACAGGGTCATGGGCGCGACCTCGATGCAAGTCTCCCTATTTTAACTTGAGCGATCGTCATGCAATGCTGCGCCGCCCCCACCAAAGCGATCGCCCCTCTGAAGTATCTCTCGATTAAGGCGTTAAGGAATGAAGCGATCGCCATGCAATGTTGCGTCACCCCACCAAAGCGATCGCCCCTCTAAAGTATCTTTCGATCGATGTGTTGGAGAATAGAGCGATCGCATACCGAGAAGTATTTGTGTGGCTAGTGCATTGAGATTATTTTAGATGGCGCTATTCTTGCGTAGTTCAACAAGTCCATCCTCGGCAACCTGAATAGTAAGTTGATAGCCTTCCATTAATGACATCCCGACCAGCGGATCTGAATCAGCTTCATCTACTGGGATTGTTAGCAATGCTCCATCCCAGACTACAACCGCTTCGTAAACATCAAAGACACACTCACTGCCATCTCCGAGAATGGCTCGTCCTCGTCTTTTCCAGATCAAACCCAATTCAGTAATCAAATCAGGAGGCAGTGACAACCAACCATTAAATCCAGTATCTACGATCGCATCTTGTAGAAAAACTGCACCATCGGAACGGCAAATTGACAATGGAATGATAGGTTCAAAATCTGCGTTGACCACTCCCGTAATCATGCAAGTCTCCGAACCCGTCCACCAAATCGACGAACGTGACGAGAACCGATACGAACAATCCAAATTTGAGCATCGGGATAACGGGCTTCAAGGCGATCGCACGCCTCAATTTCGCTAGCATCGACTTCAAAGGCTCCGGTTTCGATGTCGATCGCTACAATTTTGCCTTGTTCTGCTTCGACTTGGGAGCGAATCTGAGATTCATAGATCTCGTCGCCACGTCGAGCAAATTCTTCTTTGCTGTAGCGGGGTTGTCGAACTGTCATGGCGTGACCTCGATGCAAGTTTCCCTATTTTAACGTGAGCGATCGCCATGCAATGCTGCGTCACCCCACCCAAAGCGATCGCCCTTCTGAAGTGTCTCTCAATTTATGAGTTGAGGCATGAAGCAAGTCGAGTTGTGGCTAGGTTTGCATTGAAGGCGATCGCAGCATGCCGTCTCCACTGGAGATTCAAGCCGCATAACGATTCACTTGAGCCGCTGCAAACTATTTTTGCAAGGCACCAAAATCTTTCGACAGTCTGCTCCAAGTGAATTATGGGGGTACGGGGCTGAAATTGAGTAGTACACTCGATTTCAAGACTCGGAGGAAGCGGGTGACGACTTTCCAAGCGGGTGACACCCGATGTCTATAACAATATCGCACGCACTCGCCTCTT
>JAESFK010000200.1_pt1 | contig 41856 bp, 43 predicted proteins | sample 9269391 | NCBI WGS metagenome assembly JAESFK01 (sample SAMN14506231, study PRJNA617097) | algae metagenome | isolation source: Drouetiella hepatica UHER 2000/2452 and co-occurring heterotrophs from... | place: Slovakia: Slovak Paradise National Park, Hrabusice, Kosice Region | collected 2000-01-01
CATGTCGTCGTTCATCGATGAACGCACGACGATCGGGCCGTTCGGGATCAGCGGCGACTTCCACAGCTCGACGAGGTCGTTCATGTCGAGAATGCCCTTGTCGACCATCTTGCGCAGATTGCCGGAGGTGTATCCATCCTTGAATTCGCCGACGCCCGAGCCCCAGGTCGTGCCGGCAGCGAACGTGCCCTTGACGACTTCGAGGACGAGGTTTTCATGGCCGCCGCCGAAGCCGGTCTCGCCGAAGAATTCCTTGACCGGAGCGCCGATGGCTTCCGGCAGCGTGACGAGCGGAACGAGGTAGCCCGATGTGGAATCCGGATCGGCAAAGCCGAGCTTCTTGCCCTTCAGGTCTTCGAGCTTGGTGATGCCCGAATCCTTGCGGGCAACCATGATCGAGTGATAGCCGGTCGCGCCGTCGGTCTGGACGGTGGTCAGGATCGGCTCGACGGCGTCAGCCTTCGTGAGATAGATTTTTGCGAAACCCGAAGCGCCAAGCTCGGCGTAGTCGAGCGTGCCGCCGAGCAAGCCCTGGATGACGCCATCATAGTCGGCGGCCGGGAAGAACGATACCTTTTCGACACCGATAGCCTTCGGTAGGGTATCTGCGAGGCACTGGAAGTTGCGCAGGCGGTCGGCTTCATTTTCGCCGCCAAGGATGCCGACGCGGAATTCCTTCAGGTCTTCGGCCTGGACGTGGCCGACGAGGGCAAAGAGCGCAACAGCGCTCAAAAGGGCTTTCTTCAGCATAAGGGTCTTCTCCTGTTATCCCGGCAGCGCCGGTTCACATTCGGTTGCAAGGTCCTGCCCTTGACGCGGGCTCTCGATCCCGGCCGGTGTCTGCCTGCTTGGGCGCGATGCTATCCGGAAACCGCCACCGCGCTTTCCGGCACCACGCTTTACAGTCCGGCCAGTGCCAGCGGCTTCTGGCTGGCGGATTGGTGATTGTCCTGCGCATGCGCGGCAGGAATGTTGATACTGGTAGAGGTCATCGATTCATCGAGTTCCGCGCCCGAACCGTAGATCTCGCTGACGGCAGCGGCCGTCAGATCGCGCGGCTGGCCGTCAAAGACGACCTTTCCATGCGCCATGCCGATGATGCGCTCGCAGTAATTGCGCGCCGTATCCAGCGTGTGCAGGTTGGTGACGACGGTAATGCCCTCGCGCTCGTTGATGTCGCGCAGCGCGTCCATGACGATCTTGGCGTTGAGGGGATCGAGCGAGGCGATCGGCTCGTCGGCCAGCAGCATCTTCGGCTGCTGCATCAGCGCGCGGGCGATGGCGACACGCTGCTGCTGGCCGCCGGAGAGCGTTCCGGCCGGCTGCAACGCGGTCTGCTCGATACCCAGCCGCTCCAGCGCGCCGATGGCCATGATGCGCTCTTCGCGGGTGAACATGTTGAGGATACTGAGAACCGTGGAACGATGATTGAGGCGACCGAGCAGCACGTTGGTCAGCACGTCGAGACGCGGCACCAGATTGAACTGCTGGAAGATCATCGCGCAATCACGCTGCCAGTTGCGAAGGGCGGCACCGCGCAGCGACGACACTTCGAGATCGCCGAAATGAATGGAGCCGGACGAGACGTCGTTGAGACGGTTGATCATCCTGAGCAGCGTCGACTTGCCCGCACCCGACCGGCCGATGATGCCGACCATCTGGCCCTGCGGAATATCGAAGCTAACCGAATTGACGGCGAGCTTCTTGCCGAACTGCCGGGTTACATTTTTCAGCTGAAACATGAGCAGTCGTCCTCTGGCAGTGGTACCGGTCATCGGTATGCCCCTTGCCATAATGGCGGTTGATGAAGGGGGAATGTCAGTTTCATGTCGTTTTCATTACACTCGACAATCCCCGCAAAAGCAGGAATTAGCGGGCTAAAGATCAGGCATTGTGACGGACAAGGAATGCGTCCGCATCGAGCATTCTGAAGTCCTCGAGGGCATCGCGCAACTTGGCGTGATCCCAATCCCACCAGGCCAGCTTCTCGAAGCGCTCGGCAATGTCCTTGCCGAAGCGTTCGCGGATCAGCTTTGCCGGAACACCGCCGACGATGGTGTAGGGCGCAACGTCCTTGGAGACGACAGCGCCGGAACCGACAACCGCACCGTTTCCGATCGTGACACCCGGCAGCACCGTCGCCCCATGGCCGATCCAGACATCGTGCCCGATGACGACGCGGTTCTCACGGCGCCAGGCAAAGAAATCCTGCTCCATGTCCGCATCCGGCCAGTAATTCGAGGCGCGGTAGGTGAAATGGTGCAGCGTTGCCCGCCAGGTCGGATGGTTGGTGGCGTTGATGCGAACGGAAGCGGCCAGATTGGCAAATTTCCCGATCGTCGCGCACCAGATCATGCCGTCGCGCTCGATATAGGAGTAATCGCCGAACTCGACCTCGTCGATGCGGCAACGCTCGCCCACTTCCGTATACCGCCCAAGGGTCGATTGGTTGACGGAGGCGGTCGGATGGATCGTCGGCTCTTCACTCAGTTTCTGGCTCATGCGGCAGCCTTTCGCGGCGAAAAGGCGGAGACATCGAGAATACGGTCGGCGACGGCATCGCGGACTTCCTCGTCATGGAAGATGCCAAGCAGGGCAACACCTTCCGCCTTCTTGGCGGCAATCATCTCGACCACCACACGGCGGTTCGTCGCGTCCAGCGATGCCGTCGGCTCGTCGAGCAGCAGGATCGCGTGGTCGGTGATAAAGCCACGGGCGATGTTGACGCGCTGCTGCTCGCCGCCCGAGAAGGTGGCCGGTGGCAGCTGCCAGAGTTCACGGGGCAGGTTGAGTTTCGCCAGCAGACCAGCCGCTTTTTCGCGTGCCTCATCCTGCGCCACGCCACGCGCCAGAAGCGGCTCTGCAACGACATCCAGCGCCGACACGCGCGGAACGACGCGCAGGAACTGGCTGACATAACCCAGCGTATCGCGCCGGACTTCCAGCACCGCGCGCGGTGCAGCTTGGGCGAGATCGACCAGATGGCCCTGATGCTCGATCAGGATCTGGCCGGCATCGACGCCATAATTGCCATAGAGCATCTTCAGGATCGAACTCTTGCCGACGCCGGACGGACCGCCGAGCACGACGCATTCGCCCTTCTTCACGGAGAATGACACGCCATTAACGACCGGCAGCCGGATCCCGTCGCGCAAGTGCATGGTGAAGCTCTTGGCAACTTCGGAAACAACGAGGGGAGTGGCCATGGTCACACCTGCAGAATGGAGGAAACGAGAAGCTGTGTGTAAGGCTCGCGCGGATCGTCAAGCACCCGGTCGGTCAGCCCCTGCTCGATCACCAGGCCGTCCTTCATCACCATCATCCGATGCGAGAGAAGCCGGGCGACGGCGAGATCGTGGGTGACGATGATCGCAGACAGGCCAAGATCATGGACAAGACCCCGCACCAGATCGAGCAGGCGGGCCTGAACCGAAACGTCGAGACCACCGGTCGGCTCGTCCATGAAGACGAGACGCGGCGAGGTGACGAGATTGCGGGCGATCTGCAGGCGCTGGCGCATGCCGCCGGAAAAGGCACGCGGCTGATCGTCGATGCGGTCTTCCTCGATCTCCACGCGGCGCAGCCAGTCGGCCGCCGTGGCGCGGATATTGCCATAGTGCCGGTCGCCGACCGCCATCAGCCGCTCGCCGACATTGGCGCCGGCCGATACCGTCATGCGCAGGCCGTCGGCAGGGTTCTGGTGCACGAAACCCCAATCGGTGCGCATCAGGAAGCGGCGCTCCGCCTCGCCCATCCGGGCAAGATCGCGGTACTGACCGTCGCGCATATGGTATTCGACAATGCCGGAACTGGGCATCAGCCGGGTGGAGAGACAGGACAGCAGCGTCGTCTTGCCGGAGCCGGATTCCCCGACGATGGCCAGCACTTCGCCCGGCCACAGCTCGAAGGACACGTTGCGGCATCCGGTACGGCTGCCGTAGAATTTCGACACGTCGTTGACTTTGAGAAGCGGGACGGGGGTCATGGGGCGAATTCCATGTTTGAAAATGGCTGCGGGCTCGCATCAACCTCCCCCTTGAGGGGGGAGGTCGCCGCAAAGCGGCGGGTGGGGGTGACGGTCAGGGACGGACAAAGGATCACCCCACCCCGGACCTGCGGTCCGACCCTCCCCCTCAAGGGGAGGGTAAAATTACTGGCAAATACCGTCACTCCGCCGCCTCCTGCCGTGCCAGCATTTCACCCGAATGCCCATGCGCGCGGCGATCCTCGCAATGGTCGGTATCCGAACAGACGAACATGCGGCCGCCCTTGTCGTCGAGAACGACTTCATCGAGATAGACATGCTCGGCGCCACACAGCGCGCAGGGCTTGTCGAAATGCTGGATCTCGAATGGGTGATCCTCGAAATCGAGGCTGACGACGTCGGTGTAGGGCGGAACGGCGTAGATGCGCTTTTCACGGCCGGCGCCGAACAGTTGCAAGGCTTCCGACCTGTGCATTTTCGGATTGTCGAATTTCGGCGTCGGCGAGGGGTCCATGACGTAGCGGCCCTCGACCTTGACCGGATAGGCATAAGTTGTGGCGATATGGCCGTTGCGGGCGATATCCTCGTAGAGCTTCACATGCATGAGGCCATATTCTTCCAGCGCATGCATTTTTCGCGTTTCGGTCTCGCGCGGCTCAAGGAAACGCAGGGGTTCGGGGATCGGCACCTGATAGACCAGCGTCTGTCCGGCGGTCAGCGGCTCCTCCGGAATGCGGTGGCGCGTCTGGATGATCGAAGCTTCGCGGGTCTTGGTGGTGACGGCAACATTGGCGACCTTCTGGAAGAAGGCGCGGATGGAAACGGCATTGGTCGTGTCGTCGGCGCCCTGGTCGATGACCTTCAGCACGTCCTTGGGACCAAGAATAGCCGCCGTCACCTGAACGCCGCCGGTCCCCCATCCGTAGGGCATCGGCATTTCGCGCGATGCGAAGGGAACCTGATAGCCGGGTATCGAAATGGCCTTGAGGATCGCCCGGCGGATCATCCGCTTGGTCTGCTCGTCGAGGTAAGCGAAGTTGTATGTGGCAAGGTCAGTCATTGTCGATTACCTTGTGACGTGTGGGAACTCTGGAGGAGGAGACGGAATGGAAGCCGAACCCAGCGGCCTTGCGGGGCTGCCATTCGTTCTGATGGGCTTGTTCCTTCTCGTCATGGCAATCCTTGCAAATCGCGCTGCGAAGAGACGCAGAGAACGATCGCCGGGTGGCGATGCCTCTTTTGCCGGAGACGGTGATTCCGACGGGGGTGACGGCGGAGGCGGCGACTGATCCGGCAGCCTTGCTGTATGAAAGAGCGCTGATCATTCGGCTGCCTCCTTCAAACGGGAATAGGTGTTGAGCCGCTCGGCAAGCGTGCCGGTGTGCAGCTCGAACAGGTGATTGTCGGCATCGTGGAAGTAGATCGAGCGCCCTTCGCCCGCGACACGCGGACGCGGCGGCATGAGGTCGAGACCAAGCGACTGGATGCGCTCCAGATAGATGTCGATATCCTCGTCGCGGATCTTGAACGCGACATGGTTGTAGGTGCGTTCGCTAAGGCTTTCGCCCTGCATGATGGCGATCCAGAGATCGCCGATCGTGAAGAACTTTTCTGCCGATCGCGAAAACTGCATCTCGTCGCTGGCATAGACCTGTTTGGCGCCGAAAACGGTCTGCAGAATGTCGGTCATGCGCTCGAGGTCGCTGACGACGAAGGTGATGTGGGAGAGGTCCTCGATCATTCGGCCGCGTCCCGAAGTGTGTCGTTTTTCTCCACCCCGTTCCTCGCATCATATTCGGCGCGCATGCGGCGGACGAGATCGAGTTCGGCCTGGAAGTCGACATAGTGCGGCAGCTTCAGGTGCTCGACGAAGCCGGTCGCCTGGACGTTGTCGGAATGCGAAATGACGAATTCCTCGTCCTGCGCCGGGGCGACGATATCCTCGCCGAACTCTTCTGCACGCAGCGCCCGGTCGACCAGCGACATCGCCATCGCCTTGCGCTCGCTCTGGCCGAACACCAGGCCGTAGCCGCGGGTAAACTGCGGCGGGTTCTTGGCCGAGCCCTGGAACTGGTTGACCATCTGGCATTCGGTCACCTGGACCGGACCGAGCGATACGGAAAAACCAAGCTCGGGAATATCGAGTTCAACCTCGACCTCGCCGATGCGCACTTCGCCGACGAAGGGATGGGTGCGGGCATAACCGCGCTGGGTGGAATAGGCGAGGGCCAGCAAAAAGCCCTCGTCGCCGCGCGCTAAGGCCTGCAGGCGCAGGTCGCGGTTCAGCGGAAATTCCAACGGCTCGCGGGTCAGGTCGCCCGGCACATGATCCTCCGGCATCTGGCCGTCACCCTCGATCAGGCCTTCGCCGGCGAGAATGTCGGAGACCCGCATCATCGAGCCTTCATCGGCGGTCCGGCGCAGCGGCTCTGCAACCGGCTCGTCGGTCAAAAGCGAGGGGTCAAGCAGGCGGTGGGTATAGTCGAAGGTTGGGCCGAGCAGCTGGCCGCCCGGCAGGTCCTTGTAGGTTGCCGAAATGCGGCGCTCGATCTTCATTTTCACAGTATCGACCGGCACCGACATACCGAAACGCGGCAGGGTGGTGCGGTAGGCGCGCAGGATGAAGATCGCCTCGATCATGTCGCCGCGCGCCTGGCGCACGGCAAGGGCTGCGAGTTCACGATCGTAAAGCGAGGCTTCCGCCATGACGCGATCGACCGCCAAACCGAGCTGGGCGATGATCTGGTCGATGGAGATGGCCGGCAACGACCGGTCGCCACGGCGGCGATCGGCGAGGAGCTGGTGTGCATTGGCGATGGCGGCTTCGCCACCCTTGACAGCAACATACATGGATCAGATCTCCCGGCGGCGAAGCTTGGTGGTGCGCGGCAGGCACAGGGCATCGGTGCCGGCAACGAGGATCAGATCGACGCCACGGGGAAACAGCCCCCGGTTTTCCGCCCAGAGTGTCAGGAAAATCTCCGGCAACCCTTTGGGGGCTACGATAATTTCGTCCTTGATGCCCGGACCTGCAGCGACAAATTCGGCTCCGCCGGTCAGGGAAGCGATCTCGATGACCAGTGTGGACGAGCGATCGGGATATTCCTGGGTACCGAGTGCGAACTGGTCGAAACCCGGGACAATGCCGCCAGCCTCGATGAAAACGAAACGGGCTTCCGGCTTGACGTTGGTCACCGGTGCGCTGGTGTGGAAGGACAGCCAGGCAGGAACGGAGGACTGGGCCAGCGCGTTCGTCAGCCACACGGGCGTGCCGTCGTCGCAAAGAGTGAGCGCGATCGCTCCGGCACCGGCGCCCAGCGGGGGAGGCGGCGTGGCCGCAGCGCCGAGCGGCATGATGGTACCGGGCCGGGCCATGGCATCCATCAGTGCGCGAAAAACCGACTGTGACTGGAAGACCGGATCGGTGAAAGCGCCGGCATAGGCGCTGGCATGGATTTCGGTGTGCGCGCCCATCAGTTGTCTCCCCGGACCATGGTGAAGAAATCGACCCGTGTCGCCGCGGTCTGTTCGGCATGTTTGCGGTCTTCGGCATGAATTCGGCTTTCCACCGCGTCGATCAGCTGGTCGACAGCGGAGCGATGCTCCGGCCGCTGGTGAAGCGCATCGAAGATGGCCGCGAGACGCGCCTTCTCCCGGTCATTGCCGAGCAATTGCCCGTGGCCGATCTCACCGGAGCCGAGCCGCACCGTCGCGCGGCTGACAGTCGCCTCTCCAAGATTGAACGGGTCGCCACCACCACCGACGCGGCCGCGCACCATGACAAGGCCGGTTTCCGGGCCGCGTACGGGATGCACATCGGGCTTGGGCTCGATGGCCATCCAGCCCGCTTGCAATTCAGCCGCCGAAGCGCGTGCGAGCAGGCCCATCGCCCGCTTGCGCCCGTTCATCGGCATGCCGGTATTTTGTTTGATCGCGTCCATTGCTTCCGTCCGAAATATCTATTAATATAGACAACCATACATCTGATAATCCGTATTTAGAACCTCCACATGACGGGCTTGTGACATGAATGCGAAAAAAGCGGTCGAGCGCCAGACCGGCGTTGCCCTCTGGCGTCAGATCGCCGATCTGATCCGGCTGTCGATCAGCAATGGCGACTACGATCAAATGGGCATGGTGCCGCCGGAAACCGTGCTTGCCGGACAATTCGGCGTCAACCGCCACACGGTGCGCAGTGCGCTGGCCGCGTTGGCGGATGAAGGCCTGGTTCAGGCCATTCAGGGCCGGGGCACGATGATCCAGCGCAAGGAACGCCTGAGTTTCCCGATCTCCCGGCGCACCCGGTTTTCACAGGGACTTGGCGATCAGGCCCGCGAAACAGAGGCGAAATTGCTGGCCAAGGCGACATTGCCGGCGGCAGGCGAGGTCGCAAAGGGTTTGAAGATCGATCCCGGCGCGCCCTGCATCCAACTCGATCTGGTGAGCAGTGCCGATGGGCGGCCGGTATCCTGCTCCACCAGCTTTTTCCCGGAAAGCCGGTTTCCGGCCATGGCCGAAGAATTCGAACGGTTGCGCTCGATCACCAAGGCCTTTGCAGCGCAGGGCCTGGGGGATTACGTGCGCATCTCGACCGAGCTTGTCGCGCGGCATGCCGATGCCGCGGAACTGGCGCTGCTTCGCCTTTCCCCCGGCGCCATCGTCATTGAGGCAACTGCCATCAACGCCGATCCGGACGGCGTGCCGGTACAATTTTCGCGAACACGCTTTGCCGCCGATCGCGTCAAGCTGAAGATCGAAACCTGAGCGCATGAAAAAGGGCGCGGTGCCGAAGCACGCGCCCTATCGATTTTGGAGTAACAATCAAACGTCGGCGACGACAGTGCGCTCTTGCAGTCCGGCCAGGGCCTTTCCGGCCATCTCGCCAACGGTCATATCGACATCGACAGTGACGACATCGGGTTCCCCCGTTGGCGGCTCCAGTGCCGCGAACTGGCTATCGAGCAGCGATGCCGGCATGAAATGACCGGCGCGGGCCTGCAGGCGTTTCTCGAAAACGGCGCGCGAGCCCTCCAGATAAACGAAGGCGAGACGGCCCCTGGCCGCGGCCCGCAACCGGTCCCGATAGATTTTCTTCAGCGCCGAACAGGAGACGATGACCCTCTCGCCGCGAGCGACACTGTCGCCGATCAGGCCGCCGATAATGTCGAGCCACGGCCAGCGGTCGTCATCTCCAAGCGGGATACCCGCCGACATTTTCTCGATATTGGCAGGTGGATGCAGGCTGTCGCCCTCGATGAACCGGCAGTTCAGCGTTTGGGCCAGCCGTTCGCCAACCGACGTCTTGCCGCAGCCGCTGACGCCCATGACGATCACCGGCAAGGCCGGATTTTCAGAGAGAGGTTGTGATGCCGCCATCGACATAGAGCGTGTGTCCATTCACGAAGGAGGAAGCGTTGCTCGCCAGGAACACAGCCGAGCCGACCAGCTCTTCGACATTTCCCCAGCGCGCCGCCGGTGTACGCTTTTCCAGCCAGTCTGAGAACTCCGGATTGTCGATCAGCGCCTGATTGAGCGGCGTCCTGAAATAGCCGGGCGCGATCGCATTGACCTGCAATCCGTGGCGGGCCCAGTCCGCGCACATGCCGCGGGTCAGATTGCGGACTGCGCCCTTGGTCGCCGTATAGGGCGCAATGCCGGGACGGGCGAGCTCGCTCTGGACCGAGGCGATGTTGACGATCTTGCCGCGGCCACGGCCGATCATGAAGCGGGCCACGGCCTGGCCGACATAGAAGACGCTGGAAATGTTCGTTGCCAGCAACTGCTCCCACTTATCGGCCGGAAAATCTTCCAGCGGCGCGCGGAACTGCATGCCGGCATTGTTGATGAGGATATCGATGGCACCGATTTCGCTCTCGATGATGCCGACGGCCTCGGCAGCGGCGTCCCTGCTGGTCACATCGAAGGCTGCCGCGTTGGCGACATGGCCTTTGTCCCTGAGAGCGGAGACGGCCGCCTCGACCTTTTCAACATCACGGCCATTGACGACGATCTCGGCACCATGGGCCGCGAGGCCTTCCGCCAAGGCAAAACCGATACCCTGACTGGAGCCGGTGATCAGCGCACGCCGGCCGGCCAGATCAAACAGTGGAAAGCTCATGCGATTGCCCTCGAAACGGGATGTGGCGGAAGAGACTTCCGCCACAATGCGTCTTCAAGCGGCTTTTGAATAGGCCTTTGCCATATCGGGCAGACGCTTGACGCGAATTTTCGATGCCTGGCCGGCCGCATTGAAGGCAATGAAGCGCTCCTTGCAGACTTCGACCATGCGAGCGGTCGCCGGCTTCAGGTAATTGCGCGGGTCGAAATTGTCGGGGTTCTGCAGGTGATGCTTGCGGATTTCGCCGGTGAAGGCGAGGCGCAGGTCGGTATCGATATTGACCTTGCGAACCCCCAGCGGAATGGCTTTCTGAATTTCAGCGAGCGGAACGCCCCAGGTCTGCTTCATCTGACCGCCGAATTCGTTGAACAGATCCTGCAGTTCCTGCGGAACGGTGGACGAACCGTGCATGACCATATGCGTGTTCGGCAGACGCTTGTGGATCCTGGCAATAGTGTCGATCGAGAGGATTTCGCCGTCTGGGGCGCGGGTGAACTTGTAGGCACCGTGGCTGGTGCCGATGGCGACGGCCAGCGCATCGACGCCGGTCTTTTCGACGAAATCGAAAGCCTGCTCCGGATCGGTCAGCAGTTCCTCGCGCGACAGCTTGCCTTCGAAACCATGGCCGTCTTCCTTTTCGCCGGCGCCGGTTTCCAGATTGCCGAGACAACCAAGTTCACCTTCGACCGACACACCGGCGGCATGGGCGATCTTCACGACTTCGGCAGTCACGTCGACATTATATTCATAGGAGGCAATCGATTTGCCGTCGGCCAGAAGCGAGCCATCCATCATGACGGAGGTAAAGCCGTTGGTGATCGCCGAAATGCAGGTCGAGGGCTGGTCGCCGTGGTCGAGATGCAGGCAGACCGGGATATGCGGATATTCCTCGGTGGCGCCAAGGATCAGGTGACGCAGGAACGCATCGCCGGCATAGGCACGCGCGCCGCGGCTTGCCTGCAGGATGACCGGAGAATCCGTGGCATCGGCGGCACGCATGACAGCCTGAATGTATTCCAGATTGTTCACGTTGAACGCGGGCAGCGCGTAATTGTTTTCGGCGGCGTGGTCCAAAAGCTGCCGCAAGGTGATCAATGCCATAGTCAGAAGTCTCCCGTTGTCTCAGCGCCATCATTGCTGATCACGATGGCGCGCACCTTATTCTCCGTACGAGCAGAAGCACTCCCCGCAAAAGCCAACTGGTATCGCGACCAGGCCTCCTGGCGAATGCGGGCGGATTTTCCAGGGCACCATAATTGATGATCCGGGTTTGGCAACCGCGGACGCAGCGGAAATAAGGCTGGCCCGCGTCCGGAAACGTTGCAGGTGGAGCAGTCCGACCGGATTATCCTATATTTTTTTGCTCCGCCACAGACATCAACCCAAGATTGAAATACAATCGGCACACCCGGCACATTCGCATGGATCATCCGGCGGGCTCCTGCGGGCGCAAAAGTAGCGGCGTGCACGATCACTGTCGCGGAAAGCCATCTGGCGCACGCATATTACGTAAACCGCCGAAAATAATCGGTAAGCTTGCGCAGACGCTGCTGGCCGCAATCTGACAATCACAGAAGCGGACGCAATTTGATTCGAAAACGGCGAAATTGAAATGCAACCAAGGCGCTATAAATGCCTGTCCGCGAGCGACATGGCGGCCCTGTGCACGACATAAAGAGCCTTGCCACTGGAAAAAAATTGGCATTCTATCGCCGCCTCACAACCTAAAAAAAGGGGACGGATAACAAAATGACACTGGCAAAAATCAACCTCCGCACAGCGATGCTGCTCGGATCGATTCTCATCGGCGCGAGCCCCGCGCTTGCAGAAACCGTCCTGCACCGGGGCAATGCCGGCGAGCCGCAGACGCTCGACCAGGCACACACCTCGATCAACATCGAAGAGTTCATCCTGAAGGACCTTTATGAAGGCCTGACGATTTATGATGCGGCTGGCAAGATCGTTCCGGGCGCTGCCGAAACATGGGATCTGTCCGACGACGGTCTCGTCTATACCTTCAAGCTGCGCGCCGATGCCAAGTGGTCTGACGGTTCGCCGGTCACTGCTGAAGACTTCGTATTTTCTCTGCGGCGCGTTGAAGATCCGAAGACCGCAGCCGGCTATGCCAATATCCTCTTCCCGATCAAGAATGCTGAAAAGATCAACAAGGGCGACCTGCCTCTCGATCAGCTCGGTGTGAAGGCCATCGACGAAAAGACGCTGGAAATTACCCTTGAGCGCCCGACCCCCTTCTTCCTCGAGCTTCTCGCCCACCAGACCGCCCTGCCGGTCTCCAAGGCCAGCGTCGAAAAGAACGGCACCGATTTCGTCAAGCCGGGCGTCATGGTCTCCAACGGCGCCTACAAGCTTGTCGCCCATACGCCGAACGACAGCCTGACGACCGAAAAGAACCCATCCTACTGGGATGCGGCCAACGTCAAGATCGACAAGGTGATCTTCTACCCGATCGACGACCAGGCAGCCTCCGTGCGCCGGTTCGAAGCCAAGGAAATGGATCTGGCCTACAATTTCTCGGCCGACCAGCTGGAGCGCCTGCGTACCGCCCTTGGCGATCAGGTCCATGTCTCGCCGACTTTGGCGACCTACTATTACAACTTCGACACCCGCCAGGAGCCCTATAACGACGTTCGCGTTCGCCGCGCGCTCTCCATGGCCGTCGATCGCGACTTCCTGGCCAAGGAGATCTACTCGGGCTCGCAGCTGCCGTCCTATTCGATGGTGCCTCCGGGCATGGCAAGCTACGGCGATCCGGCCAAGGCCGACTTTGCCGATAAATCGCAGCTCGACCGCGAAGACGAAGCGCTGAAGCTGATGAAGGAAGCCGGTTACGGCGAAGGCGGCAAGCCGCTGGAGATCGAGATCCGCTACAACACCAACCCGAACCATGAGCGTGTGGCAACCGCCGTCGCCGACATGTGGAAGAACACGTTCGGCGCCAAGGTGTCGATGGTCAACCTGGACGTCTCCTCGCACTATGCCTACCTGCAGGAAGGCGGCAAGTTCAACGTCGCCCGCGCCGGCTGGGTTGCCGACTATGCTGATGCCGAAAACTTCCTGGCGCTCAGCACCTCTTCGAACAAGACCTTCAACTACAGCCATTTCGAAAACCCCGAGTTCGACGCCCTGATGAAGAAGTCCTACGAGGAAATAGATCCGGCTGCCCGCGCCAAGACGCTTCATGAAGCCGAAGCGTTGCTGATGAAGGAACAGCCGATCGCGCCGTTCCTGACCCAGGCCGATCTTTGGCTGGTGTCCGACAGGGTGAAGGGCTGGCAGGACAATGCTGCCAACCAGCATCTGAGCCGCTTCCTGAGCGTTTCCGAATAACGGATTCTGACGTGCGGCGGTCCATTGCCGCCGCACGTCACGGTCAGAGAGTAAAGCCATGATCTCCTTTGTCCTGCGCCGCCTTGCGAGCGCCGTGCCGACGCTGTTCATCGTCGTCACGATTTCCTTCTTCCTGATGCGGTTCGCCCCCGGCGGTCCCTTCAATCTCGAGCGACCGCTGCCGCCACAGACGATGGCGAACCTGATGGCGACCTACCATCTCGATCAGCCGCTCTGGAGCCAGTATGTCTCCTACATCGGCAATGCCGTGACCGGCGATTTCGGACCGAGCTACGTCTACAAGGACAACACCGTCGCCGAACTGATCGGCAAGGGCCTGCCCTATTCGATGGAACTTGGTTTCTACGCCCTGCTTCTGGCCCTGGTCGGCGGCGTTCTGGCCGGCACCATCGCGGCACTCCGGCAAAACAGTGCCCTCGACTTTCTCATCATGTCGGTTTCAACCGTGGGCGTCACGGTGCCGAACTTCGTTGTCGGCCCGGTTCTGACGCTGATCTTCGCCATCACGCTGTCGTGGTTGCCGGCCGGCAGCTGGGGTGATGGCTCGCTGCGCTACCTGATCCTGCCGATGATTGCGCTTGCGCTGCCACAGCTGGCGGTCTTTGCAAGGCTGACGCGCGGCTCGATGATCGAGGCGCTGCACACCGACCATATTCGCACTGCGCGCGCCTACGGCCTGCCGGCCCGCACGGTGGTCATCACCCATGCGATGCGCGCAGCCATGCTGCCGGTCGTTTCCTATCTGGCACCGGCTGCCGCTGCCTTGCTCACCGGCTCGGCCGTGGTCGAGACGATCTTCACCATCCCCGGTGTCGGCCGCTATTTCGTGCTCGGCGCGATCAACCGCGATTATACGCTGGTGATGGGCACCGTGGTGCTGATCGCCATTTTCGTCATCGTTTTCAATCTTCTGGTCGACATTCTCTACGGCCTTCTCGATCCGAGGGTTCGCCATGACTGATATCGTCACCACCCCGCTACCGCCAGAAACAGCCAGCAGAAGCCTGTTCCAGCTCGCCACCATGCGTTTTCGCCGCAACCGCGCCGCCATGGCCGGCTGCGTCACGCTGGTGTTGATCACCCTGTTTTCCTTCCTCGGCCCCTACTTCATCACGCATACCTATGACCAGGTGTTTCCGTCCTATGTCTCGGTGCCGCCGAGCCTGGAACCGCGGCCGGATGCGTCCAGCCTGCAGGACGTCATGGAAGATGTGGCCGGACGTGCCCGCGTCCAGCTGAAGGAATTTTCCATCGACGGCCAGACCTTTACGGCCACCGTGACGTCCGACGCACCGATCGACCCGCGCACCACGCGCTACTTCGACCGGGCCAACGAGTTCGACAGCACTGAGGTCGTGGCCACCGAAGACGACGGCAAGACGCTGAAGCTGACCGGTCAGGTCTCGCGCGAATATTTCCTGTTCGGCACGGATTCGAACGGCCGTGACCTGATGGCCCGCGTCATGCTCGGCGGTCAGATCTCGATCGCCGTCGGCCTGCTGGCCAGCCTCGTTTCGCTGAGCATCGGCGTACTCTATGGCGCGACCTCGGGCTATATCGGCGGCCGCATCGACAATGTCATGATGCGCTTCGTCGAAATCCTCTACTCGCTGCCGTTCGTCTTCCTTGTCGTCGTGCTCGTGGTGTTCTTCGGCCGCTCGTTCATCCTGATCTTCCTCGTCATTGGCGCGGTGGAATGGCTGGACATGGCCCGCATCGTGCGCGGCCAGACGCTGGCCCTGAAGCGGCGTGAATTCATCGGGGCGGCACAGGCTCTCGGGTTGACGGACTGGCAGATCATCCGTCGCCATATCATCCCCAACACCATAGGCCCCGTGGTGGTTTTCGTGACCGTCGTGGTGCCGAAGGTCATTCTACTCGAAAGCTTCCTGTCCTTCCTCGGCCTTGGCGTTCAGGCGCCTCTGACGAGCTGGGGTGCACTGATTGCCGAAGGCGCCAACAATATCCAGTCGGCGCCATGGCTCTTGATCTTCCCGGCGATCTTCTTCGTCCTCACCCTGTTCTCGCTCAACTTCGCCGGTGACGGCCTGCGCGATGCGCTCGACCCGAAGGACCGCTGATATGAATGATTCACGGGAAACAATCCTCGCCGTCCGCAACCTCAAGGTCACCTTCACGACGCCGGATGGCGACGTGCAGGCGGTCAAGGGCATCGATCTCGACATCAAGGCCGGCGAAACGCTGGCCGTGGTGGGCGAGAGCGGCTCCGGCAAGAGCCAGACGATGATGGGCATCATGGGCCTGCTCGCCGGCAACGGCCGGGTCACCGGCTCGGCAAAATATCGTGGCCAAGAACTGGTCGGACTGCCGCTGAAGGCGCTCAATAAGGTGCGCGGCGCCAAGATCACCATGATCTTCCAGGAACCGATGACCTCGCTCGATCCGCTCTACACGATCGGCCGGCAGATCGCCGAGCCGATCGTCCACCACCGCGGCGGCACGTTCAAACAGGCGCGCGCCCGCGTGCTCGAACTGCTCGAACTGGTCGGCATTCCCGATGCCAAGCGCCGTATCGACAGCTATCCGCACGAAATGTCCGGCGGCCAGCGCCAGCGCGTGATGATCGCCATGGCACTCGCCAACGATCCCGACATCCTGATCGCCGACGAACCGACGACTGCGCTCGACGTCACCATCCAGGCGCAGATCCTCGACCTGCTCAATTCGCTGCAGGCGAAATTCGGCATGGCGGTGGTGCTGATCACCCACGATCTCGGCATCGTCAAGCATTTCGCCAGCAGGGTCGCGGTCATGCGCCGTGGCGAGGTGGTCGAGACGGGAACGACGGCCGATATTTTCGAGCGTCCACAGGCCGACTATACCAAGATGCTGCTCGCCGCCGAGCCGCATGGCCGCAAGGCTTCGCCCGCCGAGACCGCGCCGGTCATGCTCGAAGGCAGAAACGTCTCCGTTGATTATGCCACCGGCGGCGGCCTGTTCGGTCAGAAGTCCGGCGTCTTCCGCGCCGTCGATGGCGTCAGTATCCGGCTGAGGGAAGGCCAAACCATCGGCATCGTCGGCGAATCCGGGTCCGGCAAATCGACGCTCGGCCGCGCGCTTTTGCGGCTGGTCCCAAGCTCCGGCCGCTATCAGTTCGGAACGACCAATATTTCCGACTTCGGCCGCTCGGCCATGCGGCCGCTGCGCCGGCAATTGCAGCTGGTTTTCCAGGACCCGTACGGTTCCCTGTCGCCACGCCAGACGGTGGGGGAAATCATCACCGAAGGGCTTTACGTCCACGAGCCGCAACTCAGCCGCGCCGAGCGGGACAAGCGGGCTATCGAAGCGCTCAAGGAAGTTCGTCTGGATCCCGCCGCCCGCAACCGCTATCCGCACGAATTCTCCGGCGGCCAGCGCCAGCGCATCGCCATTGCCCGCGCCATCATCCTCAAGCCCAAGGTCGTCATTCTCGACGAACCGACCTCGGCGCTCGATCGCTCCGTCCAAGGGCAGGTCATCGACCTCCTGCGCGATCTGCAAAAGGCGCACGGGCTCTCCTACATCTTCATCAGCCACGATCTCTCGGTGATCAAGGCGATGTCGGACTATGTGGTTGTCATGAAGAACGGCAAGATCGTCGAGGAAGGCGATACCGACGCGATCTTCGAGGCACCGCGCGAAAACTACACCCAGACCCTGATGAGTGCCGCTTTCACGGCGTGAGCATGGACGAACTCCACGCGCGCCGTCGCGGTTCCCGAGATGGCCTTGCGCCCCTCATCCGGCCTGTCGGCCACCTTCTCCCCGCCTGCGGGGGAGAGGGTTAGGGTGAGGGGCAAGGCCAACCAGGAATTCCGCGGTGCCGTGAACTGACATGACATCGCACACAGGATGCTGTCGCACAGCTCAAACCACCGCATAATTTTGCCGACGATCCAATTTCAGTTTAGGAAATTATGCAGTAGGCTGCATTCGGGAAGCTCTCCGTGCATCACCTTGATTTGGCGGAGAAAGCGAGAAACAACAACATCGAAACCGTCGGGACGAAGCATGCCCAGCCCATCGCTTTACGAAATCCACGATCCCCGCTTCCGCTCGCTGATCGTTGGTAGCGCCGTTCTGGAAGAGCTGTATTCCGGCTGCCGCTGGGCCGAAGGCCCGGTCTGGTTCGATGACGCACAGCAGCTTTTGTGGAGCGACATCCCTAACCAGCGCATGTTGCGCTGGGTGTCCGATGGCAGCGTCTCGGTCTATCGCTACCCCTCGAATTTTGCCAATGGCCACACGCGCGACCGGCAGGGACGGCTGATCTCGTGCGAACACGGCACGCGGCGCGTCACCCGCACGGAAGCCGACGGTTCGATCACGGTGCTTGCCGACAGTTTTGAGGGCAAGCGGCTGAATTCGCCCAATGACGTCGTCGTGCGCTCCGACGGCAGCATCTGGTTCAGCGACCCGACCTACGGCATCCTGTCAGACTATGAGGGGTACAAGTCAGCGCCGGAACAGGAAAAGCGCAGCATCTACCGGCTCGATCCGGTGACCGGCGCGCTGACCGCCGCCGCCAGCGACTTCCTCCAGCCGAACGGCCTTGCCTTCTCGCCCGGCGAAACCAAGCTCTACGTCGCCGACAGCGGCACCAATCCGGACGACACGGCACCGGCGCATATCCGGGTCTACGATGTGGAAGGCACGCGCCTGACCAATTCCGGCGTCTTCTGCCATCTCGATGAAGGCCGTCCGGACGGATTTCGCCTCGACACCAACGGCAATCTCTGGACCAGCGGCGGCCATGCGGTGCATTGTTTTGCCCCCGACGGCACGCTGCTTGGCAAGATCCGCATTCCGCAGGGCGTCTCCAACCTGACCTTCGGCGGACCGCGCCGCAACCGGTTGTTCATCACCGCGACGCAATCGGTCTATGCGATCTATGTGACGGCGACCGGCGTCCAGCGTCCGTAACGGCGTCTATTCCTTGATCTCGCCCCGGTGCTTCAGCTGCTGTTCGCGGAAGAAAATGAACAGGCCGGAGGCGATGATCAGCGCCGCGCCGACGATCACGGTCCAGCGCGGCGTGTCGCCGAAGAACATCCAGCCGAACACCACCGCCCAGAACAGAAGCGTATATTGCAGCGGCACGACGGTGGCGGCATCCGCGAGCTTCAACGAGCGGCTGACCAGGATATGCGCCAGCATGGCGACGATGCCGAGCAGGCTGAGGCAGGCCACCGCCTCCAAGTCCAACGGCGCCCAGCCGGCCGTGTTGGCGCCGACGCCGACCAGCGAAAAGATCAGCGCGCCGCTCAACTGCCAGAAGATCAAGGTCGTATCCGGTGTCGAGCGCAAGGTCCGGCCGAGAAGCAGGGCGAAGGCGAAGGCGGCACTGCCGACCAACGCAATCAACGCCGGCAGCGAAAGGCTCTTGGCCGATGGTTCCAGCGCGATGATCACCCCGGCAAAACCGATCAGGATCGCCGTCCATCGCCGCCAGCCGACTTTTTCGCCCAGAAGGAACGGCGAGGCCGCAGCGACATAGATCGGCGCCGCAAGCCAGTAGGTCATTGCGTCGGCAAGCGGCATATAGGCGACGGCGAAATAGAAGGCCGACGCATCGACGGCAAACAGCAGCGAGCGCAAAGCGTGCAGCCATGGCCGGTCGACCTGGATCAGGCTGCGCCAGCCGCGCATGATGAAAAATGGCGTCAGCACAACCAGCGCCGCGATGCTGCGGATCGTCATCAGCTGGCTGACGGAATAGGTCGCGACCAGCCATTTTCCCATGACGTCGTTGAGCGAGAACATCAGCATGCCAAGCAGCATGATCAGCACACCGGTGCGGGCAGCATTCGATGAGTGGGCTATAGGTACAGTCTCAGTGGTCATGGCGATGGTTCCGGCAAAGATGCGTGCCAGTCGCACATTCCGGCCGGGTGATACAGCCGCGAAAAAGCATGGGTGCATCAACATTTGGAATGCCCGGTAGGCCCATCTTCGCCGGCTTTCCGGGTTTCGCAGCAACGCGATAGAAATGTCCTATCGACATATGCGATGGAGGCCCTTGAATGGATGGAGAAATTCCATCAGAAGCCTCGGTAAATCAGATTTTTCGCTACAGTTTCTTCTATCGGCTACGACCGAGGGATGTGCGTTCATGGGCAAGACTGTTTTCATCGGCAAACGCTCCAATGCGGCGGGCGGCTGGGGCGCGTTGAAAAGCTGCGGTAAGCGGCTGTTGGAAAGCGGATCGCCGATTTCCGGTGCCCGTGCCCTGTTGAAGGCCAATCAGCCGGATGGCTTCGACTGCCCGGGCTGCGCCTGGGGCGATCCTGAACACGGCTCTTCGTTCGAGTTCTGCGAAAACGGCGTCAAGGCCGTTGCCTGGGAGGCGACGGACAAGCGCACGCCACCGGATTTCTTTGCCGGCCATACGGTCACCGCTCTTCAATCCTGGAGCGATTACGACCTGGAGCAGCAGGGCCGGCTCATCCATCCGATGCGCTATGATCGCGCATCGGATACCTATGTGCGCGTCAGCTGGGACGCCGCCTTTGCCGAGATCGGTGCCATTCTCAACAGCTTCGACACGCCGGACCGGGCAGAGTTCTACACCTCCGGCCGCGCCTCGAACGAGGCCGCCTTCCTTTACCAACTGTTCGTCCGCCTTTACGGTACCAACAATTTTCCCGATTGCTCCAACATGTGCCATGAGGCAAGCGGCGTCGCCATGAAGCAGGCGATCGGCGTCGGCAAGGGCACCGTGCTGTTGGAAGACTTCGAGAAGGCCGACGCCATTTTCGTCATCGGGCAAAACCCCGGCACCAACCATCCGCGCATGCTCGGCGATCTGCGCCGTGCGGCCCAACGCGGCGCCAAAATCGCGGTGTTCAATCCGGTGCGCGAGCGCGGGCTGGAACGTTTCGCAGATCCGCAGGACAAGCTGGAAATGTTGCGCGGCGGCTCGACCGAGATTGCCAGCGACTATTTTCAGCCGCGTCTCGGCGGCGACATGGCAGCGGTGCGCGGCATGGCCAAGGCCGTTTTCGCGGCCGATGATGCAGCGCTTGCAGCAGGTGAACCTTCGGTTCTCGATCGTGATTTCCTGGCGCAGCACACCGCCGATTTCGACGCTTATCGTGCTGCGGTCGATGCAACGGGCTGGGCCGAGATCGAGGATCAATCCGGCCTGACGCAGCTGGAGCTGGAACGCGCGGCCGAAACCTATCTCGGTGCCGAGCGGGTGATCTGCACCTGGGCGATGGGTGTGACGCAGCACCGCCATTCGGTGATCACCATTCGCGAGATCGCCAATTTCATGATGCTGCGCGGCAATATCGGCAAGCCCGGCGCTGGCCTCTGCCCGGTGCGCGGCCATTCCAATGTGCAGGGTGACCGTACAGTCGGAATCAACGAGAAGGCCCCGGCCGCCTTTCTCGATGCGCTGGAAAAGGAATTTAATTTCAAGGCACCGCGCAAGGAAGGCCACAACGTGCTGGCGGCGATCGGCGCCATGCTGGATGGCTCGGCAAAGGCGTTTATCGGCCTTGGCGGCAATTTCGCCCGCGCCACACCGGACAGCCCGGTCATCGCCAAGGCGCTCTCCGCGCAAAAGCTGACGGTCAATGTCGCCACCAAGCTCAATCACTCGCATCTGATGCCGGGCGAGGTCAGCTTCATCCTGCCCTGCCTTGGCCGCACCGAGATCGACCGCAACCCCAAGGGCGTCAGCCAGATCGTCACCGTCGAGGATTCGATGAGCATGGTGCATGGCTCCGGCGGCATCAACAAACCGGCCTCGCCGGAACTGCGCTCGGAGGTCGCCATCATCGCCGGCATCGCGGCGGCCACCGTCGGCTCGGCCAAGGTCGATTGGGCAGCCCTTGCCGATGATTACGACCTGATCCGCGATCATATCGCCAATGTCATTCCCGGATTTGCCGGCTATAACGCGCGCGTCCGCAAGCCGCGCGGCTTCCACCTGCGCAATGCCGCAGCCCACCGCGAATGGGAAACACCGAGCGGCCGCGCCACGTTCTGGACAGGCCCGCTGCCCGCAGCCGTGGAGCATCAGGTCGCCCGTGGGCAGGACGGCGTCTTCGTGCTCCAGACCTTCCGCTCGCACGACCAGTACAACACGACGATCTACGGCATGGATGACCGCTATCGCGGCATCTACGGCGAGCGCAGCGTTATCTTCATCAATCCGGCCGATCTGGCCGACCTCGGCGTCGAGGCCGGCGGCCGGGTTGATGTCATCGGCCGGCATGACGATGGTGTTTCCCGCATTGCCGCCGATTTCCGGCTGGTGCCCTATGATATCCCGCGCGGCTGTGTTGCCGGATACTATCCCGAACTCAACGTGCTTGTGCCGTTGTCAAGCGCCGGCGACGAGAGCGATACGCCAACGTCAAAATCGATCCTCGTATCCTTCCGCACCCAGGCGACGGCCGCCCACGCCGCCTGATGCCGGAACACTTTACAGAGGCGGAGTTCCTGGCGCGTGTCGATGCCATCCGCGCGCAAAGTCCGGGCCTTTCCTCGCTGGCGGCAGGGATCGTGGTCTCTGTGTCCATGGGGATCGCCATTGATAGCCGTACCTTCGCAAAACTGTTCGGTATCGCCCATGCCCTCGTTCTGCGCGAGATCAACCAGCTTGGCGGTCCGGAGGCACCAATCGAAATTACCCGCCGGGATGGCCGCACACAAAGAACACATCTGCAACTGACGATAAAAGGTGAGGCCCTTTGCCGCTCGCTCTCTTGACCTTGGCCATGGGCTTGCTATGAAGGGATCGACTCCGTAGTGCAGGGCATTTTAAACACGCCTGCTGAGCAAACCTGATACCGGGCCCCTCTGGCGAGAATTTACGGCGTTCTCGTGATGTCGGTATTACCCCGCAAATAAGCCGGCGGATTGTAAGCAAATGACACTCCATATCATGCGTTGTTCCCATGCCGTTCTGGGCATGCCGGACTTTTCCAGTTTTTCAGCTCTCGCCGTCTCCGGGCCGGAGGTGCGTCCATGACCACCGCTCCCCAGACTTCGGCGCTTGGCTATTTCAAATGGTCCTTTATCGTCACCGCCGTCGGCCTTGCGCTCGGCGCCTGGCTCGGCTGGGCGACCACGGGAACGATCGGCGGCATGGCCACGGTCTTCTTCATCTGTACGGTGCTTGCCGTGCTGGAGATCTCGCTGTCCTTCGATAACGCCATCGTCAACGCCAACAAGCTCAAGGAAATGACGCCGGTCTGGCAGCAGCGGTTCCTGACCTGGGGCATTCTCATCGCCGTTTTCGGCATGCGGATCGTCTTCCCGCTGCTCATCGTCGTCATTGCCGCCAACATCGGACCGATCGACGCGCTTGTGCTGGCCGCCTCCCGTCCGGAAGAATATGCCCGCATCATGAACGAGGCCCATCTGCCGATCGCTGCGTTCGGCGGTACCTTCCTGATGATGGTCGGCCTGAAATTCTTCTTCGACCATGAGAAGGATGTGCATTGGATCCAGGTTTTGGAACGCACCATGGCCCGGTTCTCCACGATCAACGGCGTTGAAATCGCTTTCGTGCTGATTTTGATCCTGGTGTTCTCCTCGTTCCTTGAAGGTGACGAAGCCACGACTTTCGTCTACTGCTCGATCTACTGCCTTCTCACCTTCCTTGTGGTCGAGGTGATCGGCGGGCTGCTCGACGCATCCCAGCAAACGATGAGCGCTGCGGCAAAGGGCGGCGTCGGCGCCTTCATCTACCTGGAAGTGCTGGACGCGAGCTTCTCCTTCGACGGCGTGATCGGCGCCTTCGCCCTGACGCAGAACCTCTTCGTCATCGCCATCGGCCTTGGCATCGGTGCCATGTATGTGCGCTCGATGACCATCATGCTGGTGGAAAAGGGCACGCTTGCCGAATACCGCTACCTGGAACACGGTGCCTTCTACGCCATCCTGATCCTGTCGGTGATCATGTACTGCCAGACGCTGGTGCATATCCCCGAAGTGATCACCGGCCTTGGCGGTGCGGCTCTGATCGGCGTTTCGCTCTGGTCGTCCATCAAGCACAACCGCCGCGAACAGCCGAGCGGCGCGCACTAACCAAACATCACGCACAAGACAAGATGCCGTCCGTCAAAAGCGGGCGGCATTTTCACGTCTGATGCCCGCCGCCACCCGGACAGACGTATCCTTCACGCGGGATCAAGGGCCATCGGGAGGGATCGCGACCCTGAAACGCAAAAAGCCCACCAGTGATTGGTGGGCTTTCCGGAGTTCGTTGCGATGGCTGAGTTCAGCCGCGCTTGACGGAATGGAAGTTTGCCGGGTTGATGCCGAGCGTATGGAGGTCGCGGTCCAGCGGACGGCGGTTGCCCTCGACTGCTGCGGCAGCGGCCGTGGCCGCGCCAAAGATGGCAATGGCATTACCGAAAAAGCCTCGGGCAGATTTACGGGCACTCATCTCTTTAACTCACTTTCCTAAGTTGTTCATCGTGTTGTTCGATGAGAGGAATATGAGGCTCGCAACCCCCGTTTACAACGCACAGGAATTCATCCCAGCCATGCAAATAACAAGGGCCCGGTCAACATCAGTCAACCAGGCCCTTGCTCTGACGGTCTTGGGAGGAACCGTCAATCTTCGCTGGCAGCGAGCTGCGAGAGAACCTGGCCACGGCCGCGGGCCCGCAGGATCAGCGGCACGATCAGCGCGGCGGCGGCAATCGTCAGCAGCACAGCGGCGACCGGAGACGTGAACAGCACCGTGACATCGCCCTGGCTGATCGACAGTGCGCGGCGGAGCTGCTGTTCGGCCAACGGCCCAAGGATCAGGCCGACGACCACGGGCGCGATCGGATAGCCGAAAATACGCATGACGTAGCCGAGAAGACCGAACGCCAGAAGCATGCCCAGTTCGAACACCGACGGATTGGCGCCGATAGTGCCGAGCGTCGCGAACAACAGGATGCCGGCATAGAGCCAGGGCTTGGGGATCGTCAGAAGCTTCACCCAGAGGCCGACCAGCGGCAGGTTGAGCACCAGCAGCATGAAATTGGCGATCAGCAGGGATGCGATCAGGCCCCAGACGAGCTGCGGGTTGGTGGCAAACAGCAGCGGACCGGGTTGCAGGCCGTACTGCTGGAAGCCGGCCAGCATGATCGCCGCGGTCGCGGTGGTCGGCAGGCCGAGCGTCAGCAGCGGCACGAGCGTACCGGCCGCCGAGGCGTTGTTGGCCGCTTCCGGCCCGGCAACACCCTCGATGGCACCGTGGCCGAATTCTTCCGGATGCTTCGATAGCCGCTTTTCGGTGGCATAGGAGAGGAACGTGCCGATTTCGGCGCCGCCGGCTGGCATCGCGCCAATCGGGAAACCGATTGCCGTTCCGCGCAGCCACGCCTTCCAGGAACGCCCCCAGTCCTTGCCGGTCATCCAGACGGATCCCTTGACCGCCTCGACCTTGTCCGGCCCCTGATCGCCCTGTGCGGCGATGTAAAGCGATTCACCGATGGCAAACATCGCGACGGCCAGCGTCGTCACCTCGATCCCGTCCAGAAGGTCGGGAATACCGAAGCTCATGCGGGCCTGGCCGGTCAACTGGTCGATGCCGATGATGGCGAGCGCAAACCCGATGAACAGCGAGGTCAGGCCGCGCAACGTCGAATCGCCAAAGGCGGACGACACCGTGACGAAGGCAAGCACCATCAGCGCGAAATATTCGCGCGGGCCAAAGACAAGCGCCAGCTTGACGACGAAAGGCGCGATGAAGGCAAGGCCGAGCGTCGCGATGAGGCCTGCGACGAACGAGCCGATGGCCGCCGTAGCAAGCGCTGGCCCGCCGCGTCCTGCCCGGGCCATCTTGTTGCCCTCCAGTGCCGTCACGATCGAGGCGCTTTCGCCGGGCGTATTGAGAAGGATGGAGGTCGTCGAGCCGCCATACATGCCGCCGTAATAGATGCCGGCGAACATGATCAGCGAACCGCCCGGATCCAGCCGGTAGGTCACCGGCAAAAGCAGCGCCACGGTCAGCGCCGGACCGATGCCCGGTAATACGCCGACGGCAGTACCGAGCGTCACACCGATCAGCGCGTAGAGGAGATTCATCGGCTGGGCGGCGACGAGCATGCCCTGCATCAGGAATTCGAAAGTATTCATGTCAGGGCCTTACCAAAACAGGCGTTCGAGCGGACCGGCAGGCAACGAGAGCTGCAGCAACCCGGCAAAGACCAGCCAGACGCCAAGACAGAGCACGATGCCGATCGGAATGGTGAACCACAGCTTCCGCTTTCCAAACCCGGCCGCGGTCGCAGCAAAGAGCAGACCGGTGGCGATCGAGAAGCCCAGTGGCTTGAGCGTCAGCATCTGCGCTGCAAGGCCGCCGACGATCCAGATCACCGGACCGAACTCCTGACGCTCGCGTGCCGGAAAATCGCCGCGAAGAGCCTCGAATACGGTCCAGGCCGCCAGAAGCAGCAGCATTCCCGCAATCACGAACGGAATGGTCGCGGGGCCGATGCCGGAATAGCCGGTGGCACCGGCCAGCCGCGACGTATCCCAGAAGATCAAAGCAGCGAGCGCTGCCAGAAAGACCGCGATGACAAGCGCCGCCCTGTCAGGGCGGCGTGTCTGCGTCGAAGGGGTGTGACCCTTGCTCATTGAACCAGACCAATGTCCTTGAGGACGGTTTCGGTTGCGGAAATATCCTTGGCGAGCTGTTCCTTGAAGGCGTCACCGGCGAGATAGGTATCCTGCCAGCCCTTGGTCTTCAGAGTTTCCTGCCAGCCGGCCGACTTGGCCAGCTTCTCGATATCGGCCGAAACCGCAGCCTTCTGCTCGTCGGTCAGGCCCGGAGCGGCGGCAACCATGCGCCAGTTCTGGACCACGACATCAAGACCGCTTTCCTTGATGGTCGGCGCATCGATACCTTCGAGACGTTCGGCGCTCGATACCGCCAAGAGACGCAGCGTACCGGCCTTCACCTGTGCTTCGAATTCGCCGTAGCCGGAAATGCCGGCCGTGACCTGGCTGCCGAGAATGGCCGCAAGGGCTTCGCCGCCGCCGGAAAACGCGATGTAGTTGATCTTGGTCGGATCAACGCCGGCGGCCTTGGCAATCAGGCCGACCGCAATGTGGTCGGTACCGCCGGCCGAGCCGCCGCCCCAGGACACCGCGCCCGGATCCTTCTTCAGCGCTTCGATGAGATCAGCCATCGACTTCAGCGGCGAATCCGCCGGAACGACGATGGCTTCATATTCGCCGGTCAGGCGCGCGATCGGGGTAACGTCGTTGAGCGATACCGGCGACTTGTTGGTGAGGATGGCGCCGACCATGACATAGCCGCCGACGATCAGGGCATTGGCGTTGCCGGACGACTGGCTGGCGAACTGTGCGAGACCGATCGTGCCGCCAGCGCCGGGCACGTTCTGAACCTGGACGTTGCCGGAAATGCCTTCGGCTTGCATCACCGTCTGGATCGAGCGGGCCGTCTGGTCCCAGCCGCCGCCCGGATTGGCCGGTGCGATGATGGTGTAGTCAGCGGCGACAGCCGGAAGGGCAAGAGCGCCGGCGAGAATGGATGCCAGAAAAAACTGTTTCAAGGGGTAGTCCTCCGTCAGGCGCGCTCGTTATGCGGCGCGCATCGTGTTCATCTTTGCGGACGGGGATGGCTCACGGTTCGAATCGGCTGCGGCGGCCTTAAAGGCTCGCCGTTAGGCCGGGTCTGGTGAAGCTCCTCCCATGCGCCTCGATCATCCGCCTCCACGGACAATGAAGAACTACAAGGCACCATACGAAGCTGACATTTACCTGACATCGGGCGGGACCTTGCCGCATTAATGTCCCTTAATTTTTAACCTTCGTCTACTGGAGCCGCAAAACTTCGTTCCAGCGGGCAATCAGCCGCGCCCGCTTGACCTGATCGAGATAAACCATCAACCCCGGGCTGACCGGAACCGGCTTCAACTGGCCGCCGAGCATCTCGCGCATCGTGTTGGCGGTGTTGGCACCTGCGACATCCGGGCTGACGGCGGGGATCTGCAATTCGCGCGCCATGATCGTCTGGCCTTGCTTCGACATGAAGAAGTCCAGATAGCGGCGGCCAAGATCAGGCGTTGCCGCCGCCTGCGGCACCAGCCCGATGCGCGACATCACGACGGTATAGTCGCGCGGCAGCACGATGCCGACATCCGGATGGCGCGATGCCCAATCGGCGGCATAGGAGCCGAGAATATTGTAGCCGAGCACGAAGCGGCCGTCGGAGACGCGCTCGAGGATCGCCGAGCTGGTGGAATAGAGCTTGACCCCGGCAGCCCCCATGGCCTGGATCACCGACCAGATATCGCCGAACTGCTCCTGATCGCGCGCCATGAACAGGAAACCGACCCCGGATCGCTCGATGTCGTAGGTGCCGATCTTGCCGAACACGGCGCTCCCCTGACGTTTCAGATATTCGACGAACTCGGCCCGCGTCGAGGGCGGCTTTTCCCTGGTGAAACTCGGCTTGTGATAGACGAAGACGGCGGGCTCGAAGGTCAGCGCATAGGCCGTATTGCGCCAGTTGGCCCAGGCCGGCCAGCGGCCGCTCATCGGCAGGTCGCTGCGCTGGGCGTAGCCGTCATTGCTGAGCTTCACCTGCAGGTCCATTGCCGAGGAAAAGGCGAAATCCGCGGTCTTTTCGCCGGCATCGGTTTCCTTGACGATCCGGTCGTAGATCTCGCCGGTCAGCATGTCCTCATAGCGCACGGCCACATCCGGATTGGCCGTCTGGAAGCCGATGATCATCGGCCGTGCCAGGGGCTCGTCGAGCGAGGAATAGACGACGACGGTCGGTGCCGCCGCATTGCCCGAATGCGCCGGAAACAGCGTTGGCTGGGCGGCGGCCGGCATTGAAAATCCACAGACAAGACAGAGAAGGGGAAGGAAACGCATAAAACGATATTGCCGCAGCGTCGCCCCGTTCACAAGCGCCAGCACGCCCGATAGAGTGGCATCGGGGAGACAGCGGATTTGCGGATACTACTGGTCGAAGACAATACGGCGCTTTCGGAAGGACTTGTCGCCATCCTGCGCGGCAGCGGCTATGCCGTCGATGTCGTTCACGACGGCGCCTCGGCCGATGCCGTCACTGCCACGGAAACCTTCGATCTCGTCATCCTCGATCTCAACCTGCCGGAAATGGACGGTCTCGACGTGCTGCGCTCGATGCGGTCGCGGCAGAACAAGGCGGCGGTGCTGATCCTGACGGCGCGCGGCACGCAGGAGGAAAAGATCAAGGGGCTCGATCTCGGCGCCGACGACTACATGATCAAACCCTTCGACATCAGCGAGTTCGAGGCCCGGGTCCGTGTCCTCCTGCGCCGCCAGGCGGGACTGCGCTCGTCACTGGTCAGCTATGGCAAGATCTCGCTCGACCTCAATTCGCGCACCTTTTCCGCCGATGGCATCACGGTCGATATCCCGGCACGGGAGCTGGGCCTGCTCGAAATCCTGTTCATGCGCGCAGGTAAAGTGGTCGCCAAGGAAGCGATTATCCAGTCGCTGACGGCTTTCGATGACGATCTCAGCGCCAATGCCATCGAGCAATATGTCAGCCGGTTGCGCAAGCGCCTTGCCCCGCATGGGCTGACAGTGCGCACCGCACGCGGCATCGGCTACTATCTCGACAAGATGGCGGACGCCTGATGGCACGGCGTTCCTATTCCCTGCGCCGGGGCCTGCTCGCCTGGCTGTTGATCTCGACCGTCGTCATCGGAGCGCTTGCCCTGATCGACACCTATCGCGATGCGGTGAAGACGGCCAATGTCGTCTCCGACCGGGTTCTTGCCGGTTCGGCGCTGGCTATCGCCGAAAGAGTGGTAGTCGCAGAAGACGGTTCGCTTGAGGTCGATATCCCCTATGTGGCGCTTGAGATGCTGACCTCGGCAGCGCAGGACCGCGTCTTTTACCGGGTCGACGGGCCACCCGGCCAGTTCATCACCGGCTACCAGAACCTGCCCTCGGTCGCCGATCTCAACGGCCAGTCGGCCGTCTATACCGATGCGCAGTTTCGCGGCGAGCCGATCAGGGTCGCGGCGCTTGAGCGATCGGCCTCGACCGGTATCAATTCCGTCCCCTTCGTCGTCACCGTCGCGGAAACCACGATTGCCCGGCGGCAACTGACGCAGGCCATTCTTTTGCGATCCGCGTTCCGGCTGCTGATGATGATCCTTGGCGCAGCAGTCATCGTCTGGATTGCCGTGACTTTTTCGCTCAGGCCACTCTACCGGCTGGGCGACGCCATTGCCGAGCGCAGTCCGGACGATCTGCATCCGATCGACCAATCGGTGCCGAGCGAAGTCGAGGGGCTGGTCGAAACGGTCAATTCCTTCATGGTGCGGCTGCAATCGGCGCTCGATGCGCTGCGCCATTTTTCCGGCAATGCCAGCCACCAGCTGCGCACGCCGCTCGCCATCATCCGCACCCAGCTGGCGCTATCGGCCCGCGCCACAACGCTGGAGGAGGCGCAAGCCGCCGCCCGCAAGGGAGACGAGGCCGTCGCCCATGCCGAACGCATCCTGGCGCAGTTGCTGTTGATGGCAAAGATCGATGCTGCTGGTTCGACGCAGCCGCAGCCGCTGGAGATTATCGACCTGATCGCGCTGGCGCAGCAGATTACCGGCGACCGCGTGCCCGGCGCCGGTGAGGCCGGCATCGATCTCGGCTTCGAGGGTGACGGCAAGGCGCTGATACGGGCGGAGCCGCTGCTGATCGGCGAGCTGCTGCGCAACCTGATCGAGAACGCCATCGCCTATGCCGGAAAGGGGGCGGAGGTCACGGTCCGGGTCGAGACGGAAACAGACGGCGTCCGGCTCGACGTGGAAGACAACGGCCCGGGCATCCCGCCGGAAAGCCGGCAGGTCGTGCGCCAGCGCTTTGCCCGCGGCGGACGCGGGCAAGCACCGGGGATGGGATTGGGACTTCCGATCGTCGAAGAAATCGCCGGACTGTTCGGCGGACATCTTAACCTGGGCGAAGGGCCGGAGGGCAAGGGGCTGAAAGCCTCTGTGATATTCCCAGCCGCTGTCTCTGCCTAGCGGTTGCGACCTGTCATAAGCGAGGTCGTTTCACGGGTCTGAACGAGAAGGATCGCGTTCCAGATCATCTGGACAAAACCGCGATCAGACGGGCTCGACAGCTTGCGCTGCGAAAACATGATAAGCTCCATAGGATTGTTGCAAGGGTGAGATAGCATTGCTCCCTGTATTTTGCCAGCGCCTAAAGGCAAATCTGCCCTGCGTGGCAAGCATGACAGATACATCCGGAATTACTCGATGCGAAATACATGATATTACAAGTAAATCTACACGATATATAATTGTGATTCCCTTGATAATTGCCTGATGAATCAATGGTTTGTTTGCAAACCGCGAAACGCCGCCATCGACAGTTTTCTTGACGCCTTCTTTGTGTTTCGAAAGAACCGGTTTCGCGTCCCGCCTGTGGATAGCAGCGTCCCTTTCGTGCCTTCGTCGAAATGGCTTTTGGCTTTTTCCCATGCCATGCTGCCTCCAAACGGCGGGAGAGAAGCATGACGGAACATTTCAGGGCACTGGTGATCGACGACCGCGACGGCAAACCGGTGGCAGGCTTCCGGGACCTGACGCTTGCCGATCTTCCGGATCACGACGTGCTGGTCGAGGTGCTGTTTTCGACGCTCAACTACAAGGATGGCCTCGCCGTTTCCGGCAAGGGCCGCATCGCCCGCCGCCTGCCGATGGTCGCCGGGGTCGATCTCTCCGGCATTATCGTCGAATCCCGGAATCCGGACTGGAAGACCGGCGACAAGGTTGTCGTCAACGGCTGGGGCATGTCGGAGACCGAATGGGGCGGCTACACCCGGTTCCAGCGCCTGAAATCCGAATGGCTGACGCGCCTGCCCGACGCCTTCACGCTGGAAGAAAGCATGGCGATCGGCACCGCCGGATATACAGCAGCCCTTGCGATCGATGCTCTGGAGGCCTGGGGCAAGGTCAGGACGGACGCCCGCGAAATTCTGGTCACCGGTGCCGCCGGCGGCGTCGGTTCCGTGGCAATCACGCTGCTGGCCAAGCGCGGCTACAAGGTCATCGCATCCACCGGCCGGCCCGAAACCCACGATTATCTGTCGAGCCTCGGCGCGACCGGTTTCATCGACCGGGCCGAACTCGCCGCAACGGGCCCAGCACTTCAGAAGGAGCGCTGGGCAGGCGCCATCGATTCCGTCGGCTCCACGACGCTCGCCAACGTTCTGGCGCAGACCGCCCAGAGCGGCGCGGTCGCCGCCTGTGGTCTCGCCGGTGGCGCCGATCTTCCGGCAACGGTCATGCCGCATATCCTGCGCGGGGTCGCATTGCTCGGCATCAATTCGGTGACGGCACCGCATGCCGAGCGCGACAGGGCCTGGGCGATTCTGGCGGAAAGCCTCGATCGGAAGCGGCTCGCGGCGATGACGACGGTCGAGCCGCTATCGAACCTTCCGCGACTGGCAGAGGACATCGTCGCCGGAAAAATCCGGGGTCGCGTCGTCATCGACGTGACGAAATAGGCGAGCGCTCGGGGGAATAAGTCCACCGCAGCAAGGAGCGTCCAATGACAAGCCAGCCTGTTCCCGAAGCCGTCGCCGAAGCGCTTGGGCGATATCCCCAGCCGATCAGGCTACGGCTGCTGCAGGTCCGCGATCTCATCTTTACCATTGCCGCCGAAACAGAAGGCGTCGGGCCTCTGACCGAAACGCTCAAATGGGGCGAACCGGCCTATCTGACCGAAACCAGCAAAAGCGGCACGACCATCCGGCTGGGGGTGTCCAGGTCAGCGCCCGATCAATGCGCTATCTTCGTCAACTGCCAGACCACGCTGATCGACACGTTTCGCGCACACTTTGCCAAAGACTTTGCCTTCGAGGGCCAACGTGCGCTCCTCATTCCAGTAATAGGCGCTTTGCGCCGGGAACCGCTGGCGCTCTGCCTGCGCGCAGCACTGACGTATCACCGGCAAAAGGCAACACAGAAAATCCGGCGGGCATGACCCCGCCCGCCATTTGCGTGGCAGGACGCGATCGTGCCGATGGTTTTCCGCAAACCGGAATGCCGGGTTCGGGCCTTACTTCATGGTGTAGACATCGATGGTAAAATACTTGTCGTTGATGGTCTTGTAGGTGCCGTCGGCACGAATATCGGCAAGCGCCTTGTTGAGCTTTTCGCGAAGATCGGTGTCGTCCTGGCGAAGGGCAATGCCAACACCCCCGCCGACGAATTTCGGGTCGGTGATCGGCTCGCCGATCAGTTCGCAGCATTTGCCGTCATTGTTCTTGGTCACCCAATCGAGCATCGGCAGCATGTCGCCGACTTCCATGTCGAGGCGGCCATTGGCCATGTCGAGATTGGCTTCGTCCTGCGTCGGATAGAGCTTGATCTCGGCATCCGGGTAGACGGCCGCGATATATTCGGCCTGCGTCGTGCCCGCCTGCGCGCCGATCACCTTGCCCTTTAGCGCCTCGTTGGTGAAAGCGGTAATACCGGCTCCTTTTGCCGCAACATGCGTCATCGCCGCCATGTAGTAGGGATCGCTGAAGGCCACCTGCGTTTTGCGTTCCTCGGTGATGAACATCGAGGCGATGATCATGTCGTATTTCTTGGCGACCAGCCCGGGAATGATGCCATCCCAATCCTGCGCCACGACCTCGCATTCGACCTGCATCTTGGCGCAGAGCGCCAAGCCGATATCGACATCGAAGCCGCCGATCTTGCCGGCGGTATCGACGAAATTGAAGGGAGGATAGGCGCCTTCCGTGCCGATCCGGAGCTTTTCGGCGGCATTGGCTGGCGTCATGGAAAAGGCGGCGGCACAGGCAAGAGCCAGTGCGATCATGTGTTTTTTCATGCGTTCAGTTCCCCTTGTGGCGCACCGTTTGCCGGTGCTTGATGGAAACTGTAAGCCTGAAATGCCTATAAACGAAATAGATAGAGACAATAGCCGGTATAAACGTGCTTGATCGTAAATTGGGGGAATCGCGACAGAAAACGCTAGAAGGTCGGCGGCGTGTTGATCCACAGAAGCACCGTCTCGCCATCATGACGGTTCGACCAGGCGTGGTGGCGGCGGCTGTTGAAATACAGGGAATCGCCGGGGTTCAGATCGTGAAACTGATCGGAATCCAGCACGAACTCCACGCGCCCGGACAGCACATAGACGAACTCCTCGCCTTCATGCCTGTAGGCCCCCTCGCTGGAGGCGCCCGGCTCGAGCACGAAGCGATGGCAGTCCATCTGGTTGCGGCCCTCGGCGAGCAGCTGCACCGTAACCCCCGGCGTCGTGCGCGGCCATGTCCGCCATTCGCCGGAGCGCACCAGCGCCCGCACGTCCGGCTCGTCTTCGCCGGAAAGGCTGGACACCGTCGTCGCGAAATATTCGGCGAGATTGTGCAGAACGGCGACAGAAACCCCCTGCGAGGTCCGCTCCAGCGTCGAAAGAACAGACGCTGCGATCCCGATATCGCCAGCCACCTGCTCCAAGGTCTTGCCGGCAGCGTGGCGCAGGCTCCTGAGCTTGCGCCCGACCTGCGATTGCGGCGTGGCATCGCCATTGACGGGAGGGCCGGTGTCGTCGAGTTCGCCCGCTTCCAACTCCAGCGCTTCGCGGATTGCCGCCGGATTGAGCCCGCGCTCGGCACGGAACCACGAAATCCGCTTCAGTTGGGCGACGTCGCCCTCGCTATATTGCCGGTGGCCGGTGACTGAGCGATCCGGCACCACCAGACCCTGCGTTTCCCACAGGCGTAAGGTCGATGCGGAGACGCCGGCAAGCCGTGCGGCTTCCGCGACCTTGTAGCGTATCTTCATGACATCACTCATAAGCCGTCCTGTGACATCTTCAAGCCGTCCATGCACGCTGTTTCCGCTTCTGATGCACAGCTTGGCACGTTGGAGTAACCGGTGCGGGGCCACAAACCAGTCCGGATAACACCTCTGCCGGCCTGAAATCCATTCCCGGCGCTGCTTCTCAAATCACAAAATTTGATTTGCAAACCTACAGAAAAAATATAGGATTTCCGTGAAATTGACAACCGAAAATGCTCCACCCAACATCAGGATGAGACCCGTGACCAGTTTGACCGATCGCAAGAACGCAGCCATTTCCCGCGGTGTGGGCATGACCACGCAGATCTATGCGGATCGCGCCGAGAATTCCGAAATCTGGGACAAGGAAGGCAATCGTTATATCGATTTCGCCGCCGGCATCGCCGTCGTCAACACCGGCCACCGCCATCCGCGCGTCATCGAAGCGGTCAAGGCACAGCTCGACCGCTTTACCCATACCTGCGCGCAGGTCGTGCCCTATGAGAGCTATGTGCATCTGGCCGAGCGCCTGAACGACATCACGCCCGGCGACTTCGCCAAGAAGACGGTCTTCGTCACGACCGGCGCCGAAGCCGTTGAAAACGCGGTCAAGATCGCCCGCGCCGCCACCGGCCGTTCCGCCGTCATCGCCTTCAGCGGCGCCTTTCACGGCCGCACCTTCATGGGCATGGCGCTCACCGGCAAGGTGGTTCCCTACAAGGTCGGCTTCGGCGCCATGCCGGGCGACGTCTTCCACGTACCCTTCCCGATCGAACTTCACGGCGTCAATGTCGAGCAATCGCTGGCTGCCCTGAAGAAACTCTTTGCCGCCGATGTCGATCCGGCGCGCGTCGCCGCGATCATCCTGGAGCCGGTGCAGGGCGAAGGTGGCTTCTATCCCGCCCCGGCCGCCCTGATGCGGGCGCTGCGCGACATCTGCGATCAGCATGGCATCCTGTTGATCGCCGACGAGGTACAGACCGGTTTTGCCCGGACAGGCAAGATGTTTGCCATGGAGCACTATGACGTGGCGCCCGATCTGATGACCATGGCAAAGAGCCTGGCCGGCGGCTTCCCCTTGGCAGCAGTGACAGGCCGCGCCGAAATCATGGACGGACCAGGACCAGGCGGCCTTGGCGGCACCTATGGCGGCAGCCCGATGGGCATTGCTGCGGCCCACGCCGTTCTCGACGTCATCGCGGACGAAAAGCTCTGCGAACGCGCCGAACAGCTGGGCGGCCGCCTCAAGCAGCGCCTTGCGGCGATTGCCGAACAGGCACCGGAAATCGTCGATATCCGCGGGCCGGGCTTCATGAACGCGGTCGAGTTCAACGACGTCAAAACCAACCTGCCAAGCGCCGATTTCGCCAACCGCGTCCGTCTGATCGCGCTCGAAAAGGGCCTGATCCTGCTCACCTGCGGCGTGCACGGCAACGTCATCCGCTTCCTTGCGCCGATCACCATTCAGGACGAAGTCTTCGCCGAGGCGATGGACATTCTGGAAGCCTCGATCCTGGAAGCGCGCGCCTGATTTCAGGCGTTGGCATGACATATTCTATTGGGCAGCAGCGCCACGTTGCCCGATAGACCCGGCTGTTGTTATCGGCTATCGGCATTGTCCCCGCGACGAATTACGCCGCATCGCGTTGCCGCGCAGACCGCCAGAAAGGATCTCTGATGATCTTTACCGAGACATTGATCGCCCATGTCAGGGATCCGCATCTGCTCGGACTGGCGAACGCGCCGTGGGCGCCTTCGGCAAGAACATTCGCCGTCCATAACCCATCGAACGGCGCCCTGCTCGCCACCCTGCCGGATATGGGTGTCGTGGAAACGCGCGCCGCGATCGACGATGCCTATGCAGCGCAATTTCCTTGGGCCGAGCGTCCGGCAGGCGATCGCAGCACGATCCTGCGCCGCTGGCACGATCTGGTTATTACCCATATTGACGATCTCGCCGCGATCCTGACTGCGGAAATGGGCAAGCCGCTGAGCGAAGCCCGCTCCGAAGTCCAGCATGCCGCAACCTATATCGAATGGTATGCGGAGGAGGCCAAGCGCGTTTACGGCGAGACCATTCCCGCCCCCTCGACGGATCGCCGCATGATGGTGATCAAGCAGCCGGTCGGCGTCGTCGGCACGATAACCCCGTGGAACTTCCCGGCATCGATGGTGGCGCGCAAGATTGCGCCGGCGCTGGCGGTCGGCTGCACGATTATCCTGAAACCCGCCGAACAGACGCCACTGGTGGCTTTGGCCATGCACGCGCTGGCCATCCGGGCGGGTTTTCCCAAAGGCGTCTTCAACCTCGTGCTCGCCTCGGAGGGCGATGCAATCGGCCGGGAACTCTGCACCAATTCGAGAGTCCGCAAAATCAGCTTTACAGGCTCGACCGAAGTCGGCCGTATCCTGATGCGCCAATGTTCCGACCAGATCAAGAAAGTCAGCCTCGAACTCGGCGGCAGCGCGCCCTTCATCGTCTTCGACGACGCCGATATCGACGCGGCCGTCGACGGCGCCATCCAGGCGAAATTCCGCAATGCCGGCCAGACCTGCACCTCGGCCAACCGCATCTATGTGCAAAGCCGGGTCCATGACGAGTTCGCCCGCAAACTGGCCGCCGAAGTGGCGAAGCTGACTGTCGGCGACGGTTTTACCCCCGGCGTCACCATCGGCCCGCTGATCGATAGCCGGGCAATCGAGAAGGTCGAGACCCATGTCAACGACGCGATCGAAAAGGGCGCAAAACTTCTCTGTGGCGGCAAGCGCGTCTCCGGTGCCTTCTTCGAACCGACGGTCCTGTCAAACGTCGGCAAAGGCATGCTGGTCGCCTGCGACGAAACCTTCGGCCCGGTCGCCCCGATCATCCGCTTCGAGACGATGGAAGACGTCATCCTGCAGGCCAACGACACCATCTATGGCCTTGCCGCCTATTTCTACGCAACCGAGCTGAAAAAGGTCTGGCGTGTCGCCGAAGCGCTGGAATACGGCATGATCGGTATCAATACCGGCCGTATGTCCTCTGAGGCAGCACCCTTCGGCGGCCTCAAACAATCCGGCATCGGCCGCGAAGGCTCCCGCCACGGCGCCGAAGATTACCTGGAGATGAAATATCTCTGCATGGGAAATATTTGAGAAGGCAAGTTATTCGGAATCTTCATCATCCCATGGGCGCCGTCTTGGAATATCCTCCAAGTCGGGCTCGCTGCCGCCAAGCTCTGCGAGCCTTTTTGAAGCCTCACGATGTATGAGCGCTTGCAACGCATGACGGATGACAGCGGATTTGTTCGTCAGCCCCGTATAAAACTGTGCCCTCGCAAACATTTCATCATCCAAAACAACAGTGACACGCATCAATCCAGCCTCCTTGAAACGGGATGAAATTTACCATGGACCGATGATTGTTTGAATATCTAAGGCTTCATACCGATCTCGGCCAGCACCTCATGCGTGTGCTCCCCAAGCCTCGGGGCGCCTCGCGCAAGCGCCAATTCCGCGCCCGAAAACATCAGTGGCGTCCGCACTCCCGGCGCCGTGCCGGACGCCGATCCCGTGTGCGGAGTATCGACCCGCATGCCACGATGGACGATCTGCGGATCGGAAAAAACATCCGCGACCGTATTGATCGGCCCGCCGGGCACGCCGGCTGCTTCGAGCATGGCGAGCAGCGTATCGCGGTTGAAATTTACCGTCCGCGCCGTCAGTTCCGGCGTCAGTGCGTCGCGGTGCTTTACCCGGCTTGCATTGGTCAGGTAGCGCGGATCGGTCGCCAGACTGTCGAGGCCAAGCAGCGTGCAGAACTTGACGAACTGCCTGTCATTGCCGACGGCAACGATCAGGTGGCCATCGGAGACTGGAAAGACCTGATAGGGCGCGATATTGGGATGCGCGTTGCCGAGGCGGCGGGGCGATTGTCCGGAGACGAGGAAATTCAGCGCCTGGTTGGCGAGCACCCCGGTCATGCTGTCAAACAACGACATATCGACCTGCTGACCGACTCCGGTCCGCTCACGCATATGCAGCGCCGCCTGAATGGCGATGACGCCATAAAGACCGGTGAAGATATCGGCGAAGGCGACGCCGATCTTTTGCGGTTCGCCGTCCGGATCGCCGGTCAGGTCCATAATGCCGCTCATGCCCTGGATGATGTAATCGTAGCCGGCGCGATGGGCATAGGGTCCGTCCTGGCCGAAGCCGGTGACCGAGCAATAGATCAGCCGCGGATTGACCGCCTTCAGGCTTTCATAATCCAGCCCGTATTTCTCCAGCCCGCCAACCTTGAAGTTTTCCAAAAGCACGTCCGACTGCGCCGCCAGCCGCCGCACCGCCTCCTGTCCTTCTTCCGTCGTGAAATCGAGGATAACGGAGCGCTTTCCCCGGTTGCATGCGTGGAAATAGGCGGCATCCAGATTGCCGCCGGTCTCGCTCTCGATGAACGGAGGCCCCCAGGTGCGGGTGTCATCGCCGGCCGGGCTTTCGACCTTGGTGACATCGGCGCCGAGATCGGCCAGCGTCTGGCCGATCCATGGCCCCGCCAGGATGCGGGCAAGCTCGAGAACCTTCAGGCCTTTCAGCGGCGTTTCCATGCCGGCGCTCAGAAGAAGGCCTGCAGCCCGGTCTGGGCGCGGCCGAGGATCAAGGCGTGAACGTCATGGGTGCCCTCATAGGTGTTCACCGTTTCGAGGTTCACCATGTGGCGCATCACCTGATAATCCTCGGAAATGCCATTGCCGCCGTGCATGTCGCGGGCGGCGCGGGCGATATCGAGAGCCTTGCCGCAATTGTTGCGCTTGACGATGGAGATCATCTCCGGCGCCATCCGCCCGGCATCCATCAACTGGCCGACGCGCAGCGACGCCTGCAGCCCGAGCGTGATTTCCGTCTGCATGTCGGCGAGCTTCTTCTGGAACAGCTGCATCTGCGCCAGCGGTTTTCCAAACTGCTTGCGGTCGAGCCCGTATTGGCGGGCGGCATGCCAGCAGAATTCCGCCGAGCCGAGCACGCCCCAGGAAATGCCGTAACGGGCACGGTTGAGGCAGCCGAACGGACCCTTCAGGCCTTCGACATTCGGCAACAAGGCATCTTCGCCGACTTCGACATTATCGAGCACGATTTCACCGGTGATCGAGGCGCGCAGCGAGAGCTTGCCGCCAATCTTGGGAGCAGACAGGCCCTTCATCCCCTTTTCCAGCACGAAGCCGCGAATGGCATTGCCATGCGCCTCGGACTTCGCCCAGACGACGAAGACGTCGGCGATCGGCGCGTTGGAAATCCACATTTTGGAACCGCTCAGCCGGTAGCCGCCATCGGTCTTTACCGCCCGCGTCTTCATGCCGCCCGGATCGGAGCCGGCATCCGGTTCAGTCAGGCCGAAACAGCCGATAAATTCGCCGCTGATCAGTTTCGGCAGGTATTTCTGGCGCTGCTCTTGCGAGCCATAGGCATGGATCGGGTAGATGACGAGGGAAGACTGCACGCTCATCATCGAGCGGTAACCGCTATCGACACGCTCGACCTCGCGGGCAACCAGGCCATAGGCCACATAAGACGCGCCGACGCCGCCATAGGTATCCGGCACCGTCACGCCGAGCAGGCCGAGTTCGCCCATTTCGCGGAAAATCGAAGGATCGGTGGTCTCGTTGCGGTAGGCATCGATGACGCGCGGCTGCAGTCTGTCCTGCGCATAGGCACGGGCCGTATCGCGGATCATCCGCTCATCTTCGGAGAGCTGATCCTCCAGCAGAAGTGCGTCGTCCCACTGGAATTCCTGTCTGGCAGCCATGTCGTCCTCCCGTCACTTTCCTTCTTCTATCCGTTATGGCAAGCCGGGCAGGGCGATACAAACGAAAATGCGGCACTGCCTCATGCGCTGCGGGAATGGCGGCCCACAGGACGTTGAAGCCACAGGACAAGGAAACGGCATGGCTTACCTCGACAGGACACGCGCATCGCAGCTGATGGACATCGCCGGGCTCGACGCGCTGCTGCTGCTGTCGCCCGAAAGTTTTACCTATGCAACGGGCGCGCCCGCCGGTGTCGCGACGATGTGGCGGCGTGCCGGTGCCGTGGCGGCCATCGTTCCTGCCGATATGGCACTTCCGCAAGCAGCTGTCGTCACAGACCTGTTCGAAGCAGCCTTCCGTACCTCCAGCGCAATCACCGATATTCGCGTCAATCCGATCTGGGTCGAGACCGGCGATATCCGGGGCATGGAAACGCTGCGACCGGAAGAGTTGATACAAGCCGCCTGGGAAAAGCAGGGTCGGCCCGCCGGATTCCAGCGCCCGGAGACTTTTGATGCCACCAATGGGTTCCGGCTCGCCGCAACGCTTCTTGCCGAAAGGGGCCTGAGCCAAGGCCGTATCGGTATCGAGTTCGACGGTCTCTCGGTCACCGACTTCCGCTTGCTGTCTGCTGCCTTACCCGACGCCGAACTCATCGACGCCTCCGGCCTTGTCCGGCGTTTGAAGATGATCAAATCCCCCGCCGAGATTGGCTACCTGCGCACCGCCGTTAACCTCGCCGAGGCCGGAATCGCTGCGTTGCGCGAAACCATCGACATCGGCGTCAGCCGCGACGAACTGGCGACCGCCTGGGAAAAGGGCGTTCGGGCGGAAGCCGCGCGACGCAACGTTGGGAATCTCGCCGGGCTTTGGGAATATGTCTCCGTCGGTCAGAACCCGTGGACCAAAGGCGGCGTGGTTGAGCGGGGCGACCTGATCAAGGTCGATGTCGGCTGTTTGATTGCCGGCTATACATCAGACACCGGCCGCACCTTCGTCTGCGGCGCGCCATCTGCCCTTCAATCTCGCTTGTTCGACGCTTTGCAGAGTTCCTACGATGCAGGCCTTCCGCTGCTGAGGCCCAGCATCGCCATGAGCGAGGTCCACCGGCTGACGACAGAGGCGATGGCAAAAGCGGGTTTCCCCGGCTATACGCGCGGCCATTTCGGCCATGGGCTGGGCGCCGGGTTTGGCAGCGAGGAGTGGCCGTTCCTGTCGCGGCAATCCGATGTGATCATCGAACCCGGCATGGTACTCGCTTTCGAAACACCATGGTATGTCAATGGCGCCGGCGGCATGATCATCGAAAACCAGTTGCTGATCACCACGGATGGCCACGAGATCATGAACCGGCTACCCTCCGGCCTCGTCTCACTCTGATCGCGGCTTCCCATGCCTGACAATCGCCTCGAACGCTTCGCCCATAACCTCGACTGGAACCTGCTGCGCACCTTCGTCGTCGTGGTCGAGGAGGGCAGTATCACGGCTGCCGCCAACCGGCTTTTGCTGCAGCAACCCGCCGTCAGCATGGCGCTGAAGCGGCTGGAGCAGACCGTCGGCCAAAGACTGATCGACCGGCGCCCCGGCCGCTTCGACCTGACGGAAGCCGGCGAAAAGCTGCATCACCAGTGCCGGGACATCTTCGCCGCCGTGGTGCGCCTGCCGAATGCGCTGGAGACTGCGGGCGACGACGTGACCGGCCATGTCAGCATCCACTCGGTCAGCCACGCGCACAATCCCGCCTGGGACCGCAAGCTCGAAAGCTTTTTTCGCCTGCATCCGAAGGCAACGCTGAGCATCACGGTGGAAACC
>JAESFK010000153.1_pt1 | contig 41664 bp, 40 predicted proteins | sample 9269391 | NCBI WGS metagenome assembly JAESFK01 (sample SAMN14506231, study PRJNA617097) | algae metagenome | isolation source: Drouetiella hepatica UHER 2000/2452 and co-occurring heterotrophs from... | place: Slovakia: Slovak Paradise National Park, Hrabusice, Kosice Region | collected 2000-01-01
TTTTGGGTCCGGCTAGGCCGGTTCCGGGAAGGCCGTCCGAACTGTTTGTCCGGTCGGTTGGCGGCTTCATACTTCTGCTTTTTGCAGATGGCAAGCCGAAAAAGACAAAGGGCCACGTTTTTATTGGGTGAGCCCGGAGCCCTGCGCCCGCATGAGGGTTGAAAACCCCGCGCGGACGCCAATTGTTTGAATCTTGAGAGGTTTAGACCTCGTCGTCGTCGTCCGACACGCCGATCAGGTCGGACAGGCCGTCCTCGTCGTCCTCGTCGGCTTCCAGGAACGTGTCGTCGTCATCGCCTTCGATTTCGACGTCATCGTCGCCCAGATCCGGAATGTCGTCGCCGCCGGCTGCTTCGCTGTCGGCATCCTCGAGCGAGACCAGTTCGACTTCGGTGTTCTCGGTATCGACTTCCTGAACCTCGTCTTCTTCGGCTGCCTTTTCCATTACCTTGGCAACGGATGTTTCCTCGAAGAAGGAGAGCGGATAGGATTTTCCGGTATAGGGAGAAACGATCGGATCCTTGTTCAGGTCGTAGAATTTACGGCCCGTTTCCGGATCGACGCGTTTTGTTCCAAGTTCCGCTTTTGCCACGGTCAAAGCCTCTTGAATGGCCGGAATTACCGGCATTTGCCGGAATACCGGCGTTGAAGGTGAAATGAATTAGCCGGTCCCCATAATCGTCTTGGCCGCATCTGTCAAAGCTTAACTTGTCCAGATGTCCGCGCTGCTTTTCTTTGCCGGGTGGGATGACCATTCTGCAACTTGGTGTTACGCAATGCCGATCCGGCGATAGCGCGCTTGTTTGTTGACGAGTGAGTGGACGCGCCAGAGATACCAGAGCTGCTGCGCGTGCAAACGTGCGGCACCATGACGACACATCCATTTGCGAGACGCAAAATGACTTTCATCATCGCCATCGACGGACCTGCGGCTGCGGGCAAGGGGACATTGTCGCGCCGGATTGCCGAGGAGTACGGTTTCCATCATCTCGATACCGGGCTGACCTACCGCGCCACCGCCAAGGCGTTGCTGGATGCCGGCCTGCCTTTGGATGACGAGCGGATTGCCGAGCAGATGGCGCGCGAGGTCGACCTTGCCGGGCTTGATCGCGGCGTGCTGTCGGCCCATTCGATCGGCGAGGCGGCCTCCAGGATCGCCGTCATGCCGCTGGTGCGTCAGGCGCTGGTCGAGACGCAGCGCGCTTTTTCGCTGCGTGAGCCCGGAACTGTGCTGGATGGGCGCGATATCGGCACTGTCGTCTGCCCGGATGCAACGGTGAAACTCTATGTGACGGCCTCGGCGGAAGTGCGCGCCCGCCGCCGCTTCGACGAGATCGTCGGCAACGGCATTCCGGCCGATTTTCTGGAGATACTGGCCGATATCGTCAAGCGTGACGAGCGCGACATGGGGCGTGCCGACAGCCCGCTGCGCCCGGCTGCCGATGCACACTTGCTAGATACGTCCGAAATGAGTATAGAGGCCGCATTCTTAACGGCGAAGACGTTTGTCGATGCCGCATTGAAGCATTAAGCAGGTCCGGAAAAGCGTACCACGGTTTTCCGGTCAAACCTGCGACGAAATAGTCCGAACCACCATCCCCGCGCCGGATTTGCTCCTTCATGATTGGAGCGGATGGTTTTTGGACCTGTCAACGCTAACCCCCGGCGCCTGTGCCCCATCTGTGGCACACCAGGAGTATTCATGTCTCAAGCTAACCCCACCCGCGACGATTTTGCCGCGCTGTTGCAGGAATCCTTTGCGACCCAGGATCTTGCCGAAGGCTACGTCACCAAGGGTATTGTAACGGCCATCGAGAAGGACGTCGCGATCGTTGACGTCGGCCTCAAGGTCGAAGGCCGCATCGCTCTGAAGGAATTCGGCGCGAAGGCCAAGGACGGCACGCTGAAGGTCGGCGATGAAGTCGAAGTTTACGTCGAGCGCATCGAAAATGCGATGGGCGAAGCTGTTCTGTCGCGCGAAAAGGCTCGCCGCGAAGAGAGCTGGGTCCGCCTCGAAGTCAAGTTCGAAGCCGGTGAGCGCGTTGAAGGCGTTATCTTCAACCAGGTCAAGGGCGGCTTCACGGTTGACCTCGACGGCGCCGTTGCCTTCCTTCCGCGCTCCCAGGTCGACATCCGTCCGATCCGCGACGTCACCCCGCTGATGCACAACCCGCAGCCCTTCGAAATCCTCAAGATGGACAAGCGCCGCGGCAACATCGTTGTTTCGCGCCGCACGGTTCTTGAAGAATCGCGTGCTGAACAGCGTTCGGAAATCGTCCAGAACCTCGAAGAAGGCCAGGTTGTTGACGGCGTCGTCAAGAACATCACCGATTACGGTGCGTTCGTTGACCTCGGCGGCATCGACGGACTGCTGCACGTCACCGACATGGCATGGCGCCGCGTCAACCATCCGTCGGAAATCCTGAACATTGGCCAGCAGGTCAAGGTTCAGATCATCCGCATCAACCAGGAAACCCACCGCATCTCGCTCGGCATGAAGCAGCTCGAGTCGGATCCTTGGGATGGCATCGGTGCCAAGTACCCGGTCGGCAAGAAGATCTCCGGTACCGTCACCAACATCACCGACTACGGTGCATTCGTAGAGCTGGAGCCGGGCATCGAAGGCCTGATCCACATCTCCGAAATGTCCTGGACCAAGAAGAACGTCCATCCCGGCAAGATCCTGTCCACGACGCAGGAAGTCGACGTTGTCGTTCTCGAAGTCGATCCGACCAAGCGCCGCATCTCGCTCGGCCTCAAGCAGACGCTCGAGAACCCGTGGCAGGCATTCGCGCACAGCCATCCGGCTGGCACGGAAGTTGAAGGCGAAGTCAAGAACAAGACCGAATTCGGCCTGTTCATCGGCCTCGACGGCGACGTTGACGGCATGGTGCATCTCTCCGACCTCGACTGGAACCGTCCGGGCGAACAGGTCATCGAAGAGTTCAACAAGGGCGACATGGTCAAGGCCGTGGTTCTCGATGTTGACGTCGAAAAGGAACGCATCTCGCTCGGCATCAAGCAGCTCGGCAAGGATGCAGTCGGCGACGCCGCTGCTTCGGGTGATCTGCGCAAGAACGCCGTTGTCTCGTGCGAAGTTCTGGCCGTCAACGACGGTGGCATCGAAGTGAAGCTCGTCAACCACGAAGACCTCACCTCGTTCATCCGCCGTGCCGATCTGTCGCGTGACCGCGACGAACAGCGTCCGGAGCGTTTCTCCGTTGGTCAGGTTGTCGACGCCCGCGTCACCAACTTCTCCAAGAAGGACCGCAAGGTCATGCTGTCGATCAAGGCGCTGGAAATCGCTGAAGAGAAGGAAGCCGTCGCACAGTTCGGTTCGTCCGACAGTGGCGCTTCGCTCGGCGACATCCTGGGCGCAGCCCTGAAGAACCGCGGCGGCGAATAAGCCTCTGCAGTCTGAATAAAGAAGCCCGCGGAAAGCGATTTCCGCGGGCTTTTTCGTGTCTTGTTGATACGCTGGGTCAGCGCGAGTGCGCTTAGCCAAGCCCGCCCATGCGCCGGTAAAAATCATAGGCGTCGCCGGTGTCGCCCTCGCCGTCTTCCGGTGCCGCCGCTGGCGTTGACGTGGTCCCGGCGTCGTCGCTGTCTTCCGGCTGATCCCGGTTATCGCGGTGCTGGTCTTCCGCCTCGTCCTCGGCAAATGCCGGCTTTTCCTCGTCTTCGTCCTGGATCTCAAGCACCTGCTTGTCCGGCGTCTGTGCCGGCAGATAGGGGATCATCGCGAAGGTAACAGCGTCCCTGACGATTCCAGTGTCCGGAAGCCGGGGCGTTTGTGCTTCGCGTGTTTGCTCGTCGATGCCGGAGTGCGGCGCAAGCGCCTGCCGCGCCGCGGTTTTTTCATCCTGCCCGTCCAGCATGGTGCTCCAGGCATCGGCTTCCAGTCCAAGCGCTTCCGCCTGGCCGCCGATATCGCCGGTCACCAGCGCCATATCCGGCATTGCGTCCAGCTCATCGAGCTGAGCAAACAGGATATCGGCCCCCATATCCGCCGCCTCGCCGGCAAGGGTTGCGAATAGCGTATCGGGTTCTTCCGGGGCTCCTCCCGGCAGCGGCAGGGTGGCCTCGGCCAGGGCTTTCAGCGTTTGCGCAAGGCTTGTGTCAAGGCGGCCCATCAAGGCTTCGTCGCGCGGCACCCGGCTCTCCGGTTCTGCAGCTGCCATCCGGGCGTCGGTCGTGGCCTCCAGTTCCCATTCGCCGAGATCGTGACCCTTGAAGCCATCGACTTCGTTGAGCTGTCGCGCGGCAGGCGATCTGCCGGACGAAGCGCTCGATTTTGCCCCGGCCTCCGGTTCGGCAGTCCGCCCCGTCAACTCCTCGGCCGATAGAGGCGAACCAGCCTGCTGCAGCTCCTGCTCTTCCTGAAGCCCTGAGAGATCAAGCCCAAGTTCCTCCGTCAAATCTTCCATTGTCCGGCTATCGATATTGCCGGCGGTGATGGCGGAGACCAGCGAGAGGGCCTCCGGATCGGCGGCAAGAAATGCCGCAGCGGCGCGCAGGAGGGGAATGGTGTCGGAATTCGCTTTGCCCTGCGGCTGGGGTTGCGCGCTGGCCGCAGCACTGCCGGTTCCGCGCGGGGTTGCCGTCTTTGCCGGTTGATCGTCACGGCGGACTGGTGCCGCCAACCCGTCGGTTTCGCTGTCGTCCATCGCTGGCGGCATGTCGTCGTCGCTAAAGGCGCGTTTCAATGCTGCCTGCAACAGGCCCGGGTTGGCGGCCAGCGCGGGTGCTGCAACAAGTGCCTGCGCGGCAGGCAATTGCGGCTGCCGTCCGGGCACGGTTGCCTGCCCCTGCTGCGCTGGTAGACCTTGAGGCGGTTTTCCCTCGGGCTGGTTTGCGGGGTTGCGGATGACGGGCGATGATGTGAGCAGCTTTTCGAGCAGGCGGGGTGCATCGAAGGGCGGCGGGCTTTTCAGCGCTTCGGCCAGCACCCTGATCGAGACGGCCAGATTGCGCTGAAGCAGTTCCTTTTCAAGGGCAAGGCGGGCCGCGGGCGGCAGCGTTTCGAGAAAGACGGCAAGCCGCTTGCTGAAATCGCGCAGGGTTTCCTGCGGCAGCGGCGGAAATTTCAGGATCTTCGACAACGTGTCGAGCAGACGGACCAGCGCTTCCTTCGGCAGAGGGTCGCTTCCCACCAGATGCCGGTTCAGCGCTTCCAGGATCTTGAGGGCCGCTCCGGACTGGTTTCCCGAAATCCGCTGCGGCAGTGCCGTTACGACACGCTCTTTTGGTGTCAGGGCCTCCACCACGAGCGCGGCCTGGGGTGTGGCAACGGGCGTCTTGACTGTGAGAATGGGCATCAGCATCGCAATCTCCGTCAGGTTCGGGTTGGGCCATCGGCGTTTCGGGCCGCCAGCGGGGCAAACCGGAGAACGCCAGTGTCAGGTCGTGGAAGGTTGGCGCTTCATGCGCATGCCCGACGGCGTGTTCACGGCCAAACCAGACTGCGGCGGCTGCTTCGGAACCGGTGGTCGCCGAGCATTTATCCATCAGATATTAGGCCAGAATGATTGACAGAATATTAACCATAAGACGGGTGTGTGCAGCGCCGGGGCGGCGGCGGCAAAGCGCCGTTTGCGCTTGCCGGTTTTTCGCCGCTCGCGTACATCTTTGCGCTGCGTCGCAGCCTGTTGCGCGGCGATCTTGGAATTGCTTTCGGGGGAAATGCGATGAATCTGACCAACCTGATCCTCAACACCGATAGCTATAAATTCAGCCATTTCCTGCAATATCCGCCCGGTACCCGCGGCATCTCCGCCTATATCGAGACCCGCGGCCATCCCGATCAGGCCGATGTCCTGTTCTTCGGCCTTCAGATGTTCCTGAAGGAATATCTCGGCAAACCGGTGACATCAGCCGATATCGATGAAGCCGAGGCGATCGTCCTTGCCCATGGCCTGCCGTTCCATCGCGCCGGATGGACGCGCATCGTCGATCATTTCGGCGGCTATCTTCCGCTTGAAATCCAGGCTCTGCCGGAAGGCACCCTGCTGCGTCGTGGCGTGCCGATGGTGCAGGTCGTCAATACCGATCCGGACAGCTACTGGCTGACCTCCTATATCGAGACCGCGCTCTTGCGCGCCGTCTGGTATCCGTCATCGGTTGCCAGCAACGCCCGCAAGATCAAGCAGATCATCCGGCCGATTGTCGAGAAGACCTGCGACGATCCGGAGGGTGTCCTACCTTTCCGCCTGCACGATTTCGGCGCCCGCGGTGTCGGTGCGTTTGAGCAGGCGGGTATTGGTGGGGCCGCTCATCTGGTCAACTTCATGGGTACGGACACGATAACCGGCGTGCTTTACGCTAGGCGCTACTATGGCGCCGGGATGGCCGGGTTCTCGATTCCTGCGTCCGAACATTCGACGATGACCGCATGGGGTGTCGATCGGGAGGCGGAAGCCTATTCCAACATGATCGACCGTTTCGCCGGCGGCGGCATGTTCGCCGTCGTGTCGGACAGTTACGACATCAACTATGCGGTCTCGGAAATCTGGGGTGAGCAGCTGCGGGAAAAGGTCAGGGCCAGCGGCGGTACGGTGGTCATCCGGCCCGACAGCGGCGATCCGATCGAGACGCCGGTGCACGTGATCAAACAGCTCGACTATCACTTCGGCTCGACGCTGAACGGCAAGGGCTACAGGGTGCTCGACAAGTCGGTTCGCGTCATCCAGGGTGACGGCATTTCCAATGCCGATATCAGCCAGATCCTCGGCCGGCTGGAGGCCTTCGGCTTTTCGGCCGAAAACATCGCCTTCGGCATGGGCGGCGGCCTGCTGCAGAAGGTCAATCGCGATACCTATTCCTTTGCCATGAAGACCAATGCCCGGCTTGACGAGACCGGCAAATGGCACGACGTTTTCAAGCGCCCCGCCACCATGAACGTCAAGGCCTCAAAGGCGGGCCGCCAGGCGGTCGTCAGCGGTCTGGGTGGCCTAGAAGCGGCGCGTCTGGACGACCTCAAGGACCGCCGCAATCATCTGGAGACCGTCTGGAAGAACGGCGAGCTGCTGAGAGACTGGAGCTTTGAGGAAATCCGCGCCCGGGCAAAATAGGTTTCTCCGGAAAAGCTGTTGCCAGAAAACTGTTGTCAGAAAACTGTTGCCTGGCAGCCGTTACCGCTCCATCTTTGCTGCTGACGATTCCGGAGCTTGAAGATGACGGTTCGTCCGCCCCAATCCCTATCGCCGTTCTTTGGCAAGGACAGTGGCCTCAACCTGCTCGAATACGAGCTGATGTCGGAGCGGGCGGATGCGCTCGGCCGGCACGGGTTGAAAGTGGAAAAGGCGATCGCCGCCTTGAACGTCCTCAGCGATCCGCAAACGACACCGGCCCGGCGCGAGCAACTGCTTGACGATGCCGCCGATGTCGTCTGGGCGTTTTTCATCCAGCGCGAAATCTGCGGCCTGCGCTCCAACCGCGATGCCGTCCACCGCTATGGTATCCCGAAGGAAGTGATGGCGCGCCTCGGCATCGTCAGACGCAAACCGTAATCAGGCGGCCCTCGTGCCCTCGGCCTGACGCTTGAGAATGTCGTAGATTCCGTTTTCGTCCAGGCTGACCGGCAGAATGCCGCTTGCTTCCGCATCCTCTCCGATCGGCGCAGCTGCGTCTCCGGGACCGGCTCGGGCGAGGAGAACGGCCGCGTCGGCCTCTTCCTTGGCTTCCTTCGACGTGTCCGTCGTCCCGGCTTCCGTATCGATCGCATCGATCCGGCCAGCGGTGCTGCTGCTGGCTGCGGTGCTTTCCGCCTGTTCTTCTATCTCCGCGATTTCGGCGCCCGCAGCCAAAGTCAGAAGCAGGTCGCCCGATGTGACGGCCTCTGCAATGGGCTGGCCTTCTCCGGCCGGTGTACCCGTATTGCCAGCTGTGTCGCGGATGGCATCATTGACCTTTTCGATCGTTTCCTGAACGTCCTGGACGTCCTCAAGCTTCTCGCCTGCTTCCAGCTTGCGAATATCCTCTTCGCGCTCCTTGCGCGTTTCGGCATTCTCGACGCGGGTCGGATCCGGCTGTTGGGTTCGTTCCAGCTTCAGTTCTTCGATCGATTTCGGATCGGCTATGTCTTCCAGCCGCTGGATGGCGATCTGGTTGTCTTCCGTCGATGTGCCGGTGTCGCGCGCCGCATCGTCGAGAGCTTCCTGGATGATTTGCGCCTGCTTGCCCGTCGGGTTTTTGATCGCATCCACCAGTTGGGCCGCAGTCAACCCAAGGGCTCTCAAGCCGGACTTGGTTTCAAGCTCCGCGATATCCGCGGGCATCGACTTGCGCACGCTCGCCATCGTCTCGCCGATGCGCTTGCTGTAAAGCTTGTCATCCTCGCCCTCGTTCTGCGTCAGCCCGTAACGGGTCGCGAAACGAGCCGCCATCTTGGTCATTTCGGCCGGTTCTTCGGCGGTGCCGTTAAGGACAGCATCGACGTCATCGACGGACACCCGGAACCGGGCCAGCGTGATCTCCTGCGCCTGTCCCGGAATGAGCGAACTGACAGGAAGGTTCGCTTCCGTCTTGCCGATCATCGAGACCAGCGTCAGCGTATCCCCGACGCGGGTGCCGAAATCCATATCGGATTCGCCGTCGTCGCGCGTCACACCGAGGATATTCAGAAAACGCGAGATCAGCTCGACCATCGGGCTGTCGTCGCTCTTCAGGGCGCCGAAGAAATGCGCGTTGACCTTGTCGTTCAGCGCCGCATGGCTCTTGCTCGCCGATATCCTGACCTTGAGGATATCGTCCTCTTTCGTCTCTTTGCGCGCCTTCTTTTCGTCTTCGGCGCGCTTCTCCTCCGCCTGGTCGATCATCGACTGCATCAAGGTGGTGGTTATGGTTGCGGCACTCGACTGAAGGGGAGTGATCATGGCTGCTCTAACGGTTTGCAACGTGGGATACCGTTAAGGATAACCGGCAACCGTTAATGCGCGATTAACCTATTTTCGCAGTTCTTACATTAGGCTGTCGTCAACCGTCTAGGCGCCGCCGGTCCACCGCACCGGCGGTTGTGATTGTGCAGCCAGCCGTGGCCGGACCCGTAGACTGCTGGCCGGATAGCCGCATCAGCTGTGCGCAAAAATGTCCGTTTCTTCCCAGCCGAGCAGGTCGAGCTTGGAACGGGTCGGCAGGAAGGCGAAGCAGGCGTCGGCATGCTCGGCGCGGCCGTCGCGGATCAGGCGTGCCGTCAGAGTGTCGCGCAGCGCATGCAGATGCAGCACGTCGGACGCGGCATATTCCAGCTGCGCCTGCGAGAGTTTTTCGGCTGCCCAGTCGGAGGACTGCTGCTGCTTGGAAATATCGACCTCAAGCAGTTCCTTCAGGTTGTCCTTCAGCCCGTGCCGGTCGGTATAGGTCCGTGTCAGCCGCGAGGCGATCTTGGTGCAGAACACCGGCGCCGCCGTCACGCCAAAGGTGTGGAACAGCACGGCGATATCGAAGCGGCCGTAGTGGAAGATCTTCTGGCGGGCCGGGTCTTCCAGCATGGCGACAAGGTTCGGTGCCTGCGTCTGGCCCTTGGCGATCCGGATCACGTCGGCGGTGCCGTCTCCCGGCGAAAGCTGCACGACGCAGAGCCGGTCGCGGCGCGGAATGAGGCCGAGCGTTTCGGTATCGATGGCGATCGCGCCCTTGTAACGGGCGGCGTCTTCAACTGAAATGTCACCTTCGTGAAACCGTATTGTATTTGCCATCGAAAACCCCACATCAGCCGGACAAGGTGCGGCACTCTGGTTCAAGTCGTTGGGCTATAGCGCAACTTCAGTGGAAACGATACCGTCTCCTCACGCCCGGAGGAGAGCCATGGCGTTCATCGGGCATCGGTTGGAACATAGATGTTGATCCTGCAGACTGTTTTTCTCTCCGCCTCCCTGGTCCTGTCCGGCGTTCCGGCCGTCGCAGCTCAGCTGCCCACAACGCCTGTGCAGCTTGCCCAGGTCTATACCGATCTGCCCGGCGTGAAGACGCCGGAGGAGGCTTTCGATGCCAAGCGGATCTATTGCGAGCAGACCGTCGTCGAGCGCAAGGGCCATCCGACCTTTGCGCCGCGCTACCGGACCATCAACAATTGCCGCCAGGGCAATGGGCCCGTCTTCCAGTCTCCCGGCACGCCCCGCTCGATCGAACGCCAGCTGCGCGGCCTCGATTATTAAGGCCATCCTCCCGCTGAGCCGCCTTGCAAATGAGCGGATCATCAATACAAATTCGGCCAAGAGGAATGCCTGGCCTTTCCCACGCCCGGCAAGGGAGACGACATCATGTCTGAAACGCAACGGCCTTTGGCCATCTGCGCGCCGGAGCCGCGCACGCTCGATCTGATCTTCACACCAGTGGCACTGGAGCAGCTGAGGGCCAAATATCGCATTGTCGAAGCGGATCCGGACGATATCGCCGGGCTTGGCGACGAGATCCTCCGCGAAGCCCGCTACATCATCGGCCAGCCGCCCTTGAGCGTCGAGACTTTGGCGCGCATGCCTGAGCTTCGCTGCATTCTCAATGTCGAGAGCAACCTGATTAACAACATGCCCTATGAGGTGCTGTTTGCCCGCGGCATCCATGTGGTGACAACGGGGCAGGTGTTTGCCGAGCCGGTCGCCGAGATGGGCTTGGCCATGGCGCTCAACATTGCCCGTGGCATCGTTGATGCGGATGTCGATTTCCGCGAGGGCCGCGAGCTGTGGGGCGGCGAGGGCAATGCGAAGGCGCGGCTGCTGTCGGGCGCCGATGTCGGCATTATCGGCTTCGGCGATCTCGGCAAGGCGCTGAACCGTCTGCTGTCCGGCTTCCGCACCAAGACCCGTGTCTACGATCCCTGGATGCCGGCCTCGATCCTGATCGACAACGGCGTTAAGCCGTCGAGCCTGCAGGATGTGCTGACTGAGAGCGATTTCATCTTCGTCGTCGCGGCCGTCACCAGCGAGAACCAGCATTTCCTCGGTGTGGATGCTTTTGCCAGCATGCGGCCGGGGGCGGCGTTCATCCTGCTCAGCCGCGCCAATGTCGTCGATTTCGATGCGCTGATGGCAGCAGTTTCGAGCGGTCATATCGTGGCGGCGAGCGACGTCTATCCGGATGAGCCTTTGCCGCTTGACCATCCCGTCCGCAGCCTCAAGGGCTTCCTGCGCTCCGCCCACCGGGCCGGAGCGCTCGACAGCGCCTTCAAGAAGATGGGCGACATGGTGCTGGAAGACATGGACCTGATGGACCGCAACCTGCCGCCGATGCGCTGCAAGCGGGCCGAGCGCGAGACGGTGTCGCGCATGCGCTCCAAGCCCGTCAGCGTGAACTGACGGCCGCCAGCGCAACAGTCCCTTTCAAAGAACACGGGCCAGACAAACCGGGCCGTCCTGTAAGGGAACAGTTTAGCGCATTTGGGCGAGGCGGGGAAACTGACGCAGGAAATCGCCGCCAATCCATCGGCGGCATCCCTTGAACGGGACACGGCGAAAACGATGCCGGTTGCCCGGTGTTACTCGCCGTTCACCCGGCGCATCGCTTCGAGGATCGAGCCCCTGGTCTCATGACCGGTCTTGTAGAGGCCGAGCATCACCGTGGCGGCATCGCGGCCATAGTCGCTGTCGAGAACCGTGTGGGTTTCTTCGCACCATTCCTCCAGCGCGCCGCGGACCATTTCGATTTCACTCTGATTCAAGGCCATATCCGACAGAAACGACATTGCTCCACCCTATCGTTCGAACCCCCCGGTCTGAAGCAATAGTCTACCGCCAAGCGAGGCGCAGACAATTCCCAAATCTAGGGGGTGGGAACGCTGCGGTGAAGCCGGGTAACGATATGGTTTCTGAAAGGTTGCGTTGCCGGGCTGCTCAATCCGCCCTGGCTGCGGACGCTTCAACCAGCGAGGCTGCGATCGCCATGGCAAGAAGCTTGCCCTTGGCCCGGATCGTGCCGCTGTCGAAATCGCGTGCCGACATTGCGAGGTCCATGCCCTCGCGCATCAGAATTTGTTGTGCCCTGTAAACCGCCCAGTTTTCGACGTCGTCGCGCTTCTGCATTGTGCCTGCCCCCGGCTAAATCATTTAGCATTATCGTTCGGCTCTCAATCCGGCCTGGACGCAGGCACATGAGGCGAATCAGCTGAGCACGGGGACAGAATGCGACATTTCCTTGAAATCGAAAGCGGAATTTTTCAGCGGTGATTAATTGGGGTGAACCGCCCGTCATGCGTTGCGCAACCGGCCTTCCAGAAGGTCGAGAACGGCGCGTCCGGCCTCCATGACGTTGGTGCCCGGCCCGAAGACGGCCGCGACGCCATGGTCGATGAGAAACTGGTAATCCTGACGCGGCACGACCCCGCCGACGACCACGACGATCTCCGCAGCGCCACGGGCCTTCAGCGCATCGATCAGCTGCGGCGCCAGCGTCTTGTGGCCGGCGGCAAGCGAGGACATGCCGATGACATGCACCTTGGCACTGACCGCCATATCGGCCGCTTCCTCCGGCGTCTGGAACAGCGGGCCGGCCAAAACGTCGAAACCGATATCGCCGAAGGCCGAGGCGATGATCTTGGCGCCGCGGTCATGGCCGTCCTGGCCAAGCTTGGCGACCATGATCTTCGGCTTGCGGCCGGTCGTGCGCGAAAAATCTGACAGCCGGGCAGACAGCGTCGCCAGTTCCGGCTCGTCCTTGTAGGCATCGCCGTAGATATCGCTGACCACTTCCGGCACGGCGGTATGATCGCCGAAGACGACACGCAACGCATCGGAGATCTCGCCGACGGTGGCGCGGGCACGGGCAGCCGTCACCGCCGCTTCGAGGATATTGCCCTCGCCGGTGCGGGCCACGTCCGTCAGCGCTTCCAGTGCTGCAGTCACTTCGGTGGTATCGCGCCGTTTGCGCGTCTCATCGATGCGGCTGATCTGGGCGGTGCGCACGGCGGCATTGTCGATATCGAGAATGTCGAGATCGTCCTCGGTTTCCAGCCGGTATTTGTTGACGCCGACAATGACCTCTTCGCCCTTGTCGACCGCCGCTTGCCGTCGCGTCGCGGCCTGTTCGATCAGCCGCTTGGGCAGGCCATCGGCCACCGCCTTGGTCATGCCACCCAGCGCTTCCACCTCTTCCATCAGCGCCCAGGCCTTGCCGGCCAGCTCGGCCGTCAGGCTTTCGACATAGTAGGAGCCGGCCAAGGGATCGACGACCTTGGTGACGCCGGTTTCGTGCTGCAGGATCAGCTGGGTGTTGCGGGCAATGCGCGAGGAGAATTCCGTCGGCAGCGCGATGGCCTCGTCGAAGGAATTGGTGTGCAGCGACTGGGTGCCGCCCAGCACCGCCGACATCGCCTCGAACGCGGTGCGGATGATGTTGTTGTAGGGGTCCTGTTCCTGCAGCGAGACGCCCGATGTCTGGCAATGGGTTCTCAGCATCAGCGAGGACTGCTTCTTCGGCTCGAAGCCTTCCATGATCCGGGTCCAGAGCAGGCGGGCGGCGCGCAGCTTGGCGGCTTCCATGAAGAAGTTCATGCCGATGGCGAAGAAGAACGACAGGCGGCCGGCGAATTCATCGACGCTCAGGCCCTTGGCGATAGCGGCGCGGACATATTCGCGGCCATCGGCCAGCGTGAAGGCCAGCTCCTGTACCAGCGTCGCCCCGGCCTCCTGCATGTGATAGCCGGAGATCGAGATCGAATTGAACTTCGGCATCTCGCGGGCGGTATAGTCGATGATATCGGCAACGATCCGCATCGAAGGTTCCGGCGGATAGATATAGGTGTTGCGGACCATGAACTCCTTGAGGATGTCGTTCTGGATCGTGCCCGAAAGCTGGGAACGCGGTACGCCCTGCTCCTCGCCGGCCACGATGAACGAGGCCAGGATCGGGATGACGGCGCCGTTCATGGTCATCGACACCGAGATCTTGTCCAGCGGAATGCCGTCGAACAGGATCTTCATGTCCTCGACCGAATCGATCGCCACGCCGGCCTTGCCGACATCGCCGACGACGCGCGGGTGGTCCGAATCATAGCCGCGATGGGTGGCGAGGTCGAAGGCGACGGAAACGCCCTGCTGGCCGCTCGCCAGCGCCTTGCGGTAAAAGGCATTCGAGGCTTCGGCGGTGGAGAAGCCGGCATATTGCCGGATAGTCCAGGGGCGCCCGGCATACATGGTGGCGCGCGGGCCGCGGGTGAACGGTGCAAGGCCGGGCAGCGAGCCGAGGTGATCCACGGTCTCGATGTCGGCTTCGGTATAGAGCGGCTTGACGGCGATGCCCTCGGGGGTCTGCCAGGTCAGCGCGCCGGGCGGGGATTTCAGCTCGCGTTCGGCAAGTGCGGCCCAGTCGGCGAGGGTTTTGTTATCGGACATGGCTCTGCATCCCTTTGTTCGTAAACGCGCGACGGCGGGCTCGGTCTGATCTCCCCCCTTGAGGGGGAGATGTCGGTGAAACCGACAGAGGGGGGTGGTCCATTGGCCTCTGTGAGCGCCGCGCCACCCCCCTCTGCCCCGTTCGGGGCATCTCCCCCTCAAGGGGGGAGATCAGCCAGAGGCCTGCCTCAACCGCCTTCATCCACGCGCGGGAAACCGCCGTGGTTGTGGGGCATGCAAAGGACGGGGCGCTCAAAGCTGCCGCGTTGGGTAGGAATAGAATGACACCTTTCAGCGCCCCGTTCGGCGGTTTTTGCCCGCAACTTCGTTCCGCTACGGCCTTGCCGGCCCTCAGTGCACCATCGGCACGCCCGCAGCAGCAACAGCCTGCGGAGGGGAACCTTTCTGCTGACCCCGGCTGAAAGAGCCTGCGTCGCTCTCTTTCATCCAGCACCGGCTCCGCCTCACTGCCACGCCTGGCAGCGTGTCCGATGACGGAACGGATGGGAGTATGGCACGGACGAGCGGGGCGGGGAAAAAAAACCATCGGAATTCTCTGAAGCTATTGTTTTATCACAAGGAGCATCGAAACTTCGTCCTTCAACCGCGCGAGAAGATTCCTTCCAATCTATTCGAACTCCATGATCAGCTCGTCCACGGCGAGACTGGCGCCCGCAGACACCGCCACCCGCTTGACCACGCCGCGCCGTTCGGCGCGCAGGATATTTTCCATCTTCATCGCTTCCACCGTCGCCAGCGCCTGGCCGGCTTCCACTGTCTCACCCTGAACGACCGTGACGGCGGTGATGACGCCGGGCATCGGGCAGAGCAGCATTCTGGACGTATCCGGCGGCAGCTTTTTCGGCATCAGCCGGGCAAGCTCGGCGACGCGCGGGCTGCGCACATGGGCGGTGATATCGATGCCGCGCCAGCGCAGGCGGATGCCGGTGCCGGAAAGATCGATCTTCACGCCCATCGCTACGCCATCGATATTGAAGGTGGCGTGGCTGCGGCCGGGCGTCCAGTCACAGGCAGCCGTCAAGACGGTGCCATCGGCCAGCCGGACAGTGGTGCCATCGGCGGACGCATCGAGCGTGACCGCATGTTCCTGGCCGGCAAGTGTGACCACCCAGTCCTTGCCGATCACCCGGCGATGATTGCCGATGGTGCCGGAAATCTGCACGGCGCGGTCCTGCAGCGCCTGATGCACCAGCGTTGCGACGGCCGCGAGTTTCTGTGCGGCGGCCGGATCAGGCGCGACACCGTGAAAACCATCCGGGAATTCCTCGGCGATGAAGGCCGTGGTGATCTTGCCGGAGCGGAACCGCTCGTGCTGCATGACGGCCGACAGGAACGGCAGGTTATGGCCGATGCCCTCGACCTCGAAATTGTCGAGAGCGGCGGACATCGCGTCGATGGCGGTCAGGCGGGCCGGTGCCCCCTCTTTTTCCGGCGCCCATGTGCAGAGCTTCGCGACCATCGGATCGTAATACATCGAGATCTCGCCGCCCTCGAAGACGCCGGTATCGTTGCGCACGATGGTGCCATCGGAGGTCTTGCCTTCGGCTGGTGGGCGGTAGCGGGAGAGACGGCCGATCGAGGGCAGGAAGTTGCGATAGGGATCCTCGGCATAGAGCCGGCTTTCGATCGCCCAGCCGTTGAGCCTGATATCGTCCTGGCCGAAGGTGAGCGTCTCGCCGGAGGCGACGCGGATCATCTGCTCGACCAGATCGATGCCGGTGATCAGTTCCGTCACCGGATGCTCGACCTGCAGGCGGGTGTTCATTTCGAGGAAGTAGAAATTCCTGTCGCCATCGACGATGAATTCGACGGTGCCGGCCGAGTGATAACCGACCGCCTTCGACAATGCCACGGCCTGTTCGCCCATGGCGCGGCGGGTTTTCTCGTCGAGGAACGGCGAGGGGGCTTCCTCGATGACCTTCTGGTTGCGCCGCTGGATCGAGCATTCGCGCTCGCCGAGATAGAGCACGGTACCGTGTTTGTCGCCCAGTACCTGGATTTCGATATGGCGCGGCTGGGTGACGAACTTCTCGATGAAGATGCGGTCGTCGCCGAAGGAATTTTTTGCCTCGTTCTTCGATGACTGAAAGCCCTCGCGGGCTTCAGCGTCGTTCCAGGCGATGCGCATGCCCTTGCCGCCGCCGCCGGCCGATGCCTTGATCATCACCGGATAACCGATCTCGCCGGCGATCTTGACCGCCTCCTCGGCATCGGCAATCAGGCCCATATGGCCGGGCACGGTGGAGACGCCGGCTTCAGCGGCCAATTTCTTCGAGGTGATCTTGTCGCCCATCGCCTGGATAGCGCCGACCGGCGGGCCGATGAAGGCGACGCCAGCCTTTTCCAGCGCCTGCGCAAAGACGGCGTTTTCCGACAGGAAACCATAGCCCGGATGCACTGCATCGGCCCCGGTCTTCTTGATCGCCTCAAGGATTTTGTCGATGACGATATAGGACTGGTTCGACGGTGCAGGTCCGATATGCACGGCCTCGTCGGCCATCGTCACATGCAGCGCATCGGCATCCGCATCGGAATAGACCGCAACGGTGGCAATGCCCATCTTCCGGGCCGTCTTGATCACCCGGCAAGCGATTTCGCCGCGATTGGCGATGAGGATTTTTTTGATCATGGATGGCTGACCTTGCTCATTCGGCGGTTTTCCTGGTGCTGCGAGGCGCGCTCGCATCCGTCTTCTCGTCCTCGAAAGCCTGCGGGAAGTTCTTGCGGGCCAGCGGCTCGTTGAGCTTCAGCAGTCCCTCATATGAGGCCGGATCAAAACCTCTTTCCGCCGGTAGCAGTTCGCGCCCGAACAGGCGGCACAGCCGCTCTCCGTCCAGATTGCCGCGCTGGAACGGCGCCGTGCCGAAATATTGCCACAGCGCTTGCACAAAGCCGATGTCGGCAAGTGCGACGGTCTGATCCATGGTTCGCTGGCGCGGCCAGGCCGTCAAAGGGGTGACCTTGGAATTGGCCCGGCGCAGGGTGAACTGCCACTGGGTTCCGAGCAGGCCGGCGGGAAAGCCGCGATGCTTGGGCATTTCAGGGGTCTTGGCCATGGTGTCAGACCTCCATCACGTCTTCGAAGGCTTCCGGGAAGTTCTTGCGTCCGACCCGTTCATCGATCCGCAGCAAGGCCTCATAGGATGTGGGGTTGAACGGCTCCTCGGCCGGTACGACTTCGCGGCCGAACAGCAGATTCAGCCGTCCGGCATCGAGATTGCCGCGCTCGAACGGCTCAGTCCCGAAATGGTGCCAGAGCGCATGCAGGAAAGCGGCATCGACCTTCTGTTCGATCGAGTTCGGGCGCGCGAGGCGTTGCAGCACCTTGAGCGGCGTGACGCCCTTCTCGTTCGCCCGCCGGATGGTGAAATGATGGCCATGGCCCGGCAGGCCGGAGGGAAAACCCCTGTGTTTCGTCATCTCGGACCGTTTGGCCATCGTCGTCTCCTTACGCCTTGGCGCCGTCTTGGGCGATCTTGTCCTGCGTCTTCGTGTCGAAGTCGGAGGCGTCGTGGCGTTCGTGCAATTGTTCAGAAGGATCGCCGCTTAGCCTGTTGACCATGCGGCCGCGCCTGACCGCCGGACGGGCGGCGATCTCGGCCGTCCAGCGCTGGACGTGCTTGTAGCTTTGCACATCGAGGAAGGTGCCGGCATCGCCATAGGCCTGGCCGAGTGCCAGATTGCCATACCAGGGCCAGGTAGCCATGTCGGCGATGGTATACTCTGAGCCCGCCAGGAACTGGTTGCCGGCCAGGTGCCGGTCGAGCACGTCGAGCTGGCGCTTCACTTCCATGGCGTAACGGTCGATGGCGTATTTGATGTGGATCGGCGCATAGGCGTAGAAATGGCCGAAGCCGCCGCCGAGGAAGGGGGCCGAGCCCATCTGCCAGAACAGCCAGTTGAACGTCTCGGTGCGGGCGCGCAGATCTGCCGGCAGGAAGGCGCCGAACTTTTCGGCGAGATAGAGCAGGATCGAGGCGGATTCAAACACGCGCACCGGCGCGCCGCCACCCGTCGGCGCATGGTCCATCAGCGCCGGGATCTTCGAGTTCGGATTGACATCGACGAAGCCCGAGCCGAACTGGTCGCCATCGCCGATCTTGATCGGCCAGGCGTCGTATTCCGCGCCCGTATGCCCGGCAGCCAGCAGTTCCTCCAGCATGATCGTCACCTTGACGCCATTCGGCGTCGCCAGCGAATAGAGCTGCAGCGGATGTTTGCCGACCGGCAGATCCTTGTCCTGCGTCGGCCCGGCGATCGGCCGGTTGATATTGGCGAACGTGCCGCCATTGCCCTTGTCCCATGTCCAGACTTTCGGCACTTCATAGCCGGCGGGAAAATTATCGGCGGGGGATTTTTCAGTCATGAGGGTGGTCCTGTCTATGCGGGTTCGTCAGTGCGGCAGCGCGTGTGAAGCTGAAACAGATGTCATCTTTCACTCCGCAGCTTCCGCAGGTGGTTTAGCATCGGGATACTTCCGGCCCCGCAGCATGCCTTCGATGCTCAAATCTTCGTCGAGAGCCGGCCAGTGGATCCCATAAGGCGAAAGTTCGATGTTGTTTCGCTGTTCCGAAGACGCGGCAAGAAGCGGCGGGTACCACCACAGCGGCGTGACCAAGCTGGCGCCGTCCGCGAGCTGCACGACGAGGGTCGTCTCGGTGCAATGGGCGGCCGTCGGCTCAAGCAGGTCCTCGTCAATTTCCAAAGTGCTCATTCCATTTCTCCAGAAAGGCGTGCTGGTGATGTTTTACCACATCGAGAAGCGCGTTGAGTTCTTTGTCCGTGCAGCGCTTGTTGCGTGCTACTTCAAGACGTTCAAGCCAGATTTTTGTTTCCTTCCGGTCTTTGCGAATATGCACGTGCGGCGGCTCGAAGCGATCAAGGCTATAGAACTCGAACCGCCAGCCTTTCCATTCGAAAACCTTGGGCACCGGACATCCTCACAACGGAATCGTATCGTGCTTGCGCCACAGCTGCTCTTTCCGTTTGCCGCGCAATGACGCAAAGGCGCGGGCGATGCGGCGGCGGGAGGAGTGGGGCATGATCACTTCGTCGATGAAGCCCCGTTCGGCCGCCTTGAAGGGGTTGGCGAAGTTGACCTCGTATTCTGCGGTGCGCGCGGCGATCTTTTCTGCGTCGCCAAGCTCGGAGCGGTAGAGGATTTCCGTTGCCCCCTTGGCGCCCATCACGGCGATTTCGGCGGTCGGCCAGGCATAGTTGACGTCGGCGCCGATATGCTTGGAGGCCATGACGTCATAGGCGCCGCCATAGGCTTTTCGAGTGATCAGCGTCACCATCGGCACCGTTGCCTGTGAATAGGCGAACAAAAGCTTGGCGCCGTGCTTGATGACGCCGCCATATTCCTGCGCCACGCCGGGCAGGAAGCCGGGCACGTCCACCAGCGTCAGGATCGGGATCGAGAAGGCATCGCAAAAGCGGACGAAACGGGCGGCCTTGCGTGAACTATCGATATCGAGGCAGCCGGCCAGCACCATCGGCTGGTTGGCGACGACGCCGACGCTCTGGCCTTCCAGCCGGATGAAGCCGGTGATGATGTTGCGGGCAAAGGCTTCCTGAAGCTCGAAGAAATCGCCTTCGTCGGCGATCGCATGGATCAGTTCCTTCATGTCGTAGGGTTTGGCCGAACTATCCGGGATCAGCGTATCCAGGCGGTTTTCGATGCGAGCCGGATCGTCATGGAACGGGCGGACCGGCGGTTTTTCGCGGTTGTTGAGGGGCAGGAAATCGAATAGCAGGCGGACCTGTTCAAGGGTCTCGATATCGTTTTCATAGGCCGCATCGGCGACCGAGGATTTCTTCGTATGGGTCCCGGCGCCGCCGAGTTCTTCGGCCGTGACGATCTCGTTGGTGACGGTCTTCACCACGTCCGGGCCGGTGACGAACATGTAGGATGAGTCGCGCACCATGAAGATGAAGTCGGTCATGGCGGGCGAATAGACCGCACCGCCGGCGCAGGGACCCATGATGACGGAGATCTGCGGGATGACGCCGGATGCCTCGGCATTGCGGCGGAAGACTTCTGCGTAACCGGCAAGCGAGGCGACGCCTTCTTGAATACGGGCGCCGCCCGAATCATTCAGGCCGATCACCGGCGCACCGTTGCGCACGGCCATGTCCATGATCTTGCAGATTTTTTGCGCATGGGTTTCGGACAGCGAGCCGCCGAGCACGGTGAAGTCCTGGGAGAAGACATAAGCTTGGCGGCCGTTGATGGTGCCCCAGCCGGTGACGACGCCGTCGCCTGCCACCTTCTGGTCGGCCATGCCGAAATCGACGGCGCGGTGGGTGACGTACATGTCGTATTCTTCGAAGGAACCTTCGTCGAGCAGCACCTCGATGCGCTCGCGCGCCGTCAGCTTGCCTTTGGCATGCTGGGCGTCGATACGCTTTTGCCCGCCGCCGAGACGCGCCTCGGCGCGGCGCGCTTCCACGGTTTCGATGATATTGCGCATGCTTCCTCCCGTCGTCTTTGTCTCCTGCTTAGCCGGAAACACGATCGAAGGAAATCACCGATCGCGCAAGCAGGGCGTGCTTAGACAAAAGGACGAGTCGTCTTTCAATACTGCTGATAGGTCCCGCGACGGCATCGGGCGCAGCAAAAAATCCGTCAGGCCGGATCGGCGCCCATCACCAGCCCTTCGATGTCGTGCTTCTGGCTGATCGGCACCAGTGCATCGACGACGCGGCAGACAAGGTGCTTCCTGGCTTTCTCGGGCAGCGCGTCGAAATAGTCCTGGGTGACCATCATGTCGTGCAGTTCGGCATGACCGGCGCCGGGGGCGTCGACACCCAGCACCATGACGGGTCTTGCGATCGGCGACAGGTGCTCGGTGCCGCGATGGACCGTCAGCGCCGAGCGGCAGGAAATATCGCCGCGCTGCGGGAATTTGCGGGTGGCGCGGTCCTGGAACCGGCCCCAGAGCGCCTTGTCCGGAAACATCTCATGCTTCCAGTCGCGGCCGTCGTCATACTGGGTGCCGGGCGCGATCTCGAACGGCCCCATATCCGGCGTGACATCGACGCCGGTCAGGTTGAAGGCGAGCGAGGTGATGCGGCGGTCCATATAGGTGTCGGAAGGCGAGGGAAAATCGCGGTGCCAGGGCTGGTACTTCGCGCCCTCGAACGGCACGTCCAGCCCGATCTCGACGATCTGGTAGTCCGGCCCGAGCGCATTCTCGCACATGGCGATCACCCAGGGGTGCATGATCAGATCGACGAAGCCGCCGAAATCCTGCGGATGGATTTCCACATACCAGCGGCGTGGACCCCGGCCGACCGCGCCGCCGGGCCGCTGGATGGCCGACCAGAAGGCGGTCATCATATCCTCCCGCATCGCATCGGCCCATTCGGGCGCGAAGGCGCCCTTCAGTCCGGTGATGCCGTCCACTTGCAGGGTCTTGAGATTGTCCTGCAGGTCATACGAAAATTGTGCCGGTGCGCTCATGGTGGGTCTCCTCCGAATACCCAAATCTAGTTTAATTAATAATTATTAGTCAATATGCTTATGAGAATAAATCAGCTAGGTTTTCCCGATCACTCCGGGGACACGTTCTTGAAGAAAACCAAACATGAGAAACCGCCGCGCCGCGTGACGATGACGGATGTCGCAAGGCTTGCTGGCTGTTCGCAGGCCACCGTGTCGTTTGTTCTCAACAATGCGACCGGCGTGACGATCTCGGCGGAAACGCGCGGCAAGGTCATCGAGGCGGCCCGCACTCTGGGTTATGGCGCATCGTCGCTCATTCATCGGCCGGTGCTCGGCAGCCGCGGCACCATCGGCTTCATCTGCGATCAGCTGGCGACGACGCCGGAATCGGTCAATGCCATCGAGGGCGCGCGGCAGGCCTGCTGGGATGAGGGGGCGACCATCCTCGTCGCGCAGACGATGGGCAACCCGGATCGGGAGGAAAAGGCTGTCGAGGCGATGCTGCGCAGCGGCATCGAGGGACTGATCTACATGACGATCTTTACAAGGCAGGTAACGCCGCCGGCTTTCCTCGAAGGGCTTCCGGTCCCTGTCGTGCTTCTGAACTGTTATGCGCCGGAAAACCGTTTTCCCAGCGTTGTTCCCGATGAGGTCGCCGGCGGTTTTGCGGCGACCGATACGCTGATCCGGCTTGGCCATCGCCGCATCGCGACCATTGTCGGCGAACCGTTCATGCAGGCGGCGCAGGACCGGCTGAAAGGTTACAAGAAGGCGCTGGCAAAGGCCGGTATCGCCTATGATGCCGACCTGGTCGGCGAAGGCAACTGGTCGCCGACGGCGGGTTTTGAGGCGACGCAGCGTTTTCTGGCGCTCAAGGACAGACCGACCGCTTTCTTCTGCCAGAACGACAAGATGGCGTCGGGTTGCTACAACGCGCTGCGCGATGCCGGCCTCAAAATCCCGCAGGATGTCTCCGTCATCGGCTATGACGACGACGAACTTTGCCGCCACCTGCGCCCGCAGCTGACCACGCTGATCCTGCCGCACCGGGCGATGGGTGCCTGGGCGATCTCCGAGCTTGGCAAGGGACGCAGACCCCGGAAAGAGGGCTATCCGCTGACCAAGATGGACTGCAATCTGATCGAACGCGATTCGCTCGCCGCCGTATAGAGTAGCCAAGCCGGAAGATTATCCGGCTACAGAGATTACTCGCCAGCTCTCACGCGACGTTGCGCAAGGCCGGATCGGGGATCGGCACCGCGGCCATCAGGGCCTGGGTATAGGCATCCTTCGGGTTTTCGAAGACCGACCGGCGTGATCCCATTTCGACGATGCGGCCGGAGCGCATGACCGCGACATTGTGCGACATGCGCTCGATCACCGCCATATCGTGCGAGATCAAGAGATAGGCAAGCCCCATGGTTTCCTGCAGTTCCAGCATCAGGTCGAGCACGCGGGCGCGCACGGAGACGTCAAGCGCCGCGACGCTTTCATCGGCGACGATCAGCTTTGGTCCGAGCGTCAGCGCCCTTGCGATGCAGATGCGCTGGCGCTGGCCGCCGGAGAATTCGTGCGGATAGCGGCTGGCAGCATCGGGCTGCAGGCCGACCCGGCGCAGCAGCTCGGCGACGCGGTCGTCGCGCTCGCCCTTGTTGGCAAGGCCGTGGATGACCAGCGGCTCGGCAATCGCGGCACCGACCGCCATGCGCGGATCGAGCGAGGCATAGGGATCCTGAAAGATCATCTGGGCGCTGCGCCGCACCGGCCGCATCTGCCGCTGGCTGAGGCCACCGATGTTCTGGCCGTCGATGACCACGTCACCGGTGAAGGGGATGAGGCCGAGCACGGCCTTGCCGGTGGTGGATTTGCCAGAACCGCTTTCGCCGACGAGGCCGAGCGTCTGGCCGGGCAGGATCTCGAAGGAGATATCGCTGACGGCGGAAGCCGGCGGCTTCTTGCCCGAAAGCCAGCCGGTGGCTTTTCCATACGCGACGTCCAGTCCGCGCACGGTGAGGACCGGGGTGTGATCCAGCGGCGGCACATTCGCCGTTGTGGGGCTGATGCGCGGCGGGCTATCGGTGCCGGCATGGGCGCCGAGCCGGGGTACGGCGGCCAGGAGGTCCTGGGTATAGCGCTGCGTCGGAGCATTGAAGATCGGCAGGGCATCGCCCTGCTCGATGATGCGGCCGGCCTGCATGATGACGACGCGGTCGGCCATCTGCGCGACGACGCCCATGTCGTGGGTGATGAGGATGATCGAGGCGCCGAATTCGCGTTTCAGCTCGTCCATCAGCTTGAGGATCTGTGCCTGCACCGTGACGTCGAGCGCCGTCGTCGGTTCGTCGGCGATCAGCACCTTTGGGCGGCAGGAGAGCGCCATGGCGATCATCACCCGCTGGCGCATGCCGCCGGACAGTTCGTGCGGATATTGCTTCAGCCGCTTGGCCGGCTCCGTCATGTGGACGGCGTCGAGCATGCGCAGCGCCACCGCATCGGCGCTGCCGCCTTCCGATCCCTGATGCTCGCGGATGGCCTCGGTCAGCTGTGCGCCGATCGACATCACCGGATTGAGCGAGGTCATCGGCTCCTGGAACACCATGGCGACATCGCCGCCGCGCACGCTGCGCATGGCGCTGTTGGAAAGACGCGACAGTTCCCGGCCTTGAAGCGCAATGCTGCCGGAGGCGATCTGCAGGGATGCCTTGGGAAGAAGCCCCATGATCGCAAGCGACGTCACCGATTTGCCCGAACCGCTTTCACCGGCGATGCAGAGCGTTTCCCCAAGCTTCAGGTCGAAACTGACATCGTCGAGAACGCGCCTGCGGCCTTCCGGCGTGCGCGCGTCGACGCAGAGATTATCGACTGTGAGGACCGATGCGGAAACGGGAAAAGCAGATGTCACGCGAACACGATCCTCGGGAAGTAGAAGGAGACGACCCAGTTGGGCATGTCGACGATCTCGCTGATCCGAAGATCGCCGCAGACCGAGCAGAGCATGTAGGCATCGACGGGGTTCATGCCGTGTTCGGACCCGAGCAGGTCGATCATCCGCATCAGCGCTTCGCGAGCGCCTGTCATCAGGTCCGGGCCGATGCCGGTCGTCACTTCATAGCCCATGCCGTCGAGATGGCGGGTGACAGGCCCGGTGGTGGTGAAGCGCGGGCTCTGCAGGCGCGCATCCTTGACCAGCTCGATCGTCGCCTCGACTTCCATCTGGCTTTCGATGGCAGTGCCGCAGACTTCGCCGTCGCCTTGTGCGGCGTGGGTGTCGCCGATCGAAAACAGCGCGCCTTCGACCTCGACCGGCAGATAGAGCGTCACGCCCGATGTCAGGTCGCGAATATCGAGATTGCCGCCGACCCGGCGCGGCGGCACGACGGAATGCAGGCCGGGTTCTGCCGGTGCAACGCCGATCGTTCCGGCAAAGGGTTTCAGCGGCACCTTGCCGCCGGGGCCGTAGAGCGACGGCGCCATGCCGTGCGGATCGTAGGACCACATATGCAGGGCTGGTTCCTTGAACTGGTCTGCGAGCAGGCCGAAGCCCGGAATATTCGCGGTCCAGCCGATCCCGGACGGGATGAAGCGGCGGATCGTCACCTTCAGCGCATCGCCGGGCCTGGCACCTTCGACATAGACCGGACCGGTGACGGGATTGATCCTGTTGAAATCGAGCGCCGCCAGCGTTTCCAGCGTCGAGCCGGCACCGAGCTGGCCACCGGACGAATCCAGGCATTCGAAATGGATGGTCTCACCGGGCTTGGTAATGAGAGCGGGCTCGAAATCCTTGTTCCAGCCGAAATTGTGCTGGGCGCGGTGGATGGTATGGGTGCAGGCGACGCACATTGGTGTTTCCTCGGATTGGTTTTTTTACTGTGAGTCCATGCCCCTCATCCGGCCTGTCGGCCACCTTCTCCCCGTAAACGGGGAGAAGGGACAAGCGGCAAACTCCGTCGTCCCCTCTCCCCGCGTGCGGGGAGAGGGTTAGGGTGAGGGGCAATCTTGATTATTCGCCCTTCACGAAGATCGCGTCGTAGTTGATGACGCGGGTCGGATCGATGTAGATATCGCCCGAGCCGCCCATGCGCGGCGACTTGGCGACGACGCGGCGTTCGTTGGTGAGCGGGATCCACGGCGCGTCCGCCATGATGTCGGTGAAGATCTTGCCCCATTCAGCCTGACGTTCGGCGGCCTTGGCCGGGTCCGACATCGAATCGGCGGCGATCGCGCGGGCATCGAGATCCTTGTTGCAATACCACGACCAGTTCCAGCCGCCCTGAACCGCACCGCCGCAGCCAAGGATCGGGCCGTAGAAATTGGACGGATCCGGGAAGTCGGCGATCCAGGCCATGCCGCCGGACCAGATCATCGGCGCTTCGCCTTCGGTGCCGCCGGCGGCGATCACGTTGGCCTGCGCAAGCGCGCGAACCTCGGCCTTGACGCCGACAGCGGCCAGATCCTGCTGGATCGCCTGGGCGATACGCGGCTGCGGATCGGTGTTGGTCGAGTAGAGGATCGTTTCGAAACCATCCGGGAAGCCGGCTTCCGCCAAGAGCGCCTTGGCCTTCTCGACGTCGAAGGCATAACCGGTGAAGGCCGTGTCATAGCCCGGCATCAGCGGCGGCAGCGGTTGGTTGGCGGCCGTGGCGCGGCCATTGAGGATGCGGGTGATGCGTTCCTTGTTGATGGCCATGTTGAGGGCCTGGCGGACCTTCACATTGTCGAACGGAGCCACCTTGGTGTTGAGGGTGATATACCCGGTATGCAGCTGCGCACCATCGACGATGATATCAGCACCCTCGGGCGAGTCCTTGATCTCCAGGAACTTGGCCGGTGGAACGCCGTCACCGGCAATATCGACTTCGCCCTTCTGCAGGCGCAGCAGCGCCACCAGCGGCTCCTGGCCGACTTCGACGGTGAATTTGTCGATATGCGGCATGTCTTTCACGAAATAATCCGGGTTGCGCTCGAAGACGAGGCGCTGGCCGACGGTCCATTCCTTCAGCACGAACGTGCCGGAACCGACCGGCATCTTGCCGAAATCGCCAGCTGCGGCCTCGACGGCTTCCTTCGGTACGACGGAGGCGAAATTGATGGCGAGAACGTGCAGGAAGGTGGCGTCTGGACGCGACAGCGTAAAGACGACGGTCTGATCATCCGGCGCTGCAATACCGTCCAGCGTCGTCGATGTGCCGCCGGTCACAGTGTCAAAACCCTTGATGGCACCGAAGAAACCGGCACCCGGGCCTTGCGTCTTCGGATCGACGGCGCGCTCGATCGAGTATTTCACGTCGGAAGCGACGACTTCGCGGCCATTGGTGAACTTGACGCCCTTGCGCAGCTTGAAGGTATAGGTGAGGCCATCGGGCGAAACGGTAAAGCTTTCCGCCAGCGACGGGATCAGGTCCGGCGTGCCCGGCGTATAGTCCATCAGCCGCGAATAGAGGCTCTTGATCATCGACCAGTTGACCCAGTCGTAGCCGATGGCCGGATCAAGCGTGGCGATGTCGTCCTTGTAGGTGATGACGATATCGCCGCCCTGCTTGATGGTGTCCTGCGCGAAGGCGGGCAGTGGCGTGAAGGCGAGCGCCATTGCGATTGTCGAGTGTCGAAGCCAGCGTTTGAACATTTTGAGTTCCCCTTTTTGGTTGCTGATGTGGACTAGCGCGCACGAATGCGCGGATCGATGAGTGGCGCAATCAGATCGGCGACGAGATTGCCGATCACGATGGCCAGCGCCGAGACCAGCGTCACGCCCATGATGATCGGGATATCGACCTGCTGGATCGCCTGCCAGGCAAGCTGGCCGATGCCGGGCCAGCCATAGACGGCTTCGACCACCACGACGCCGCTCATGAACTGGCCGATATCGATGCCGATCATCGCGATGATCGGCAAAAGTGCGTTCGGCAGCGCATGGCGAAAGACGATGCGCGCAGATGACAGGCCCTTGGCGCGGGCGGTGCGGACATAATCCTGATTGAGCACGTCGATCATCGCCGAGCGCACCATGCGCGCATACCAGCCGGCGCCGAGAATGCCGAGCGTAGTGGCCGGCAGCACGACATGGGCGAAGGTGCCGAAACCGCTCATCGGAAACCAGGCGAGCGTGACCGCAAAGACATAGAGAAGCAGAAGCGCCGCGACAAATTGCGGTGCCGACACGCCGACGAACGACGCCATCATCACGAAGCGATCGACCGGCCCGCCACGGCGCACGGCAGCGATGACACCGAGCAACAGGCCGAGCATCACCTCGACGAAGATACCGGCGGCCATCAGGATCAGCGTTGCCGGAAGCCGGGCCGCGATCAGCGCACCGACATCGGTCTTCTGCGCATAGGAGCGGCCGAGATTGCCCTGCGCAAGACCTGTCAAGTAGTGCCAGAACTGCGAGAGAAGCGGCTGATCGAGGCCGAGTTGATGGCGGATGTTGGCGACCGTCTGGGCCGTGGCGCTGCGGCCGGCGATCATCCGGGCGGGATCGGCGGGCAGGGCGTAGAGCAGAAGGAAGGTGATGGCCGCGACGCCGAACAGGATCAGCGCCGTCTGGACGAGCCGCCGCAGGATCAGAAAGATCATCTCAACCCCTCCCGCGCTGGGTCGGGTCGAGAATATCGCGCAGCGCATCGCCGACCAGGTTGAAGGACAGCGCGGTGAGCAGAATGACGGCGCCGGGAATGAACACCAGCCAGGGGGCTGCCTGGAAATAGCTCTGGCTTTCGAAGATGATATTGCCCCAGGAGGGTGTTGGCGGCTGCACGCCGATGCCGAGGAAGGACAGGGTCGCTTCCAGAAGCACGGTCGTGGCGATGCCGAGCGTGCCCCAGACGATCGCCGTCGGCATCAGGTGCGGCAGGATATGGTGGAACAAGATGCGGACATGGCCGGCACCCAGCGATCGTTCGGCGAGGATGAAATCACGCTCCACCAGGCCGCGGGTTTCGGTATAGACGATGCGGGCGACCTGCACCCAGTTGACCAGCGCGATCACCATGGCGACGATCCAGAGGCTGGGACGCAACAAGGCTGCCAGCACGATGGCCAGGAGCAGGGCCGGGAACGCCATCATCAGGTCGGTAAAGCGCATCAGCGCATTGCCGACGAGGCCGCGCATATAACCGGACAGGATACCGATCAGCAGGCCGATCGTCACGGCGATGCCATTGGCAACGAGGCCGATGACCAGCGAGGTACGGGCGCCGTAGAGAAGGCGCGAAAACAGGTCGCGGCCGAGCGTGTCGGTACCGAGCAGGAACTGGGCGCTCGGTGGCATCGGCGCGCCTTCCAGCGTCAGGCCGTCAAACATCTGTTCGTCGGGATTGTAGGGAGCGATCAGTGGGGCTGCGACCGCCATGAAGATGACGAGGGCGACGATCGCCAGGCCGAACAGCGCCGACGGCTGGCGGATCATGCTTTTCAGAATGCGCATCAACCGGCCTCCGGCATGGGCTCGGCACCACCGAGAATGGAGGCGGCGACCTGCTCCATCGGCATCCGGCGCTGCATCGCGCAGTTGCGCAGGATCGTATAGGCGAGTTCTTCGTCGACCTTGCGCACGGCGATGATGCGCTCGACGGCGGCATGGACCAGCGGCCGCAGGCGGACGCGCTCTTCCAGATGTTTTATTCTGTCGATCACTGCCTTGCGTTCGCGGTGGATGCCGAGCGCCATGACGAGTGCCGGATAGACGGCGGAGGAGGCGAGCGGCTTGGCGATGATGGCGCCGACGCCCTGTTCCATCGCCCAGGCAATGCGGCCCGGCGCTTCGGAACCGAGCAAGGCCACCAGTGGGCGCGGCGCATTCCCGCCGCTCCAGGGCAAGAGCCCGTCCCAGCCCTGATCGGCATCGACCAGGATGATATCCGGCAGATCGGCGATATCGAGCAGCTGCCATTGCACCGTCACCTGAAAGCCGATGATCTTCAGCTGGCGTGACAGACGCTCGGTGGTGTTGTCCTCCCGGTGCAGGATGGTGGCACGCCAGCCGGTGAAATTCGGTGTTTCCCTCATGACACGATCCTCAGCTGCGCCGGTGGGCGTGTGCGGCGGCCGGTGAGGTAAGGATCGGCGGCGATGGCCGGCTGCGAGGCGATGATGTCGAAGCCGCCCTCGTCGTTGATCCGGCCGAGATGGAAGGGAAGGGCCGCGTGGCGGGTATCGGGATTGATCAGGACCGGCCCGAGTACGGTTGGAAGCGGTGCCGTGGAAACCAGGCGCGACACGGCTGTGGGATCGTCCGTTCCGGCCGCAATGATGGCCTCGATGCAGAGCTTTACGGACGCATAGGCGCTGGCGAAAACACTGGAGATGCGCCGCTGATGGCCGAACCTGGCCGTGACCTGCGCCTTGAAGGCAATATTCTCCGGCGTTTCGACCGTGTCGAAATAGGCGGCGGCGCAGAGCTGGCCGGTCGCGACTCCCAGGCCAATATCGGGGATCTCGCATTCCTGCAGGTCGCAGCTGACGACCGGGCAGTTTTCCGGGCGGAAGGCCGGGTCGCGGGCGCCGAGCGCCCGGATGGCGGCCAGAAAGGCATAGCTCGACGGACCGACGAGGTTGTTGAGGATGAAGCTTGGCCGGCGCTGCTCGATATCGAGCACGATGCGTTCGACTGCGGTCTCCTCCAGCGGCAGATAGCGCTCGCCAAGCACCTCGCCGCCGGCATCCCCAATCAGTTCGCGGGCAAGCCGGTTCATTTCCCAGCCCCAGACATAATTGGCACCGACCAGATAGGGGCGGCGGCCGAAGCGGGGGATCAGGTAGTCAAACAGCGGCAAAAGATGCTGGTTGGGACAGCCGCCGGTATAGATGACATTGTCATTGGCCTCGAAACCCTCGTAGGGGCACATGTACCAGAGAAGGCCGTCATGCTTTTCGACAAGCGGGATGACTTCCTTGCGGGCGAGCGAGGTGATGGTGCCAACGATATGGCGGCAGCCATGGTCGCGCAGCATCGAGCGGGCGCCCTCAAGATAGGCGGCGATATCGGCATGGGGATCGATGAAGACAGGCTCGATGACGGTTCCGTGCGTGGCACGCACATCTTCGATGGCCAGCTCGGCGCCATCACGGCCGTCCCGGCCCATCGCGGCATAGGGACCCGTCGTCGAATAGAGAATGCCGATCCGTACCGTGTTTTTCATCAGCCCGCCAAAAACCAAAAACCCCACGACGCCGTACCCATCTAAAGTGGGAGCATCGTGGGGCCAAACTGCCCATCGACCACAAGGTCATGTCAAGGAAAGTGCTTAATCCGTTGGCATGATTAAAGTACAGGCATCGCTTCGCTGTCAAGCGTGATTCGCCAGGCTTACTTGGTTCTGTCCGGATTGACGTTGCCAGATCCGTCGTGAGGGCGAGTTCCTCGCGCAACAATCATACGCGGCGTGCGTCAATTGGACGTCATTTGCGAATCGGTCATCGATCCTGCTTGCAGTTTGACTGGATCGTCCCTAACTGACAGCTCTGAAATGTTACCGGTCACACCCTCTGCGGTTTGTGAGATGGCTGGTGTGCCTATTTCAGGTGGTGAGGGTCCTCACGATCCCACATTCCAAGCTGTTGTGTTTCGGCAACACTCACAATCCCTGCCAGCAATTATGACAGATTGTGACTGTAATTTTTATTGTGACAGTTATTTGCCTATGTAATCTCGGGCTGCGGTTTCGGCCGCTGCCATTGGGGCTTGAATCGATATTTGGGGTCGGGGGACGCTGATTTTTCAGCCACGCAAACCTGTGCCCAATCGAAACTTGATTGGATCCGAAATGACTATGAAGGCTTTTCTTTTTGCGTCTGCTGCGGCTTTGACCACAGCAAACGGCGCACTTGCCGCGGACGCGATTGTCGCCGCTGAACCTGAGCCGATGGAATACGTCCGCGTCTGCGACGCGTTCGGCAAAGGCTACTTCTACATCCCAGGAACAGAAACCTGCCTGAAGATCGGCGGTTACCTCCGTTTCCAGACCGACTTCGGTTCGAACCGGTCGGGTACGTCCGACTGGAATAGCTTTACCCGCGCTCAGCTCGTGTTTACAGCAAAGAACGACACCGAATTCGGTACGCTCACGAGCGTTGCTGCGCTCCGCACGAACGCCCGCAATTCGTCCGGCGCCTCGAACAACAACACCTTCCTCGACGAGGGCTACTTCGACATCGCCGGCTTCCGCGTCGGCATGCAGTACAGCTGGTGGGATGACGACTTGAGCGGCGAAACCGATTCGATCGCCAGCAACGAGACCCGTCACAACGCCATTCGCTACCAGTACGAGACCGATGCATTCGCAGCCGGCATCGCTGTAGAAGAACTCGAAGACAGCTACGACACCAAGCCGGGTGAAGGACCGAACAACATCGGCATCACCGGTCAGGTTTCGGGCACGGCCGGCGCTTTCAGTGCTTACCTGCTTGGCGGTTATGACACCGATACCGAAGAAGGCGCAATCCGCGCGATCGTCTATGCCGATCTCGGACCGGGCCAGCTCGGCGTTTACGGTGTCTATGCCACCGGCGCCAACTACTACTACGAAGATTCCGAATGGACTGTCGGCGCTCAGTACGAACTGAAGGTCAACGACAAGTTCGCAATCACCCCCGGCTTCCAGTACTTCAGCAACATCGATCTGAGCAGCACGGGCAACAGCTTCGGTGGCGGCGACGCATGGACCGGCGGCGTGACCGTTGACTACAAGATCACCGACGGTCTCAAGACCAAGGTGAGCGTCCAGTATCACGACGAAGACGATGGTGACGATGAAGTGTTCGGCTTCGTCCGTCTGCAGCGCGATTTCTAAATCGCCGTTCGATATCCGGCTAGCCGCGCAAACGCCCGGCTAGCCAACGGTTCGTCACGGATTTGACTGACCTCCGATCAGTGACGGGGACGGTCCGGCTTCCCACCGGCCGTCCCGCACGGCCGTATGGGCATTTATATCAGGATGCAATCCCCCGTCCCAACGGACATTTGCCGCCGTCTATGCTTGCCAGTTCACAAATGGCATCCTCCACCGATTTTTCCGCCAGAAGGCCAAGCAGGGCCTGTTCCGCTTCTTTGCTGAGCTTTGCCGACCATTCGTTCATATTGCTTGAGACGAAGCATTCGGCCGGGATATCGTCGCGCGTGCCCCAGATCTTCTTGTCCGGCGTCACCGCAAGGTAAATCTCGCTGAGATAGATCGCGCTCGCGGGCCGGCCCAGCCGGTAGCCACCCTGATATCCTTCCGAGGACACAAGAATATTCTTCTGCATCAATGGCGCGGCCAGCTTGCGCACAAGGCTAGGCTTGGCATCAAGCTTTGCGGCCAGCGTATCGCTTGTCGAGCGGGCATTGTTTTTTTCGTTGACGGCGACTGTAATAATGATCTGCAGAGCCGAAGAGAAGCGTGTGTCCATCATGAGAACACATACTACTGCAGGCTTTTGAAAAAACCAGATGGTTGGTGCAGCCATAGTAAAACTCTCCAGCGGTTTACCGCCAGAGATCAAGATCGTCAGTAGAGCCGCGCCGGCCGGATTAGATCGACGATCATCCCGCCAGACTGATACCCGGTTTCACATCGCGCCCGGGTATGAGTTGCAGGTAGGATTTGGGAAAAGCGATTTCAATAGGCGAGTTACTCATATTGAGGACCCTCAGCAGAAAATTTGTTTCGCAAACCCACGCAATCGTGATGGCGGTGAAACCGTGTTTGTATCGGACGGCGGCGTCAATCGACAGGAAGGGGCGGCGCGTCGTTTCAGCCTGCGTCATCCGCGCGGAAAGAGCTGCGCCAAAACGGAAAAAGCTCTGCATCCTTTTGGGATTGCAGAGCTTTTTGGAATTTGGTGCCCAGAAGAGGACTCGAACCTCCACACCCTTTCGAGTACCAGCACCTGAAGCTGGCGCGTCTACCAATTCCGCCATCTGGGCGACGGACGGGGATGTACGAGGCTGACGCTTTTGTGTCAACAGGGTTTTTGAAGTTTTCTTGAAAAGCCTCGCGAAAACATGGACAAACCGTTGGACAGGAAGGCTTTTCCACGAAAATCATTTCGCTTGAACATGGTGCGGCTGGCCTCCGTTACGATGCCGGCGCAAAAGTACGGATACATTCGAGGCCCTGTTCGAGCAGCCTCTCCGCCTGATCAGCGGTTTCGGCTTCGACATAGCAGCGCATTTCCGGCGCATTGCCCGAGGGACGGAAGTGAATGATGCTTCCATCCGTCAGCGTGACGCGCAATCCATCGATGTCGCTGATGGCCTGTGGCTTTCCGATGGGGGCAAGAAAGACCGACAGGTTGTCCATGCCGCCCCTGAGATAGGCCATCAGCGCAGCGCTTGTCTCAAGCGGAACATTCTCGATCCGATCGCTGACGGCAACCGGCAGGGCAAAGCTCGCTGCAAGCGTCGAGAGAGGCTCACGGCTGCGGGCAGCGCGCGAAAGCACTGCAAGCACCGGCAGAAAGCTGTCGCGCGTCGGCAACGCTCTCAGGGTTGTTCCGTTGATGGTGAAATCGGTGGCGGTCAGCGTGCCGCCATTGGCTTCGAAACCGGCGACACCGGTTTCCCCGCTGCGCACCGCGTCCAGCATGGCTTCGATGACAAACGGAGACCCGACGCGGGTGCGCAGGATCGAGAGGCCCTGCTGGCGCTCCAAGCCGGAATTGGAGGTGACCGGCGTCACGGCGACCGTGGCACCGGTAAACTGCGCGGCGATCAGGCCGAGCAGATCGCCGCGCTGCGGCAGACCGTGTTCGTCGCTGACAAGCGGCCGGTCGCCGTCACCATCGGCCGAGACGATCGCGTCGAGCCCATGCTCGACGGCCCATGTCTTGAGCCATTCGACTGTCGCGGGCGATACGGCTTCGGTGTCGACCGGAATGAAATCGGCCGAGCGGCCGAGCGGCACGACGCTGGCGCCATAGCGGCTGAGCAAGTCGCAAAACAAGTCGCGCGCCACCGTGCTGTGCTGGTAAACGCCGACTTTCAGGCCGGCCAAGGCGTTGGCAGGCAGGATTGCGGCGTAACGGGCGAGGAAGAGCGCTTCGGCCTGGCGGGAGTGATCGGCCGCCGTTCCCGGCGTCGCATCGACCGGGGCGGACCCGGCCATCAGCGTGGCGGCGTGCCTGCCGATTGCCTCCTCGTCGATCTTGGAGATTTCGCCGTCCGGGCGATAGAACTTGATGCCGTTGCGGTCGGCGGGGATGTGGGAGCCGGTGATCATCAGCGCGGCGGCGCCGATATCCAATCCATAGAGGGCCAGAGCAGGCGTGGGGACCGTCCCGCAATCAAGGACGCTCAGCCCCGCGCGGGTCAAAGCACCGGCGCAGATCGCCGAAATGTCCGGACTGGAGGCACGAAAATCCCGGCCAAGAAGAATAGGATCACCGGGGCTGGCCTGTCCGGACGAGAGCAGATAGCGGGCAAACGCCGTCGCGTACACCGCAGTCGCAGGGCCGTTGAGGTCGGTCGAAAGGCCGCGCAGGCCGCTGGTGCCGAATTTCAAACTCAAATCGATCCTCCGTCTCGCTAACGGGATTTTGATAACCCGGCGGGTGACTCATAGGCAATATTGCCGCATTCTGTCTGTTTGGAAGAGGCGCGTGCGGAATGACGCCAAAATTGCAGTCGGACGACGATGGAAGCACGAATAAAACAAAAACACTGACCGTTCTATGAATCAGGGACACCAACCCCGTAAACCCTTTTGGGAAAAGTGAGGAAACAAATGGCGGGATTTCGGCATTTCGTTATTGGTTGCGTCCTGAGCGCAGCGTCCATCATCACGACTCTGGCACCGGCACAGGCCATGCCGCTGGCAGCCGCAGGTGCAAAAATCGAGCATAAGACGGATATCCAGGCTGTGGAGTGGCGGCGCCATCGCGGCTATGATCGCCATTACCGGTCAGGTTACGGATACCGTCCGTATCGCCACTACCGGCCGTATTACGGCGGATACCGGCCATACTACCGGCCCTATTACCGCCCCGGCCTGAATGTCTACATCGCGCCGCGTCCGGTCTATCGGGACCGCTACATCCGCCGGAGCTATGCCGGCTCACACGTAAACTGGTGCGTTTCGCGGTACCGCTCCTACAATCCGGCCACCAACCGGTTCCTCAGCTATGGCGGCGTCTACAAGGTCTGCTATTCGCCTTATCGCTGACATTGCCTTCATCCAATCGGCGGCGGGGATTTTCCCCGCCGTTTTTTGTTTGCCCGGGTTTCAGCCGGCAACGGCATTCCATACCCAGAGCAAAACGGCATAGCGCGCCGCCTTGCCGATCGTCACATAGACGAGGAAAACGGGGAAAGGCGTGCGCAGCAAGCCGGCCGCCAGCGTCAGCGGATCACCGATCACCGGCAGCCAGGATAAAAGCAGCACCAGCCGGCCATAGCGGCCAAACAATGCTTCGGCTTTTTGCCGGTTGGCCCGGCTGACGGGAAACCAGCGGCTGGTCTCGAAACGCAGAAACCAGCCGCTGTTCTCAAAACGCAGGAGAAAGCGGCCGAGCGCAAAATTGACGACGGCGCCGAGCACGTTGCCCGCTGTCGCAGCAAGGAAAAGAGGGAAAAGCCGGGCACCCGGTTGACCGGCGGCAAGAAGCAGCGCCGCCTCGGACACACCGGCCAGCAAGGTGGCCGAGAGGAAAGCGGCGCTGAAAACGCCGAAAAGCAGGCCTGCGGTCAAATCATCAGGTCCGGTCTGTGTGGCCGAGATCGCGCCCCGGTTCGATCAGGTCGCGAACGCGCTGCTTCAATTCCTTTGGTCCGGGAAAACCGCCGTCACGCTTGCGCTCCCAGATCAGGGTCTCTCCGACATGGATTTCAAAATTGCCGCCTGTACCGGGAATGAGGGCCACTTCCCCCAGGCTGTCGCCAAAGGTGGAAAGCAGCTCCTGCGCCATCCAGGCGGCGCGGAGCAGCCAGTTGCATTGAGTGCAGTAAAGGATGGCAATGCGCGGCTTCTGGGACATGTCGGTTCCACTATGATTTGGTTCAGCGGGACGTTAGCCATCGCTCGCGTTGGCCGCAACCGTTGGCGATCAAGAATGGCTCACGAAAATGTTAACTTAATTTATCATGTTTTAAGGGCGGCCTCCCTTGATAGCCGCAATTTCTGCAGCAAGAGAATGTTGCGTTGCAAAAATCAAGAGGAGACAACATGACTGATCTGACTTCGACCCGGCCGCCAGCCATGCTGCCCGCCCTGCAGCGGTTCTATCTGCCGCTGGATACGACGGCCGAAACGCTGCTTCGCGTGGTTGCCGGCGTTCTGCTGGTCACCCACGGCTACGGCAAGATCATCAACCCCTTCGGCGCCGCCGGCATGGTCGAAAGTCTCGGATTCTATCCCGGCGTCTTCTGGTCACCGCTACTGGCAGCGACCGAATTCTTCGGTGGCATTCTGATCGCGATCGGCCTGTTCACGCGCCCGGCATCCTTCGCTGCGATGATCGTGCTTTTGGTCACGGTCTATTTCCACGGCATTGTTCAGGGCGAGGGCCTGGGCGGCGCTGAAAAGTCCATCCTTTGGGCCGCGATTTTCTTCTTCTTCGCCATTCGCGGATCAAACGCCCAGTCCGTCGATGCCAAGATCGGCAAGCAGATCTAAAGGCCTGAAAAACCGGCGCCGCGGCTCGAAAGCGCTCGCGGCGTTATCTTCCCCCTTCGATCTTCGTTCGGGCGGCTGGCGGCAGAAATGGGCCAGACAGCAAAATGGCGGCCGGAGCCGCCATTCTGAACAGTGTCTTTGTCAGCCCGGCAACGCTTACAGCGTGCGGGTGATGTGCTCGACGCGGAAGCACTCGATGGTGTCGCCGGCGCGGATGTCTTCGTAATTCTCGAAGGCCATGCCGCATTCCTGGCCCATCGGCACTTCGGAGACTTCGTCCTTGAAGCGCTTGAGCGTCTTGAGCTTGCCTTCGTGGATGACGACGTTGTCGCGAACCAGACGCACACCTGCACCACGCTCCACCTTGCCTTCGATGACGCGGCAACCCGCGACCTTGCCGGTCTTGGTGATGTTGAACACTTCCAGGATTTCGGCATTGCCGAGGAAGGTTTCGCGGCGTTCCGGCGAAAGAAGACCAGACATCGCTGCTTTCACGTCATCCACCAGATCGTAGATGATGTTGTAGTAGCGGATCTCGATGCCGGAGCGTTCTGCCGCCGTGCGCGCCTGTGCGTTGGCACGGACGTTGAAGCCAATGATGGCCGCGTTCGAGGCTTCCGCCAGCGAGATGTCGGACTCGGTGATGCCACCGGCGCCCGAATGCACGATACGGGCGCGAACCTCGTCGGTCCCGAGCTTCTCGAGTGCGCCGGCAATGGCTTCGATCGAGCCCTGCACGTCGCCCTTGATGACCAGCGGGAATTCCTTGAGGCCCGTGTTCTGCAGCGTCATCATCATCTGTTCCAGCGAACCACGCTGGCCGGATGCACGGGCAACAGCCTTGTCGCGGGTCAGGCGCTGGCGGTACTCGGAGATTTCGCGGGCACGGCTTTCGTTTTCGACGACGGCGAACTTGTCACCCGCCAGTGGCGTACCGGACAGACCGAGGATCTCGACCGGCATCGACGGAGGCGCTTCCTTGACGTGTTCGCCCTTGTCGTTGACGAGCGCGCGCACACGGCCCCACTGGTCGCCGGCGACGATGATCTGGCCCGGCTTCAATGTACCCTTCTGGACCAGGACGGTGGCAACTGCACCACGGCCGCGATCAAGCTGGGCTTCGACGACGGTACCTTCTGCCGTGCGGTCTGCATCGGCGCGCAGGTCGAGAATTTCGGCCTGTAGCAGGATGGCTTCGAGCAGCTTGTCGAGGCCGAGGCCGGTCTTGGCCGAGACTTCGACGTCGAGCACTTCACCGCCCATGGTTTCGACGAACACTTCATGCTGCAGCAGCTGGTTGCGGACCTTCTGCGGATCGGCTTCGTGCTTGTCGACCTTGTTGATCGCCACGATGATCGGAACGCCGGCAGCCTTTGCGTGGCTGATGGATTCGATCGTCTGCGGCATGACGCTGTCGTCGGCAGCGACCACGAGGATCGCGATGTCGGTCGCCTGGGCGCCACGGGCACGCATTGCCGTAAAGGCAGCGTGACCGGGAGTATCGATGAAGGTGATCTTGTTGCCGTTCTGCTCGACCTGATAGGCGCCGATATGCTGGGTGATGCCACCGGCTTCGCCCGATACGACATGGGTCTTGCGGATGGCGTCGAGCAGCGAGGTCTTGCCGTGGTCGACGTGACCCATGATCGTCACGATCGGCGGGCGCGGCTGCATGTCGCCGGCGTCGTCTGCCGTGAACAGGCCTTCTTCGACGTCGGATTCCGACACGCGCTTGACCGTATGGCCGAATTCACCGGCGATGAGTTCTGCAAGGTCGGCGTCGATGACGTCGCCCGGCTTCATCATCTGGCCTTCCTTCATCAGGTACTTGATCACATCGACGGCCCGTTCAGCCATACGCTGCGACAATTCCTGAATGGTGATGGTTTCCGGAAGGATCACTTCGCGCATGACCTTTTCGCGGGTTTCCTGCATCTGGCTGCGCCGGAACTTCTCCTGCCGGCGGCGCATGGCGGCCATCGAGCGGCCGCGCGGATTGCCGTCGTCGTCGAGAGCGGCAGTCAGCGTCAGCTTGCCCTTGCGGCGTTCCTCTTCCGTCTTCGGACGGGCAGGGGCCTTGGCAGGTTCTGGGCGAACGACCTTGCCGCGAACCGGTGCGGTGGCGCCACGGTTCGGACGTGCCTCTGCCTCTTCGCCTTCCGCCTTGCGGCGGGCAGCGAGTGCCGGCGTAACCGTCGATGCTGTCGTTGCAGGCTTTGCGGCCTCGGCACGCGCCTGGTCTTCCGCCTTGCGGGCGGCAACGGCGGCTGCCTCGGCTTCGGCGGCCTGAGCCGCTTCTACTGCTGCCTTTTCGGCTGCACGTTCCGCAGGTGTGCGGGCAGCCTCTTCGGCAGCGAGACGCGCTGCTTCAGCCTGTTCGGCCTTCAGACGCTCGGCTTCTTCGGCGGCGCGGCGTGCCTCTTCGGCAGCGCGGCGCTTGGCGTCTTCGGCATCGCGGATCTGGGCTTCAGCAAGCGCACGGCGGCGGGCGTCGATCTCACCAGCGGAAAGCTGATTGAGAACCACACCGACGCGCGGGCGATTGTTGTTGTCCTGGCGATTGTCCTGCTGGCGTGGCTGTTGCTGCTGAGGAGCCGGGCGCGCAGGCTGTTGCTGCTGCACGGGTGCCGGACGCTGCGGTTCGACCACGCGCGCCACGGGGGCCGCCGGTGTTGCGATCGGAACGACCGGCTTTTCGTCTTCCGGCCGCATGGGCCGCCGCTTGCGCGTCTCGACCACGACTGCCTTCGTCCGGCCGCGACCCATGTCCTGGCGAACAGTTCCCTGACTGACCCCGGAAGGCTTCAGGGTCAGCGTCTTCTTGGCTCCGCCGAATGTCTTGTCGTCGTTGTTGTCGGTCATTCCGTTCCGTTCCTAAGATCAGGGCCGGATGCGTATCACCAGACCCCGCCGTTCAATTTCTGTTTTGCAATCGCGGTTGTGCCGGCCTGCGCCGGTGACCCGCGTCATTGTGTCGGCAAGCCAGCAACGGCGCCAACGGCTCGAGCGGGGACGGTTCCCCGATATCGTTCGAGCATGTTTGCGCGCTTCACTACACCCTCACCCGCCTGCCCTGCAAGCGCTGCGGCATGGATAAAAGCATTCTGGCCTAAAAGCCCTTCCATTTGCGCCTCTGTGAAGAAGCGAAAGGAGGGTATTTCCTGTCCGTCATCGACGACAAAGCTCATCGCCTTGCGCGCCTGATCTATCTTGCGCACCCCGTCGGCTGCGGCATCCACCGCATGGAAGGTGGCAAGCGCCGCCAAACCACGCACGGCCTGCTCCACTTTCGAGGCGCCGCTGATGAACTGTGCCGCCTTGCGCGCCAGGTTCATCATGCCGCCAAGCTGCATCGACAACAGCCGGTCCACCTCGTCGGCCAGCTCCGGTCCAGCGGTCACGTCCGCCTTCTTGAGGCCGCGGGCAAACAGCTTCTTGGCGATTGCCTTTTCCAGCACCGCCCGTTCCGCCGTTACCCAGCAGCCGCGGCCGGGCAGCTGTTTCTTCAGGTCGGGCACCACCCGTCCATCAGGCCCGGCGACAAAGCGGATCAGCGTTTCCGGTGTTCCGCTCTGCCGTGTCACGATGCACATGCGGCCGTTCACTGCTTCACCATCGATGTCCCCGGCAGGGTCCTTGTCTTCAATCAACATGGCGATCTTCAAGCAGCATCAGCCCGGATCACGGTCAGAACGCCTTCAGGCGTCCTGTTCCGCGCCTTCCACGACTTCGAGTGCTTCTTCTTCGCGTGCCAGGTCTTCTTCGGTGATCCAGCCGGCAGCGAGACGCGCCTGCAGGACCATGCGTTCGGCATCAACGCGGGAAATTTCGAGCTTGGAGAACAAGCCTTCAAACTTCTTCGTCTCGCCGTCCTTGCGTTCCGACCAGCCGACAAGATCGTCAGCGGCGCAGCCTGCAAAGTCTTCCATCGTCTTGATGCCGTCTTCACCGAGCGCAACCAGCATCTGGCCGGTCATGCCGTTGATCGTGCGCAGTTCGTCGGAAACGCCGAGGGCAACGCGCTTGGCGTCCATTTCGGCTTCCAGGCGCTCGAGATATTCGCGGGCACGGGTCTGCAGTTCGCTGGCCGTGTCATCGTCAAAGCCTTCGATCGAGGCGATTTCGTCAAGCTCGACATAGGCAAGCTCTTCGACGGCGGCAAAACCTTCCGACGCCAGGACCTGGCCGACCATCTCGTCGACGTCGAGGGCTTCCATGAACAGCGCGGTGCGTTCGTTGAATTCCTTCTGGCGGCGCTCGGATTCTTCCGCTTCCGTCATGA
>JAESFK010000202.1_pt1 | contig 41593 bp, 41 predicted proteins | sample 9269391 | NCBI WGS metagenome assembly JAESFK01 (sample SAMN14506231, study PRJNA617097) | algae metagenome | isolation source: Drouetiella hepatica UHER 2000/2452 and co-occurring heterotrophs from... | place: Slovakia: Slovak Paradise National Park, Hrabusice, Kosice Region | collected 2000-01-01
GTCGCGGGCCTGATGAGTCTCGAACCCTATGAGAGCGTGCGCGACACGCTGCATCATCTGCGCGAGGCGGCCTTTGCGCTCGGGGCAACGCTGCAGGAGCCATTCCTGCAACTGGCCTTCCTGCCCCTGCCCGTCATCCCGCATCTGAAGATTTCGGATATGGGGCTGGTGGATGTCGACAAGTTTGCGCTGATCGGGTGAAAGTCTGATGGCCCCCTAATCCTGGGTCTCACCCGACAGCGGCGTCTCCAGCATCGACGGCCGCTGCGCAAACGCATCGAACCAGCGGGTGAGGTTGGCGTGCGCGCGGAAGGACGGAAGAAACCGGAAAGCGAGCCAATCGAGTGTCGTCGCAACGGCGATATGGCCGATATGCAATGCGTCGTCGCTCTGGATTTCCCGGTCCAGCCAGCGATAGCTTTCAAAGAGTTTTCGCTCGTAGCCTGCCTGCAATTCCGGATAGCGCAGATGCTCGGGCCGCCGGGCGGCTTCCCAGCGAATTCCGATGCCTGCATAGGCCATATCCTGCGCTAAGGCCTGCAGGCGCAATGCCGCCCATCTGCGTTCGGCGTCCTTTGGGAAAAGCGACGGCCCTTCGTGCAGCGTATCGAAATAGGCGCAGATAACATCGGAATCGAACAGCGGCGACAGGCCGTCGCGCAAGAGAACCGGGACCTTTCCGAGCGGATTGCTATTGAAAACCGCGGTATTGGCATTTGTCGGGCTTGTCTCGTGATGCTCGACAACCAGTTGATCGGCGATACCCACTTCATGCGCAAAGACCAGCGTCTTGCGGGCGAAGGGCGAATGGGTCTGGTACAGAAGTTTCATTTGCATAAATCCCAAGGCACAAAACAGGACCGGCAGGCTCCGGGCCGTTCAGACAAGTTTTAAGGCAGGGCAGCGCCGGTTTGCCGCGAAGGATGGTTCCAAATCGCTTTTTATCCGCGTTCGATGCTTGTAATATGCCCCCATGAACCTTGATCGCTTCGACCGCCATTTGCTGAACCTGGTGCAGGAAGATGCTTCGCAGACCGCTGAGCAGCTTGCGGCAAAGGTACCGCTCTCCGTTTCCGCCATCCAGCGCCGCTTGAAGCGGCTGCGCGAAACAGGGATTATCCAGCGGGATATCGCCGTGGTGGACCCCAAACAGGTCGGCCGGCCGACATTCTTCATCGTCGCACTGGATGTCGAGCGCGAGCGGCCGGAGCTGCTTGCCCAGTTGCGCCGCTGGCTGGCGAACGAGCCGATGATCCAGCAGGCCTTCTACATCACCGGCGGATCGGATTTCGTCCTGATCGTCACGGCACCCGATGTCGATGCCTATGACGCGCTGATGTCGCGCTTGATTACCGACAATACCAACATCCGCCGCTTCACCACCAACGTCGCGCTTGGCGTCATCAAACGTGGACTGGTCATTCCCGTTGCTCTGGACGACGACTGAGCTTGAAAATTGCGGATTTTCTGCGCGCCGGAAACATCAACGCGGTTTTCCCGCATCACGGCTGCGCCATAGTTTGCCGATGACACATTTTCACATCCCGATTGCCGCAAACGCAACAGCGCTTTCAGATTGCCCGGCCCTCGCCCGCCGCGCCGGTGTCGGCCATGTTCTCGTCAAGGTCGAGAGCGGCCGCCCGTTTGGAAACTTCAAGATCCTCGGCGGCATGACGGCGGCCCTGCGCGCTTTGGCCCGCATCACCGGACTGCCTGTTGCGCAATTGCAAATGCGCCGCGATCTTCCGCGCCTGATCTGCGCCAGCGACGGCAACCATGGGCTTGCGGTGGCAGCAGCGGCCAATATTGCCGGAGCGCCCGCGACGATCTACCTGCACCATGGCGTTCTCCGAGCACGCGCAGACCGCATACAGGCGCTTGGAGCCTCGATCCACTGGATCGCCGGAACCTACGATGACGCGGTGGATGCCGCCGTTGCAGCCGCCCGTGCAGATGGCGTTCTGGTGCCCGACACCAGTTCCGATGGTAACGATCCGATCGTCCGGGATGTGATGTCCGGTTACGCAACGATGACGGACGAGATCAGCGCTCAACGCGCGGCAAGCGGTATCACCATCTCCCATCAGTTCATTCAGGCAGGCGTGGGCGGCCTTGCCGCCGCCATGGCGGAGGGCCTGCCGGAGGCGAAGCTTGCCATTGTCGAGCCGGAGCAGGCAGCCTGCGTCGCACCGGCACTGGCGGCCGGCCGCGTGGTTCGTATCGAAGGCGCGCTGCACACATGCGCGGAGATGCTCGCCTGCGGCGAGGCTTCGGCGGCGGCACTGGCGATCCTTGCGCGGCACAATCCGTTGCTTGTCCCTGTCAGCGAAGCCGCGCTTTTGCAAGCAGCCGAAATCATGCGGGAAGTAGATATCCACACCACGCCGTCCGGTAGTGCCGGCCTGGCAGGCCTGCTGCATGTCGCAAGCAGCGGCCATCTCAAGGAACTGGCAGGGCTTACCCGCTCCAGCACAATTCTCCTTGTCGCGACGGAAGCGCACCCGGACGCCTTTACCCGCAACCTCGATATCGAACTCAGCGCAGCCCGCAATTTTGCCGCAGGCCTCCTTCCTGAAATGGGATTGCCGGACGGAGCGCCCTCGACGCTGAACGCATAAACGGACGTTTCGACAGAAAACGGCGCGGCTCTCAGAACAGAGCCGGCCCTATCCCAGCCGCCCGCAAAACACGTCCATCGCCTCCAGCACGATCTGGCCGTCGATGGTCTGCGGCGCAAAGCCAGGCATCGGCAGAACCTCGGAAATCACCACACCCTTCGGCAGTTCAACAGTTTGCGGGCCGCGGTGCAGGTTGAAGATGAACAGCAGCTTTTCGCCGCCCTTCTCGCGCGTAAATGCCAAAATATCCTGATTGGTATCGAGGAAGGCCATCGCGCCATCGAAGAGCGGCGCATGCGCCTTTCTGAAGGCGAGCGTTTGCCGGTAGTGATCGCGAACGGATCCGGTTTTCTGCTGCTGATCGGCGGCCAACGGACGGTGTTCGGCAGGCACCGGCAGCCACGGCTTGGCACTAGAAAACCCGGCATGATCGGCCGCCTTTTCCCAAACCATCGGCGTGCGGCACCCGTCACGCCCCTTGAAGGCCGGCCAGAAGCGGATGCCGTAGGGATCGCGCAGGTCTTCAAGCTGCAGCTCCGCCTCCGGCAGCGCAAGTTCTTCACCCTGATACAGGCAGATTGAGCCGCGCAACGTTGCCAGCACCGAGATCGCCAGCTTGGCCACCCGCTCGCGCTCGTCAACCGTCTGCGTAAACCGGCTGATATGGCGGGTAACGTCGTGGTTGGAGAATGCCCAGCACACCCAGCCGTCGGTGACGGCCTCCTGAAACGCCTGGACGCAGCGGCGGATATGGGTGGCGGTAAAGTCCGGGCCCAGAAGATCGAATGTGTAGCACATGTGCAGCTTGTCGCCGCCGCCGGTATAGGCAGCCACGGTCTTCAGCGAGCGCGCGCCATCGCCGACTTCCCCGACCGAAGCCCGGTCGCCAAACTCATCAAGCAGGGCGCGAAACCGCTGCAGGAAGCCGATATTTTCCGGCTGGGTCTTGTCGTAGAGATGGTTCTGCATGCCGTAGGGATTGACGTCGGGGGCATCGAGACCGATCGCATCGGGATCATAGACCAGCGGCGGGTTGTCGCGCAGTTCCTTGTCATGGAAATAGAAATTCACCGTATCGAGGCGGAAGCCATCGACGCCGCGCTTCAGCCAGAAGCGCACCGTTTCCAGCAGCGCCTCCTGCACATCCGGATTGTGGAAGTTGAGGTCCGGCTGAGAACCCAGGAAATTGTGCATGTAATACTGCTTGCGCACCCCGTCCCATTCCCAGCCCGGCCCGCCGAAGATCGACATCCAGTTGTTGGGCGCGGTTCCGTCCGGCTTCGGATCGGCCCAGACATACCAGTCGGCTTTCGCATTGGTGCGGTCTGAGCGGCTTTCCTTGAACCACGGGTGCTGGTCGGATGTGTGGGAGATCACCTGATCGATAATGACCCGGATACCGAGCTGGTGCGCCGTCTTCATCATCGCATCGAAATCGGCGAGCGTTCCAAACATCGGATCGACATCGCAATAATCCGAAACGTCATAGCCCATGTCGGCCATCGGCGAGGTGAAGAACGGCGACAGCCAGATGGCATCGACACCGAGGCTGGCAATGTAAGGCAACCGCTGCGTCACACCCTTGAGATCACCCAGACCATCCCCTGTCGTATCCTGGAAAGAGCGTGGATAGACCTGATAGACCACCGCGCCGCGCCACCAATCGGGATTGGACTTCAAGGGAAATGCCATCAAAAAGCTCCGCGATCACAAGGATATGCTGCAAGATGTATCGTTGCTGCAGGAGCGAGTAAACGGACTTTCCGGCTGTTGACGGCGATTGCCGCGCGCCGGTGCAAAAATGACGATTCCAGGCATGGCTGCAGGCAGCTGCACCGGACGGCAGGAACCGCCGCGACGACCGCAGCCGCTTGCCTTCCGCGCCTGTAAGCCGTATCTCCGCTGTCGCAAGGGCGTGAAGAACGGGGAGACATTCATGGCGGGCAGGCTGCTTTCGATCGGCGAATGCATGGTGGAACTGATGCAGGCCGAGGGTGATCTGCTGCGCAAGGGCTACGCCGGCGACACGTTCAACACGGCCTATTATGCCCGGCTGTTCCTTCCGAGCGAATGGTCTGTCGATTACCTGACCGCCGTCGGCACCGATACGGTGTCAAACGAGATGCTGGCCTTCATCGAAAAGACCGGCGTCGGCACGGGCCGCATCCGCCGCGTCGGGGGCCGTTCGCCCGGGCTCTACATGATCCACCTGAAGGACGGCGAGCGCAGCTTCTCCTACTGGCGATCGGTCTCGGCAGCAAAGACCCTTGCCGACGACGCCGGTCATCTGCGCGCCGCCATCGAGGCCTCGGATATCATCGTCTTTTCCGGCATCACGCTCGCCATTCTGGCACCATCAGCCGTCGAGACGCTGCTGTCCGAACTGCGCCGGGCCAAGGCCGAACGTAAATGCATCGTCTTCGACCCCAATATCCGGCCGCGCCTGTGGGACGATAAGCACTCTATGCTGGAAACGATTTCGGCCGGCGCCCGCGCAGCCAGTCTCGTCATGCCAAGCTTCGACGACGAAGCGGCGCATTTCGGCGATGCCGATATTGCAGCGACGATCGCGCGCTATCGCGGACTTGGCGTTGAAAACATCGTCGTGAAGGATGGACCGAATGGCGTGACGCTGAGCTTCGGTGATGCGCCGCTCCAGTTTGTCCCCGCCTCCAAGGTCGAAACGATCGTTGATACGACCAGCGCCGGCGACAGTTTCAACGGCGCGTTCCTTGCCCGCTATGCCGCCGATGGCGACGCCACCGCCGCAGCGCAGTTTGCAGCGGAAACGGCAGCGACGGTGATCCAGCATCACGGAGCGCTTGTCTCGAAGGATAAGCTGGCAGCGACGGCGTAATCAAATATTGCTATTTCCCGGCATCGGCCTTACCCTTGGTCAACCTTAGCCAAGGGGATTTGCGATGACGACCGTCAACATGCTGGAAGCCAAGACGCGCCTTTCTCAACTTGTCAGTGCCGTTGAAAGCGGCGCAGAAGACGAGATCATCATCGCGCGCGACGGAAAACCGGCGGCAAGGCTGGTGCCGCTGGCACAGAGCGAAAAAAAGGGAATGCGGTTAGGTCTTCTGGAAGGCCAGTTTCCACCGATGTCGCTGGAAGATTTCAATGCCCTTGATGAAGAGGTGGCCAAGCTTTTCGGGTTGAAGGACGAATGAACCTTCTTCTGGACACGCATGTGGCAATATGGGCGATCTCGTCGCCGGAGATGCTGTCTGCCAGAATCAAAGCCATTCTCAGGGATCCGGACAATCAGACATATATTTCAACCGCCAGCATTTGGGAAATCTCAATCAAGTTTATGGTTGGCAGAGACAAGGCCATACCGTTCAGCGGATACGCGGCCATTCGTCATTTCACCAACGCCGGAAGCCGCATCCTGGACATAACCGCTGAACATGCGGCAGCAACCGAGCGTGTAGTGACCCCGCACGCCGACCCATTCGACCGCCTGCTGATCGCACAGGCAATCACCGAGCCGCTGATCCTGGTCACGCGCGACAGCAAGATAGCGGCCTACAGCCCCACCTTCATCACCTGGTAGGGCAACATCCAGCCAAGCCTCTACCGCTTCTTTTTCTTGTTCTCGAACGGGTTTTCCGACGCTCTCAGATGAATGCGGATCGGCACGCCCGGCATCTCGAAATCGGCGCGCAGTCCGTTTGTCAGATAGCGGATATAGCTTTCCGGAACGGATTCCGGACGTGTGCAGGAGATCATGAAACCGGGCGGCCGGGCCTTGACCTGGGTCATGTATTTCAGCTTCAGGCGGCGGCCGGAAACGGCCGGCGGCGGATGCTGGATCTGCTGCGATTCCAGCCACTTGTTCAGCTTGGCGGTGGAGATGCGGCGGTTCCAGGTCTTATCCGTGTCGATGATCGACTGCATCAGCTTGTCGAGACCGTAGCCGGTCTGGCCGGCGATCGGCACGGCACGGATGCCGCGCACCTGCGGCAGCAGGCGTTCGGTCTTTTCGCGCAGGTCGGCAAGCAGCGCCTGGGTATCTTCGACCAGATCCCACTTGTTGAACGCAAGGATCGCCGCGCGACCTTCGCGGGCAACGAGATCGACCAGCTGAAGGTCCTGTTTTTCGAACGGAATGGTGGCATCAAAGACGATGACGACGGATTCGGCAAACCGGATGGAGCGCAGGCTGTCGGCGACCGAGAGCTTTTCGAGCTTCTCCTGCACGCGCGCCTTCTTGCGCATGCCGGCGGTGTCGAACATCTTGATGGTGCGGCCGCGCCAGTCCCATTCGACGGAAATGCTGTCGCGGGTGATGCCGGCCTCAGGGCCGGTCAAAAGGCGGTCTTCGCCGAGGAAGCGATTGATCAGTGTCGATTTTCCGGCATTCGGACGGCCGATGATCGCCACGCGCAGCGGCTTGGTGTCATCATATTCCGGCTCGTAATCGTCGTCTTCCAAGTCTTCTTCGCCCCGAAGATCGACATTGGTATCGGGCTCGTCAATCTCCGGCGGAAAGGCACGGTCTTCGCCAAGCGCTGCGACGATGGCATCGCGCAGGTCGATCATGCCCTGGCCGTGTTCGGCAGAGATAGCGACGGGCTCACCGAGGCCCAGTGTGAAGGCGTCGTAATAGCCGCCATCGGAGCCCTTGGCTTCGGACTTGTTGGCAACCAGAACCACGGGCTTGCCGCGGCGGCGCAGCATTTTACCAAGCGTCTCGTCGGCGGGCGTCAGGCCGTATTTGGCGTCAACGACGAACAGCGTCAGGTCGGCCTCTTCGATCGCCGCTTCCGTCTGCAGCCACATGCGGCCCTGCAGCGTTTCCGGGCCGGACTGCTCAAGGCCTGCCGTATCGATGATGGTGAAGCGCAAGTCGACAAGCTTGGCATCGCCCGGACGGCGGTCGCGGGTGACGCCCGGCGTATCGTCGACAAGCGCCAGCTTCTTGCCAACCAACCGGTTGAAAAGCGTCGACTTTCCGACATTGGGGCGCCCAACGATGGCGACGGTGAAGTTCATCGAATGATCCTGTCTTCAGAGCACCCGGAAACGGTCATGCTCCAATGTTGTTTTCTTGGGCGCCCCGTTAGGACGCCTTTCCGCTGGCAGCAATCAAATCAAGCAGCATCTGGGCGCGGTTTGCCAGATTGCGCGGCGTCTCGGCATCATCGACGATCTGCTGAAACCAGGTCTTGGCCTTGGCCATATCACCGGCCTTGTAGGCTGAAAGACCGAGCGCTTCACGTGCCGAATGCCGCATACCGTTGGCAGGCACGGCAAGCTGCTCGGCCTCGGCCGAAACCTGCTCGTAGGTGCCGGTATCGACCAGAAGATACGCAGCGCGCATGCGGGCGGCATCGCGCATCGCCTGCGGCAGCGCGGCATCCTTGGAGATTTCGGAGAAGACCTTTACCGCCGCAGCCGTATCGCCCTTCTGCGCCTGCAGGGTTGCAGCCCGCATCTTCGCCAGAACCGGATAGGCGCCGTACCCGTCCTTCTCAAGCGTGGCGAGTGCCGCCAGCGCTTCATCGGTCTTGTTTTCCCGCGAAAGCGTCAAGGCTGCCAGAAACTCATCGCCCGACTGCGAGGCCGAAGTCTCGTGCCAGTATTCGTAACCGACCTTGCCGATCGTGCCGACAACGATCAAAATAGCGATCCCGATAAAAACGCTGCCAAACCGCGTCCAGACGGCTTTCACCTGTTCGGAACGCAGTTCTTCGTTGACTTCGCGGATAAAGCTGTCGTCCTGGTTCGCCATTCCTAAGTTCCGGTTGCCCGGCCTTCCCTGCAAAGATGGATGTAAAGATTTCCGCGCTTCTACCGTATTTTGAGGCCGTTGTAAGGGGGCAGCACGATTTAGCCAAGTTTAGCGCCGTTTACCCCATCACAATCGGCGCAACGCCGATCAGCACTTCGTGCAACTTCCAGACAAACAGGACATAAACGGCAAGAGCGATAAGCACGGCTACGGCATCGTATTTGTAGGATAGGAACACCGGATGCGTGACGCTGCCTGCACGCCAGCGACGCTTCATCGAGATACGTAAAATCACGCCCCAGATAAGAAACGTGCCGAACAGCAGCACCGAATTGACCTCGCCATTGGCCATCAGATGCGCCAGCGCCCAGATCTTGATGGCGAGAATAGCCGGATGTTTCGTGGCGGTCTTGATCTTGCCCGCAGGCAGGAACGCCGCTGCCAGACAGATGAAGGAGATCAGCATCAATGTCAGCGCAATATGAGCGAGAAATTTCGGCGGCGTGTAGAGCATGCCGGTCGTGGCCCGCGACACGTCGAAGCCATAGACGATCAGACAGAGACCCAGCAGGGCGCAAAACCCATGAATGGCATGCCACAGCCCGGTGCCTCCCTGCTCGACGACCACAGCGCGAACACCGGGTGCAAAGCTTTTGACCAGATGAATGGCGAGGAAAATGACGATACCGAGAATGAGAAAAGTCATGAAGGACACCCGCAACTGTTATGAATTCAGAATTACCGCATAGCGGTAACGCGGCCTGTTTTCCAGTCCGATCAAAGGATTGCCGCATTCTTGGGTCAGGGACTTCAGTCCCGCATTCGCCGTCCAAGGTTTCCGCATGCCCAGATTTGCCGCCGCGCCCGGTCTTGCTCTTGCATTGACCCTCTCCCCCGCACTTGCCCACGCAGTTGAACCTCCGGCGCCGCCTCAGCGCAAGCAGCTCGTCATCATCTCCTTCGACGGCGCGCACGACAACAAGCTGTGGGAAAAGAGCCTGGACATGGCCAAGCGCACGGGCGCGCATTTCACCTACTTCCTCTCCTGCACATTTTTGATGACACGGGCGGAAGGCGGCAAGGCCTATCAGGCGCCGGGCCACAAGGCCGGACGCTCCAATGTCGGCTTCGCCCAGAGCAGCGAAGAGATCCAGGCCCGCGTCCGCCACATCTGGCAGGCCCATAAGGAAGGTCACGATATCGGCAGCCATGCCTGCGGTCATTTCGACGGCAAGGGCTGGCGCGCCAGCGACTGGAAACAGGAATTCGCCGCGTTCAATGCAGCCCTCACCAGCGCCTGGAAGGCCGGGGGCATTGCCAGCGAGGAGCCGCAAGGCTGGGCGGATTTCGCCGCCCATGACATCAAAGGGTTCCGCGCACCCTATCTTTCTCTCAGCGATGGTCTGCTGCCTGCGCTGAAGCAGGATGGTTTCACCTACGATGCCAGCCTCGTCACCAAGGGACCGGGCTGGCCGTCCGCCGCTGATGGATTGCCGCGCTTCGGCCTGCCGCTCATTCCGGAAGGCCCTCAGCAGCGCCGGGTCATCGGCATGGACTACAATCTCTTCGTTCGTCATTCCATGGGCATCGAGAACCGCAAGGACAGCGCTGTCTTCGAAGAGCGCACACTGAACGCCTACCGCAAGGCCTTCCAGAACGAGTACGACGGCAACCGTATTCCGCTGCAACTGGGCTTCCATTTCGTCGAAATGAACGGCGGCGCCTATTGGCGGGCACTCGACAAGTTCCTGACCGAAACCTGCGGCAAGCCGGATGTCGCTTGCGTCAGCTATGCGCAGGCGCTGCCGATCATCACAAAACAGAAAAAGGCGGATCGCTCCGCCTTTTGATGTGTTGATTTGCTCTTAAACCTTGACCGGCTCATCCTCTTCGGCCTGCCGCTGAAGGTAGTTTTGGTCGATAACCGGGAGTGGTTCGTCATAGATCGCAGCTTCGAAAGCTTTCAGACGTTTATAGATCGAAAGTAGTTCCACGATCGTTGTCCAGGAGTTGACGAGATACTGGAACGAATCCCTCACCTGTCCAAACACGTTCTGGATTTGCCCCATGACGCCTAGCGTCAACTTGCCGGCGACGATCGAGGGAACGAGAACGAACGTCCCAAACAGATTGTCTGCCTGAAGATAAAAGATGCGGGCGATATTGAAATACATGTAATGGAAATACAGGCGAAAATAATTCTTCCTGACGTTGCCGAAAAGCTGTGCGACAGTCGGCGGCTGCGCACGATCGGCATGATCTTCCCCATACACCAGTTCTTTACGATAAGCGGCCTCGACCCGCTGGTTGCGAAATTCGAGACCCGGCAGCTTGATGCCAACGAGCGCGAGGAAGAACGTGCCGAACAGCGACCAGCCAATAGCCGCCCAGACGAGTGCATGCGGAATTTCACCGACAAAAGGCAGCACGGTTACCGTGCTTGAGAACTTAAAAAGCACGGGAAGAAAGGCGACGAGGGTCATGATCGAACTGACGAAGCTCACGCCAAGACCCTCCATGGTCCGGGAGAAGCGCATCGTGTCGTCCTGCACACGCTGCGAGGCACCCTCAATGTGGCGGAGCTTATCCCAATGCGACATATAGAAATCGTTCATCGCGGTGCGCCAGCGGAACACATAGTGGCTGACGAAAAAGAGGTTTAATGTACCGATGGTGATAGCAACGAAGGCGATACCCGCAAAGCCGATCATCCCAACGTAAATGTCCATCTCCGTTGGGATCGGGTCGGTGCGGGCAAGCGCCCGCTGAATCATATCGTAAAATGGGCCGTACCACGCATTGAGGGCGACACTGACCTGCACTGAGAAATAAGTATTGAAGATGATGAACGCCGACCCCAACACGGACCACATTTGCCACGGATGGGGTTTGAAGGTCATCCAGAATGCGGCGAACAGTGCAACCATGATCGCGTAATAGATATAGAACCAGAGGAACGGTGCCGACCAGAAGACGGAAACCCCGATGACCGCGTCCTGTCCTGGCTGCAGGGGCGGAAGCCCAACCAGCGCGCCGAACTGCTGGCCGCCGGCATACCAGACGGCCATGCCCAACAACGACCATATGACGACAGACGGAAAGAAGAGGCGTGGATGAGGAAAAAAGGAGATGAGCAAATCGGACGCTTTCGTTTGACGAAGGTTCTGATGGTGAGTGCGCAGAACCTAGGGCAAAAGCCCTCACCTGCCAATCACGTCAAGCTAATGTTACCGTTATTTAATCACGGGGCCGGTCAGGCACCTGCGCGGCAACGATGCGGCGCATTTCCAGCCCGGTCAGGGCGGCGCAAAAGAGCAGCACACTTGCCGCCAGCAGCGTCGGCACCGTGAAACTGCCGCTGCCTTCAGCCAGCCAGCCGGCAACCAGCGGCCCGATGATCTGGCCGACCCCGAAGGCTGCGGTCATGACGGCGAGCGCCTTGCGCGGGCTTTGCGGCGAAAGCGTCCGGCCGATCTGCAGACCATAGGCGGTGACCATGATGAAGGTCGCTCCGAGCATCAGCCCGCCGATCAGCGGCGCATAGGGCGATGGCAGCGAAACGGCGAGGATGAGGCCGAGAGCCTCGACCAACAGGCCCGCCAGATAGACACCGGTGATCCCGAACCGCGGCACGGCACGGCGCCACAGATGAACGGAGATTGCAGCCGACAGGCCAGTGATCAGCCAGGCGAGAAATTCGACCGTATGATCGGTTGCGCCCTGCCGCGCCATGGCGACGAGGAAGGTCGCGGTAATGACATAGCCGAAGCCGAACAGGCCGTAGGTCAGGGTGACCACGAACAGCGGCCGGGTCCAGACCAGCGGCTTTTCCCGCTCGGCGTTTTTGCCGGAAGCAGGGCCGGACGGCAGCAGGGCCGCCACAAGGATCGTGCCTAGACAGGCGACGATCGCACCGCCGAACCACGCCGCCTGCCAGCCCGCAAATACACCGAACCCATGGGCAGGCAAGAGAAAAACCATCAGCGAGGAAACAGCGATACCGATGCCGACGCCACCGAAATGGATGGATTGCACATGCGGATTGCCGGCAGCGAGCCCGCGGCTGAGCACGATCGCCGAGGTGAAGATCATCGTCAACGCGCTGGCGATACCGGCCAGAAACCGGATGATGGAAAACAGGACGAGCGACGATGTTAGCCCCATCGCCATGAGCAGCAGCGTGGTCGCGGCAAGTGCTGAGAGACTGATCGCCCGTTCGCGCCCGGCTGCCCAGCCATAACCGGCCGCAACCGCGCCGACGAGGTAGCCGATGAAATTGGCCGACGCGATCAGCCCCGCATCGGCAGGCGAAAGCCCAAGACCTGCCATCATGCCGGGCAGGATCGGCGTATAGGAAAACCGCCCGAAGCCCATCGCTACCGCCATGGCAATCGCTCCGGCAAGGGCGGTCGGGGCAAGGTTCTGGCTCAGCGCATGGTCGGGTTTGGTCATGCCCTACCTATTGCAATGCAGCATGGTGATGACAAACGACAAAGTCTGATGGTGCCGTTCAGCGGCGTGAATGGAACAGGTTCACCCCGGCAGGGTGACGACCATCGGTCCGTTGCGGGTGACAATCACCGTATGCTCGTACTGCACGGTCGGCGCCCGTGGTTCGCTGTAGAGCGTCCATTCGTCATCGCCGCCCTCGGCCCATTGGGCGCCCAGCGACAGGAACGGCTCGACGGTGAAGACCATGCCTTCGCTCATCCGGCGCTTCTCGTGCTTGTCCGGCCAGGTGGCAATTTCTGTCGGCTCTTCGTGCAGCGAGCGGCCGACGCCGTGGCTGGCCAGATTGGTGATCAGCGAATAGCGGTTCTTCTTGGCAAAGGCACCGATGGCATTGCCGATCGCGGCCAGCGGCTTGCCTGATTTGACTTCGTTGAGCCCCACCCACATGGCGCGCTTGCCGTCGCGGCAGAGGCGTTCGACATTCGGCTTCACCGGCGGCACCGCGAAGGACGATCCGGTATCGGCAAACAGCCCATTCTTTTCGGCCGAGACATCGATGTTGACGAGATCGCCGGCCTGGATGATGCGGGCGCCGGGAATGCCATGGGCAACTTCCTCGTTGACGCTGATGCAGGTGGCGCCGGGGAAATTATAGGTGAGTTCCGGCGCGGAACGGGCACCGGAATCCTCCAGGACCTTGCGGCCAATCGCGTCCAGCTCCGCCGTGGTGATGCCCGGCTCAAGCGCCGCCGCCATGATCTGGATCGTATTGGCGCAGATACGGCCGATTTCCTTCAGCCGCTCCAGATCTTCATCATTGTTGAGTGTCATCGTCTCTCGCTTTCGGCTGTTTATGTAACAAGCCGCAAGCAGCCGATCCAGACACCAGCTATGGGAAAATGACTGAGGTCAGGCGATTTCCGTCTGTTTCTTCTCCTGCGCCAACGCTGCGCGCACCAGCGGCGCCACTTTCGTGCCGTAGAGTTCGATACCGCGCAGGACCTGGTCATGCGGCATCAGGCCGATCGCCATCTGCAGGAGGAAACGATCGTTCCTGAAGATCTTCTGGTGGCGGATGATCTTTTCCGCCACCGTATCCGGATCGCCGAGGAAGAGATTACCGTTCGGCCCGATCGACTGGTTGAAATGCGCCCGGCTGGTCGGCCCCCAGCCACGCTCGCGGCCGATGCGGTTCATCACCTCTGCCTGCGGACCATAGAACTGGTCGGCGGCCTTGTCATTGGTATCGGCGATAAACCCATGAACATTGATGCTGGTCTTCAATTTCGACGCATCCTGCCCGGCCCGGCGCGCGGCCTCGCGGTAGAGATCGAACAGCGGCGCATAACGCGCCGGCTCGCCGCCGATGATGGCGAGCGCCACCGGCAAACCGAGCGCCCCGGCCCGCGCCACCGATTGCGGCGTGCCGCCGACCGCGATCCAGACCGGCAGCGGGTCATTCACCGGACGCGGATAGACACCACGGCCATGGACCGGCGCGCGCTTTTCGCCGGACCAGGTGACGATTTCGCCATCGCGGATCGCCAGAAGCAAGTCCAGCTTTTCCGAAAACAGCTGGTCGTAATCTTCCAGATCATAACCAAACAGCGGGAAAGATTCGATAAAGGAACCCCGCCCCGCCATGATCTCGGCGCGGCCGTTCGAGATCAGGTCGAGCGTTGCAAACTGCTGAAAAACCCGGACAGGATCATCCGAACTCAACACCGTGACGGCGCTGGTCAGCTTGATGTTTTTCGTGCGTGTTGCCGCAGCAGCCAGGATCATCGCCGGGGCAGACGCGACATAATCCGGCCGGTGATGTTCGCCCAGACCGAAGACATCGAGCCCGACCTGATCGGCCAGCTCGATTTCCTCGATCAGATGCCGCACCCGCTCCTCGCTCTCCCTGCCACGCCCGTTTGGCGCCTCGGGATGAACGTCGCCGAATGTGTAAAGACCGAGTTCCATGACGTCCTGCCTGTCTGATCAGCCCAAAGGGGCGAAGCTATTGTTAGACATCACAAATAGTCACGTATCAGGTCATCGCACAGGCCTTATGCCGAAACGGTGTGTTTCCTGCAGCGGTACGGTTGCCTGAAAGTACCGCCAGCACGGATTATGCGCTCAGCGTCCGCTTCACCGCATTGCGCCAGCCCTTCAGCTTACCGGCGCGCGTCTTCTCGTCCATCGCCGGCTCGAACCGCTGATCTCTAGCCCAGGATTTGGCAAACTCCTTCTGGTTTGGCCAAACCCCTGCCCGGCTGCCGGCAAGCCAGGCGACGCCGAGCGCCGTTGTTTCCAGAATGGTCGGCCGGTCCACCGGGGCGTCGAGCAGGTCTGACAGGCGCTGCATCGTCCAGTCGGATGCGACCATGCCGCCATCGACGCGCAGCACGGTTTCCTTGCCGTCGCTCTTCCAGTCCTTGTGCATGGCATCGAGCAGATCGCGCGTCTGGTAGCAGACGGCTTCAAGGGCTGCGCGGGCAAACTCGGCCGGACCGGTATTGCGCGTCATACCGAAAATGGCGCCGCGCGCATCCGGATCCCAGTGCGGTGCACCAAGGCCGGTAAAGGCCGGCACGAGATAAACCTCCTGCGATGGATCGGCGCTTGCGGCCAGCGTGCCGGTATCGGACGCCGCCTTGATGACCTTGAGCCCATCGCGCAGCCATTGCACGGCGGCACCCGCCACAAAGATAGAGCCTTCCAGTGCATAGGTGGTTTCGCCGTCGAGGCGATAGGCGATCGTCGTCAGCAGCCGGTTCTTCGAGCGGACGATATCCTTGCCGGTGTTCAGAAGCGCGAAACAGCCGGTGCCATAGGTCGATTTCATCATGCCGGGCAGGAAGCAGGCTTGGCCGATGGTGGCAGCCTGCTGATCGCCCGCGACACCGAGGATGGGGATTTGCGCGCCGAAGATCGACGCATCCGTGACGCCGAAATCCGCAGCGCAATCGAGAACCTGCGGTAGCATCGCCTCGGGTACGCGCAGGATTTCCAGCAGGTCGCGATCCCAGTCATTGGTGGATATGTTGAACATCAGCGTGCGCGAGGCATTGGTCGCATCGGTGACGAAGGATTTACCGCCGGTTAGCCGCCAGATCAGGAAGGTATCGACAGTCCCGAAGCAGAGCTCGCCCTTCGCTCCCCGGGTGCGCGCGCCTTTGACATTGGCAAGCATCCAGGACAGTTTTGTGCCGGAAAAATAGGGATCGAGCAGCAGGCCGGTCTTCTTGGTGAAGGTCTTTTCCAGCCCCTGACGCTTCAGCTTGTCGCAATAGGATGCGGTGCGCCGGTCCTGCCAGACGATCGCATTGTGGATCGCCTTGCCGGTGTCGCGCTCCCAGACGACAACCGTCTCGCGCTGGTTGGTGATACCGATCGCCGAAAGGTCGCTCGCCGTGATGCCGGCCTTGCTTAAGGCCTGCTTGATCGCCCAGACGACGGTGTCCCAGATTTCTTCGGGATCATGCTCGACCCAGCCGGATTTCGGGAAATGCTGCTGGAATTCCTTCTGCCCGGACCCGGCGATTTTCTGGTCCTTGTCGAACACGATCGCGCGGCTCGATGTCGTGCCCTGATCGATTGCGAGAACATATCCGCTCATCTTGCCCCTCCCAGATTTTCTTTTGCCCGCACTCTCCTCAAGACGACGGGCCATTGAAAAAACTTCAATACGATACAAAAACGAATGTCAAACGAAAACAAAACGCAAGCAGAGCCGCCTTTACGGCCAGCCAAAAAGCCGTGTGGCAATGATATAAACACAATTGTCACGGTGCTGGTTTTGGGCATAGTTTCAAGAGTCGAAATGAAAAGAAGAGACAACATGACACAGTCCGCCGGCAGCATCCGCTTCATCCTGAACGATCGGGAGATTACGCTGACCGCCGTGCAGCCGACCGCGACGCTGCTGGATTTTCTGCGCCTCGAAAAGCGGCTGACCGGCACCAAGGAAGGCTGTGCCGAAGGCGACTGCGGCGCCTGTACCGTGTTGGTGGGGCGGCTTTCGGACGGCAAACTCGTCTATGAAAGCGTCAACGCCTGCATCCGGTTCACCGGCTCGCTGAACGCCACCCATGTCGTCACCGTCGAGCATCTCGCGGCAAAAGACGGAACGCTGCATCCGGTTCAACAGGCAATGGTCGACTATCACGGATCGCAATGCGGCTTCTGCACGCCCGGCTTCGTCATGTCGCTTTATGGCCTTTGGCTGTCAAAGGACAATCCCGGCCGGGCTGATATCGAAAAGGCGCTGCAGGGCAATCTCTGTCGATGCACGGGCTATGAGCCGATCGTCAAGGCGGCGCAAGCCGTCGCCCAGGCAAGGCCCGACGCAGTGTTCGACCCGATCGTCAAAGTCCGCGAAGAGATAACAACCAAGCTCATGGCACTCCGCTCGACGCAGACGATCCGCATGGAGAGCGGCGATGCGACCCTGATCGTGCCCGGCACGGCTGCCGATCTTGCCGATGCGCTGGCCGATCATCCAAAGGCGACCATCATTGCCGGCTCCACCGATGTCGGGCTCTGGGTGACCAAGCAGATGCGGGGCCTGAACCCGGTGATCTTCATCAACGGACTGGAAGACCTGCAGTTCATCCGCGAGACGGAAGGCGGCATCCTGATCGGCGCCGCCGTCAGCTATTCCAGCGCCTTTTCAATCATTTCCGCCCGCTACCCCGCCTTTGGCCGCATGCTCGATCGCCTCGGCGGCGAGCAGGTGCGCAACATGGGCACGATCGGCGGCAATGTCGCCAACGGCTCGCCGATCGGCGATACGCCGCCGCCGCTGATCGTTCTCGGCGCCAGCGTCAATCTGCGCTCGAAAGCCGGTGAGCGAACCGTGCCGCTCGACACCTATTTCATCGAATACGGCCGTCAGGACCGCAAACCCGGCGAATTCGTCGAGAGCATTTTCGTGCCAAACCTGCCTGAGCGCGATCATTTCGCCGTGTACAAGATTTCCAAGCGCCGTGACGAAGACATCTCCGCGCTCTGCGGGGCCTTCCGCATCGCGCTCAACAGTGACAACACCGTCGCCGCAGCACGGATCGCGTTCGGCGGCATGGCGGGGACGCCGAAGCGGGCATCCCATGTCGAAGCTGCGCTGATCGGCAAACCCTGGAGCGAAGAAACCGTGATGGGCGCGCAGGCGGCGTTCGATGCCGATTACGAGCCGTTGACTGATTGGCGCGCGACGGCAGCCTATCGCCTGCTGACGGCAAAGAACCTGTTGTTGCGGTTTTTCCTGGAGACGTCGGGGCAAAAAACGGAACTGGTGCGGTTCGAGGTATCGGCTTGAGCGACTGGGCAGAATTTCCTCTTCTCCCCAACGGGGAGAAGTGCCGAGTGAAACGAGGCGATGAGGGGGACTTGCGGCAAACTCCGGTTTGCATAGCTCCCCCTCATCCGGCCCTTCGGGCCACCTTCTCCCCGCCGGGGAGAAGAGAAAGAAGCGAAGGACCCTGCTGATGGACAACTCCACCTTAGAGGAACGCAAGACCATCGCCGGTTCCATGCATTCGAACCTGCGCCACGACAGCGCCCACAAGCATGTGTCTGGCACGGCCGACTATATCGACGATATTCCGGAACCGGCCGGCACCTTGCACGGTGCGCTGGGCATGACTGATCGCGCCCATGCGGAGATCGTCGGCATGGATCTGTCCGAGGTTGAGGCCACCCCCGGCGTCGTCTGCGTGCTGACGGCAAAGGACATGCCGCATTCCAACGATATCAGCCCCAGCCATCTCGACGACGAGCCGGTGCTGGCCGAGGGCCTGGTGCAGTTTCATGGCCAACCGGCATTTGCCGTCATTGCCGAGACCCGCGACATTGCCCGGCGCGCCGCCCGCAAGGCGAAAATCACCTATCGCGACCTGCCGCATTACACCGATATTCTCGACGCGCTGGAAAACGGCGCCGAGGTCGTCACCAAACCGCTGACCTTGTCGCGCGGCGATGCCGAGGCTGAACTGGAGCTGTCCCCGCGCCGCCTCAGCGGCCGGATGCGGATCGGCGGTCAGGAGCATTTTTACCTCGAAAGCCATATCGCCATGGCCATTCCAGGCGAGGACGACGATATCACCGTCTGGTCCTCCACCCAGCATCCAAGCGAAGTCCAGCACATGGTCGGCCATGTGCTCGGTGTGCCATCCAATGCGGTCACCGTGCAGGTCCGGCGCATGGGTGGCGGTTTTGGTGGCAAGGAGACGCAGGGCAACCAGTTTGCGGCGTTGGCCGCCGTCGCAGCCAAGAAGCTCAACCGCGCCGTCAAGTTCCGGCCCGACCGCGACGAGGACATGACCGCGACTGGCAAGCGGCACGATTTCCTCGTCTATTACGATGTCGGCTTCGACGACGACGGCCGCATCCATGCGGTGAAGGCCAATTATGCGGCGCGCTGCGGCTACTCTTCGGACCTCTCCGGCCCGGTCACAGACCGCGCGCTGTTCCATGCCGACAGTTCCTATTTCTATCCACATGTGAAACTGACTTCGCAACCCTTGAAGACGCACACCGTCTCCAACACCGCCTATCGCGGGTTTGGCGGGCCGCAAGGCATGGTCGGCGGCGAGCGCATCATCGAGGAAATCGCCTATGCACTGGGCAAGGACCCGCTCGATATCCGCAAGCTGAATTTTTATGGCGAGAAAGGCTCCGGCCGCGATCTGACGCCCTATCACCAGCAGGTGGAAGACAACATCATCCAGCGCATCGTCGCGGAACTGGAGGAGAGCGCCGACTATCAGGTCCGCCGACAATCGATCATCGACTTCAACAAATCGAGCCGCATCATCCGCAAGGGCATCGCGCTGACGCCGGTGAAATTCGGCATCTCCTTCACCATGACCGCCTTCAACCAGGCGGGGGCTTTGGTGCATGTCTACCAGGACGGCTCGATCCACCTGAACCATGGCGGCACCGAAATGGGCCAGGGGCTCTACACCAAGGTGGCGCAGGTTCTGGCCGACAGTTTTCAGGTCGATATCACCAACGTCAAGATCACCGCGACGACCACCGGCAAGGTGCCGAACACCTCGGCAACTGCTGCTTCCTCCGGCTCCGATCTCAACGGCATGGCGGCCCATGACGCCGCCCGGCAGATCAAGGAACGTTTGGTCGATTTCGCCGCCGAGCGCTGGCAGACCGATGCGAGTAACATCACTTTCGTACCGAACCATGTGAAGATTGGCGACGAACTGGTGCCCTTCCCCGATTTCATCAAGCAGGCCTATTTCGCCCGCGTCCAGCTTTCGGCCGCCGGGTTCTACAAGACCCCGAAAATCCACTGGGACCGCAATACGGGCCGTGGCACGCCATTCTACTATTTCGCCTATGGTGCCTCCGTCTCCGAGGTTTCCATCGATACGCTGACCGGCGAATACATGGTTGATCGTGTCGATGTGCTGCACGATGTCGGCAAATCCCTCAATCCGGCCATCGATATCGGCCAGGTCGAGGGCGCCTTCGTTCAGGGCATGGGCTGGCTGACGACCGAGGAATTGTGGTGGGACGACAAGGGCCGCCTGCGCACCCACGCGCCATCCACTTACAAGATCCCGCTCGCCTCCGACCGTCCAAAGATCTTCAACGTCAAGCTGGCGGAATGGGCCGAAAATGCCGAGATGACCATCGGCCGCTCGAAAGCAGTCGGCGAGCCGCCATTCATGCTGCCGATCTCGGTGCTGGAAGCCCTGTCGATGGCCGTTGCCAGCGTCGCGGACTATCGCGAGTGCCCGCGGCTTGACACGCCGGCAACGCCCGAACGCATCCTGATGGCCGTCGAGCGGCTGCGGACAGGAAAAGCGTAAAGAACCATCGAAGTGAACTTTGCAGTCGACAGCCTCAAAGCGTTCCTTGAGCGCGGCGCCGAATAAGAAAAGTTTGGACGGCGATATGATCGGCAGGCTGGTCCTGCCCATTGTCGGCAAGAGCGTCAGCGACAAACGCCCCTCGGTGATTGCCGCCATGAGCGCGGCTGAGATTCTTGCCGCGCTGAATGCGCCGTATCGTTACGGGCGCGCAGCGCAACCGCGGATCAGCGCATGCGCCGCCTCGCCGGCCGTTTCCATATAAGACGGATCGCGGTTCAGCAAGACGACGGCGAAGGAACCGTCCAGCAGCAGAATCGTCTGCCGGGCGAGCATACGGGCCTGCGCGCCGAACTCCGCTGCCTCAAAGACACCGTGCAGCCAGTCCTCGACCCCCCTCTTGTGGGCTGCGCCGATCTTCATCGCCGGATGACCCGGCATATTGGCGAGTTCCGCCGAGGTCCTGAGAAAACCGCAACCTTTCCAGCGCGGATGCCTTGCCGATATCGCCAGATTGAAAAAGACGCCCCGCACCTTGTCGGCGATATCGCCTTGCGTTTCCGAAAACCAGCGCTTGAACAAAGCAAGATTGGGCTGATCACGTTGGTCGAGATAGGCGGCGATCAGATCGTCCTTGCTGGCGAAATGATAGTAAAGCGTGCGCTTGGTAATGCCCGCCTTTTCCGCCACCGCATCGACGCTGACGGCACGGATACCCTCGCTGTAGAACAGCTTCGAAGCTGCTGAAACAATGCGGTCGCGGGTGGAAAGAGCAGGTGTTGCCATGCCTCAATGTATACCGACCAGTGAATATACACAAGCAATGCCCTCGCCTACGGTGACGTCAGCGAAACCGTCGGGGAAAGATCATGGTGGAGATGGACGGAAAACCCATCGGGATTGTCTGCCAGGACGGCATCGAGCTTGGCGGTCATCTCTGGGCAGGCAATGGCAGCAGCCCTTGTGGTGTCGTGGTCATCAACCCGGCAACGGGCGTGCTGGCGCGTTATTACCACCCCTATGCCCGGTTCCTCGCCGGTCATGGCTTCACGGTGCTGACCTATGACTATCGCGGCATCGGCCACTCCCGGCCCGCGACGTTAAGGGGCTGCAATTATCGCTGGGCGGATTGGGGCGAGCAGGATTTTGCCGCAGCACTTGACTTCCTCCATGCCCATAAACCGGATGACCCAAAGTTGGTCGTTGGTCACAGCATCGGCGGTTTCCTGCCCGGCTTTGCCCATAACGCACCGCTGATCGACCGCATGCTCACCGTCGGCGCCCAATATGCCTACTGGCGCGACTATGCCCGTGCCCGGCGCCTGCGTCTTCTGCTGCAATGGCATGTTACCATGCCGCTCCTGACGGCACTGTTCGGCTATTTCCCCGGCAAGACACTTGGCTGGCTGGAAGACCTTCCGGCAGGGGTGGCCAGAGACTGGAGTTTTCGCCGGGCTCGGATGGAACTCAGCCATTCACGCGAGGACCGGCCGGATATTCTGCAGCGGTTCGCCGCTGTTACCGCCGGCATTCTGGCCATCGGAATAACGGATGACGATATCGGAACGCCACGAGCCATTCGCCGCGCCTTGCAATATTACCGCAATGTCAGATCCTTCGAAGTGGCTTTGTCACCTGCCGATCTTGGGCTGGATCGCATCGGCCATTTCAGTCTTTTTCACAAACGCCATGCCACCGGTTTCTGGCTCGATAGCCTGCTCTGGCTGCGCGACGGCATCAATCCCTGGCCGGGAAAACCGTTCGAGGCGGATATGCAGGCAAATAAGGATGACCACCCGCTCAGCAGCCGCTGCTACATTCCCGGCAAAGGCATGATGTGACGCGGCACAACTCCCCTTCAACTCTTCGAGATAAACAATGCCCTATGTTCTGATCATCCACGAAGTCGCCGATTATCCAGCCTGGAAAGCCATTTTCGACGCCGCCGCCGGCATTCGCCGCGATGCGGGTGAAATCGCCTATCAGGTATTGAAATACGACACCGATCCCAACCGGATTGTCCACTACTCACTATGGCGCTCGCTGGATGCGGCAAGAGCCTTCTTCGAGTCCGACCGGCTCATCGAAATCCGCGCCCAGGCCGGCGTCAAGGCACCGGAATTCATCTATCTCGAACAAGTGGAACGCGGCGTGCTGGACGCAGCTCGCTAAAATCGCACCGCCAGAACATCCGATGTGCTCCGGCGGTGAACGGCATCTATCGGGTCAGGTCAGAATCCCGGCGCGGGTCGCGCCCGTCCATGAAACCCAAATCTCTCTTCATGTATTCGGACATGACGTCGAGATCGAGTGCCGGATACGTCGGCTGCAATCCATCCAGCAGCCCGGCCAGCCAGAAGCGCCATCCGGCCTTGCGCGTCTGTGGTATTGGTTGATATTTTTCAATTGCTTGGCAATCCATGACGGCACCTGTTGTTTTTCTGAATGTGATTGCAGCATGCGCGCAAACGTGCTCCAATTCCAATCGAACAACCGTCTGCATGCATCAAGAGAACTTATCCATGAAAATGTCGAAACAGTTTCCATTGAATGCGCTTCGCGTGTTTGAAGCGGCGGCAAGGCTGGGCAGTTTCACCAAGGCAGGAACGGAACTCGGCATGACGCAGACGGCGGTCAGCTACCAGATCAAGCTGATCGAGGAGAATGTCGGCGAGCCACTCTTCCTTCGGCGGCCACGGCAGGTCGTGCTGACCGACGTCGGCCAACGGCTGGCCCCGCGTGTCACCGAAGCTTTCGAAATGCTGCAGGAGGCGGTGCTGTCGGCACGGGGCGATGTCAACAGCGCACTGTTGATTAGCTCGACGCCAACCTTTGCCTCTCAATGGCTGGCACGCAATATCGGATCCTTTCAACTGGCCCACCCGAATATCGCAGTTCGGCTGATCACAAGCGACAAAATTATTGATCTCGCAGCAGAAGCGGCTGATCTTGCCATCCGGTCCGGGGTCGGGGTCTGGCCGGGCCTCGATAGTCACCCGTTGATGCTGAGTGAGTTTACGCCGATGCTGAGCCCGGCGCTCGCCGGGACGATTGGCGGCATCCACGAGCCGCGCGACCTGCTGAAACTGAGGATCATCGACGCTGCGGACCCTTGGTGGCGGATCTGGTTTGCAGCCGCGGGCGTTAGCGACCCGGATCTTGAGGGCCGGCCGACCAGCCGTCTTGGCGCCCAAAGTTTTGAGGCACGCGCGGCCGTCGCGGGCCAGGGTGTGGCAATCCTGACGCCGGAATTCTACACCGACGACGTGGCTCTCGGCAGGCTTTACCAGCCGTTTGAACTACGCTGCAACGACGGTCACAACTATTGGCTGGCCTATCCGCACACGCGCCGCAATACCCCGAAAATCCGCGCCTTCCGGGACTGGATTTTGGGTGAGCTCAATCCAGAGGCCCGCAGCTTTACCAAATAGCATAGGACGATCGCATCGCCCCTTCCCCCACCGTGCATTTTTGCGCAAGGTGCGCAGACGAAGCATGAAAGGGACCTCAATGAATGAATTCGCCATCGCCTGGGAATGGCTCGCTTTTGCCATTCGCTGGCTGCATGTGATCACGGCGATCGCCTGGATCGGCTCGTCCTTTTATTTCATCGCGCTCGATCTCGGGCTGGTGAAGCGTGACCACCTGCCCGCCGGCGCCTATGGCGAGGAGTGGCAGGTGCATGGCGGCGGCTTTTATCATATCCAGAAATATCTTGTCGCGCCTGCGACCATGCCGGAGCACCTGACCTGGTTCAAATGGGAAAGCTATGTCACCTGGTTGTCCGGTTTTGCCCTGCTCTGTCTGGTCTATTATGGCGGCGCCGATCTTTTCCTGATCGATCGCCATGTGCTGGACATTTCCTCAACGACGGCGATCCTGATCTCGCTCGCCTCGCTCGCGATCGGCTGGATCTTCTACGATCTTCTGTGCAAATCGCCGCTCGGCAAGAACACCTGGACGTTGATGGGCATTCTCTATATCGCCCTTGTCGTCATGGCCTGGGGCTATACGCAGGTGTTTACCGGCCGCGCCGCCTTCCTGCATCTCGGCGCGTTTACCGCGACGATCATGTCGGCCAATGTCTTCTTCATCATCATGCCGAACCAGCGCATCGTCGTGGCGGACCTGAATGCCGGTCGCACGCCCGATCCGAAATACGGCGCCATCGCCAAGCAGCGTTCGCTGCACAACAACTACCTGACCCTGCCCGTCATCTTCTTCATGCTGTCGAACCACTATCCGCTGGCCTTCGCCACCGCCTATAACTGGGTGATCGCAGCGCTGGTCTTCCTGATGGGCGTGACGATCCGGCACTGGTTCAACACCACCCATGCCCGCAAGGGACGCCCGACCTGGACCTGGATCGTCACCCTGATCATTTTCATCGTCATCATGTGGCTTTCGACTGTGCCCAGCGTGCTGACCGGCGAGGACAGAGCCGAAGTCTCGCCGGCTTTCCAGCAGTTTGCCGCCAACGCCCATTTCCCGGCTGTGAAAGACGCGATTTCGACGCGCTGTTCCATGTGCCATTCCGCCGAACCGGTCTATGAAGGCATCAACCGGCCGCCGAAGGGCGTGGCACTGGAAAACGACGCGGAGATTGCGGCCCATGCCCGCGAAATCTATATCCAGGCCGGACGCAGCCATGCGATGCCGCCCGGCAACATCACCGACATGACCAATGACGAACGCAAGCTGGTGGCCACATGGTTCGAAAGCGCGGTTTCGGAAGGCAAGACACAATGACCGCCACCCTCATTCGCGGACGCACCCTGAGTTTCAACCGTGCCCCTTTGGGCCTCGACGACACCGGCGCCTACACCTATGAGACCGACGGTGCGCTGCTGGTCGAAAACGGGCTGATCCTTTCCAGCGGTAGCTATGATGCGGTGAAGGCTCAAGCCCCCGAAGATGTCAGCGAAATCGATCATCGCCCGCATCTGATCCTGCCCGGTTTCATCGACACGCACCTGCATTTCCCGCAGATGCAGGTAATCGGCTCCTATGCGGCAAACCTTTTGGAATGGCTGAACACCTACACGTTTCCGGAGGAATGCCGCTTCGTCGAGACGGCGCATGCTGAGCGCATCGCTGGAAAATTCTTCGACGAGATGGTCCGACACGGCACAACGACGGCGGTTGCCTATTGCTCGGTGCACAAGGCCTCCGCCGATGCCTTTTTCGCCGAAGCGCTGAACCGCAACATGCGCATGGTCGCCGGCAAGGTGATGATGGACCGTAACGCCCCGCAGGGTCTGCTCGATACACCTGAAATGGGCTATGACGAAACCCGCGCCGTCATCGAACAATGGCACGGCAAGGGCCGCAACCACGTCGCCATCACCCCGCGCTTCGCCATCACCTCGACACCGGAACAGATGTCGGCGGCGGAAGTGCTGGTGCGCGAGTTCCCGGACCTGCACGTGCAGACGCATCTCTCGGAAAACCGCGACGAGATCGATTTCACCTGCGCGCTTTACCCGGATGCCGTCGACTATACCGACGTCTATGCCCGCTACGGCCTGCTTGGGCCAAAAACCTTGCTCGGCCACGCGATCCACCTGTCCGAGCGCGAAATGGACGTGCTGAGTGAGACCGGCTCGATCGCCGTGCACTGCCCGACCTCCAACCTTTTCCTCGGCTCCGGCCTGTTTCCGCTGAGGCGGCTGATGAACCGGGAAAAGCCCGTCCGCGTCTCCTTCGCCACCGATATCGGCGGCGGCACCAGCTATTCGATGCTGCGCACCATGGACGAAGCCTACAAGATCCAGCAGTTGCAGGGCGAACGGCTGAACCCGCTCGAAACCGCCTACTTCATGACGCTCGGCAATGCCGAAGCCCTGTCGCTTGCCGACAGGATCGGCACGCTCGACCCCGGCACGGATGCCGATTTCATCGTGCTGAACATGGCATCGACCCCGGCCATGGCGCTGAAGGCAGAGGTGGTGACCTCGCTTGCCGACGAACTGTTCCTGCTGCAGACCATGGGCGACGACCGGGCGATCGTTGAGACATATGTCGCGGGCGTGGCGGCCAAGGCGGGACTCTAGGTGGTTAGAAGTTCTAAGTTATGCGTTATAGTGGGAGCTATGCGATGAATATTTTCAGAAAAACGCTGCGAACCGTCACAACAGAAACACGCCGGCTCATCGATCCAGTCGTTGCGGTGTGGAAGGATCGCGTTCTGGCCTCCACAACTGTCAAGACCGACTTCGAGTACGGAAATATTCTACTTGAAATTCGAGAGCGCGAAATCAGTGAGGGAAAAGATAAATACCTGATGTTCACCTACAAAGGCGCCGAAGGGCACATCTGGATGCCTATCGAAAAACGCCAAGCACTTGAACTTGCCGAGTTCATCAAAAAAAATTATGACCGCGTGTAGGCAGGAAATGTCCACCACCTAACGGATGGTGACTCCTTTCTTTTGAGGGAGATTCCATCGTGTGCAAGGGCAACGATGAGCAGGCAGTTGGCAGATGCCAATTGAGCGCCACAAAAGAGGTAAAAATATTTTACCTCTTTCTCATTCCACCCTTAACAACGCGTCCTGAAACATGGTATGGCCGGGCCATCTCCTGAGTTGGAACCTTGCCCCATGTCCAAAATTCTCGAAATCAGCGACCTGAAGGCACTCGCCAAGCGCCGCGTGCCGAAGATGTTCTTCGACTATGCCGATAGCGGCGCCTGGACGGAGGGTACCTACCGCGCCAATGAGGAGGATTTCCGCAAGGTAAAGCTGCGCCAACGGGTGCTGGTCGATATGACCAACCGCTCTCTAGAAAGCACGATGATCGGCCAGAAAGTGTCGATGCCGGTGGCGCTTTCGCCGACTGGCCTCACCGGCATGCAGCATGCCGATGGCGAGATGCTGGCGGCCAAGGCCGCCGAAGAATTCGGCGTTCCCTTCACGCTATCGACCATGAGCATCTGCTCGATCGAGGACGTCGCCTCGGTAACGGCGAAGCCGTTCTGGTTCCAGCTCTATGTGATGCGTGACCGGGAGTTCGTCAAAAACCTGATCGACCGCGCCAAGGCGGCCAAGTGCTCGGCGCTGGTGTTGACGCTCGACCTGCAGATCCTCGGCCAGCGTCACAAGGACCTGCGCAACGGCCTGTCAGCACCGCCAAAATTCACGCCCAAGCATATCTGGCAGATGGCGACCCGGCCGCTCTGGTGCATGCAGATGCTCAAGACCAAGCGCCGCAGCTTCGGCAATATCGTCGGCCACGCCAAGAACGTCTCCGATCTCTCCTCGCTCTCCTCCTGGACCGCCGAACAGTTCGATCCACAGCTGTCCTGGGAAAATGTCGAGGAAATCAAGAAGATGTGGGACGGTCCGCTGATTCTGAAGGGTATTCTCGATGTCGAGGACGCCAAGATGGCGGCGCGCACGGGCGCGGATGCCATCATCGTTTCCAATCACGGCGGCCGCCAGCTCGATGGCGCGCCCTCGTCGATCAGCATGCTGCCGAAGATCGTCGATGCCGTCGGCCACCAGATCGAAGTCCATGTCGATGGCGGCATCCGCTCCGGCCAGGATGTGCTGAAGGCCGTAGCACTCGGCGCCCAGGGCACCTATATCGGCCGCCCGTTCCTGTACGGCCTCGGCGCCGGCGGCAAGGCGGGCGTCACCACGGCGCTCGATATCATCCGCAAGGAACTCGACATCACCATGGCGCTCTGCGGCAAGCGGGATATCCGCGATATCAACCGGGATGTGATTGCGGAATGATGACTGATTAAGCTGCGGTGACCGTCAAGTTTACGCCGAGTGCCTTGACTACACCAAGGAGTGTCGAAAGCTTGGGGTCGCCGTCTTCACTCAAAGCCTTGTACAGCGCTTCCCTCGTAACGCCCGCGTCCTTCGCGACCTTGGTCATGCCCTTCGCACGAGCAACAACACCGAGCGCGGCAGCGATATAGGCCGTGTCGCCGGTTTCAAAGGCATCGCTGAGAAGCTCGGCATGGGCTGCCGGGGTATCGAGATACTGCGCCGCATCGAACGGCAGTGTTTCAATTGTCATGATCCATGTCCAAATTGCCCGCGATTATCTTGGCTCTCTTTATGTCCTTGCTCTGCGTCGACTTATCGCAACCGCACAGAAGGATAACCACGACATTTCCGCGATGAACGAAATAGACGCGATAACCTGGGCCTTGATCAACACGAAGCTCGCCAATTCCGTCGAAAAACTTTGCGTCTCCAAAAAGGCCAGCCTGCAAACGCACAACACGTTGAGCGATGCGTGTCCTGGCTCGCACGTCCTTGAGGTTTTCAAGCCAATCCCGGAAAATTGCAGTTTGGCGCACGTCCATTGTTTAGCCCCAGAATACAGTGAAAACCGTGAACTGCAATTCACAAATACGGCGCAGTCTGAAACGTAAATCTCTTGAATGGTGATCAACTACCGCGATAAGTAGAATAGCTGAAGGGCGAGAGCAGCAGCGGCACGTGATAGTGGCTGCCCGCATCGGCAATGCCGAAACGCAGCGGGATCAGATCGAGGAAGGCTGGCTCAGCTAGGCCAGCGCCGGTCGCGCGCAGATAATCACCCGCGTGGAACAGAAGTTCATAAGTGCCCACGGCAAAGGCCACCCCCTCCAGCATCGGCCCGTCGACGCGGCCGTCACTGTTGGTCTCGACAGTCCGCAACAGGCGGCGGCCCTCGCCTTCGATCAGGAAGAGGTCGATCTTCAAGCCCATGGCCGGCTTGCCCAGCGCGGTATCGAGAACATGGGTGGTCAGGCGGCCGGACGTGCTCATGGAAAACCTCGTGTGCGTCAGAAGGGATTGGCGATGACGAAGGGTTCGTCGTAGAAAACCTCCTCCAGATTGTTGCCCGGACCGTCGCGATCGACAACCAGGAAATCGGTGACCGCGCCGACGGCCATCAGCGGATGATGCCAGACATTGCGGCCGTAATTGACGCCCTGTGCGCCGGTCGCCAGAAAGACGCGCGGCAATCCCGGCTTTCCGCCCTCATCCGGCGCAACGACGGCAAGCCAGGACCCGCCGCCCATCGGCGAAAAACTCTGCGAGCCCAGCGGATGGCGCTCCATCATCGTCACGCTGTACGGAAAGCTGCGCGGCTGGCCGCGAAAGATGTTGATGATGACGCGGGCATCCTCGCCGGTCACATCGGCCCGTCCCAGCGCATGAAACCGCTCGGTGGAGCCACCGTTGATCAACCGCATCGTTTCCGGGTCAGGTTCGATAACGGTACCGAAAGGTGCGAATGCCGCATGAGTCAGCGGCTCGATCATCAGAAACTGTGGCATCAGATCGTCAGTGCCGCCGTGAAATGGCATGGCGGTGTGGTCTCAGGCATTGTCTTCTCCCGGAAGCAGTGAACGCAAACGCAAAAGCGCGATCTTTTCGACCTGCGCAGACGCCGTTTCAAATTCCTCTTCCAGGCTGTTGTCAATCCGCGTTTCGAAAGCCGCGAGAATATCGTCCTTGTTCAGGCCCTTGACGGCGATGATAAACGGAAATCCGAATTTTTCGGTATAGGCGGTATTCAACCCGGTAAACCGCGCATGTTCGGCAGCACTCAGGCGGTCCAGTCCTGCCCCCGCCTGCTCGGCCTTGGAATCCTCGGTCAGCCCGCCGGCGATTGCCAGTTTGCCGGCAAGATCCGGATGAGCCCTCAGAACCGCCAGACGCTCGGCATGCGAGGCCGCACGGAACGGCGCAACAAGCGCCTCATGCACACTATCTGAGGTCAGCGAAACATCCGGGGTCGTGTCAAAAGCTCGCTCCGCCACCCAGGGCGAATGCTCGAACACGCCGCCGAACCGCGCGACAAACGCATCCCGCGCCGCCATCAAAGGCCACCTTCGGGCATGTGATGCTCATGCCAGTGCCGGGCGATGTCGATGCGCTTCGGCGTCCAGACCTTCTCGTGGCTGAGAACATAATCGATGAACCGGGCAAGCGCCGCTGCCCGGCCCGGACGGCCGACGAGGCGGCAGTGCAGGCCGACATTCATCATCTTCGGGCTGCCTTCCTTGCCCTCGGCATAGAGCACATCGAACGTGTCCTTGAGATAGGCAAAGAACTGGTCGCCAGAATTGAACCCCTGCGGCGTTGCAAAGCGCATGTCATTGGCATCGAGCGTGTAGGGAATGATCAAGTGCGGTTTGTCCTTCGTCAGGCCGGGCACCCAATAGGGCAGCTCGTCGGCATAGCTGTCGGAGGAATAGACAAACCCCCCGTCCTCGATCACCAGCTTCAGTGTGTTGTCTGAAGGCTTGCCCTGGTACATGCCGAGCGGGTGCGAGCCTGTCAGCTCGGTGTGCAGGCGCACGGCCTCGCGGATATGTTTGCGCTCTTCCTCCTCGGAAAAATCCTTGTATTCCAGCCAGCGATAACCGTGGCTGGCGATTTCCCAGCCGGCTTCCTTCATGGCGGCGACCGCTTCCGGATTGCGCGCCATGGCGAGCGTCACGCCATAGACGGTGACATCGACATTGTGGCTGGTAAAAATCCGCCACAGCCGCCAGAAGCCGGCACGCGAACCATACTCATAGATCGATTCCATGTTGAGGTTGCGCTGGCCCGGCCATGGCTGCGCGCCGACGATTTCCGACAGCAGCGATTCGGATGCCTTGTCGCTGTCGAGAATGCAGCTCTCGCCGCCCTCTTCGTAGTTGACGACGAACTGCACCGCGATGCGCGCATCGCCCGGCCAGCGGACTTGCGGAGGATTGCGCCCGTAGCCGACGAGATCGCGCGGATAGGATTGGTCTGTCATGAAATCACCCTTCGAATTTGCCGGAACGGTAACATCCGGAACCGGAAAATCGAAGCCAAAATGGTGGCTGGCGGGGATCTGTCCAAAGCTTGAACAGGCCGTACCTGCAATAATCAGAACGGCATCAGCTGCTCAACAGCTCGCCTGCAGCAGACGGGCAGCCACAGCCGCTTTCGATTCGGAAATGCGCGACGCATTGGCGAGCGCCGTGGCGCTGGCTTTGGCGTTGGGCGCTGGCCGGTGCGCCGAGAGCTTGCCAAGCGGATGCTGCGAATGCACCCGCAAAGGTGCGCCGGGCTCCTGCTCGATGAACAAGGCAAGGCTGGAAATTTTGAGCGGATCGGCGATCACCGGCTCGAAGAAATCACGCAAGGCGGTCTCGAAGCGCGCATTCAGATTGGAATTCACCGGCCCCGTCAGCATCATGTGAAAGCGGAATTCGTCCATCACATAAGGGTAGCCCCAGCGGTGAAGGTTTGAAAACTGCGGCGCGGTCAGCCGGTCCGGGTCCCGCCGCTCGATCTCGATATCGCTCAACGGTGCCCGAAACGCGTCAAAAGTCTGAACCACGGACGCCGCCAGGTGGTTCATCTGCTCGCAGGGAGCCGAAGGTGCGAGGCCGAAGAACTCGCCCAACCGCGCGATTTCCATCCGTGGAATTTCGAACGGGCTCATCGTACTGGCAAAGTGCATCAGCGACTTCAGAAGCGCCGGCTCACTGGTTTCATCGTGCAGGCGGAACGGTGCCTTGATCGTTCCGTGAAATCCGTAGCGGCGCGGCACGGCCGTGTGAAACGCCAGTTCCTGACGGCTGAAACCGGCGATGGATGGCGCTTCCGGGGCTTCGCCGGAATAGACGTTTCGGCCAAGCCAGCTTGCCGCAGCGACCGACAGGGGATCGTACATCGACGGCGTAAAATAAATAGCGTACCGCATCGGCCCCGCTCCGTTAAAAATCGTTCTGAAGCCGGGGTTAAGTGATTTGCATGACACAATGACGAATGGGCACAGCCGGCAGCCGTTGACCTGCGCTCTGTTCGTCCCAAAAACGGAATCCTGCCCGGAAATGCCGACTTCTGGACGGAACCAACCCGCTTTTCCCTCGTTTTCTCCACAGTAACATCAAAAAACGGAGACGAAGCATGACCTACCGGGACAGCACTATCCAGGATGCCAGCATCAAGGAAACGCACGACCTGATCGCCAGCGACAAGGTGGAAGGCACCCGCGTTTATGGCCAGGACGGAAAACACATCGGCTCGATCGAACGTGTGATCCTTGAAAAGCGCAGCGGCCGCGTCTCCTACGCTGTCCTTGGTTTCGGCGGTTTCCTCGGCATCGGCGAAGATCACTATCCGCTCCCGTGGCAAAAGCTCAACTATGACGAAAGCCTTGGCGGCTATCGCACCGACATCACCCGCGAACAGGTGGAAAGCGCCCCGAAATATCACGGTGACGACGAGTACGACTGGAACAAGGAAAACGGCCGCCGCGTCTATGACTACTATGGCGTGCCTCCTTACTGGATGTAATTCATCCTGAACCGCCGGCAAAAGCCCTGCTTACCAGGGCAGGGCTTTTGCGCATGAACGGCGTGGCATCTTCGGAGGCAGCGGCGTTACTCGTTAAGCAGCAGGGAAAAGTGGCTGGCGCAACGGAAAGAGTCCGGCAAGGCCGCGTCGCTTTGCCCGTCCATTTCGCCGATGACACTGGCCGCGAGACGATGTGCCAACCCGAAGCTGATCTTGAAGCCACCGGTCAGGGCATAGATCCGGGAATGATCCGGGTGCCGGCCGACCATGGGGTCGCGGCCGATCGCCTTGGGACGCAAGCCCGCCCAGCGCTCGACCACGGGAGCATCGGCAAGCAAAGGCACCACGGCGCGCGCGCGGTCGAGGAGATCGTCCAGCAGATGGTCGTTCGATGCGGGATCGGCAAAACTGTTTTCGCTGGTGCTGCCAATGGCAACAAGGCCGTTGTCATGCGGCACGATATAGAGCCCATCCATGAAAATGACCGGCAAGGCGGGATCGAGATCGGCTTTCAGCACCGCCGCCTGCCCTTTGACCGCCGCACCGCTCGACGCTGTCCTTGGTTTTTCCTCAAGCGCGTCCAAAAGCCGGAAGGTATCGACGCCGCCAGCAAGAATGCAGGCACCGAAAGAGACGGACTGCCCGTCTGAAAACATCGCCTTGCCGGCAGCCGGATCGAGACTGGCAAGTGCCCGCCCCTCCTCGATCCGCACATGCCGCGACGGGCCAAGCGCCGCCGTCAAAAGGGCGAGGAAAAAGCGGGGATCGACGCGGGCGGCCAGCGTGTCAAAAACCAGGCCACCGGCCATGGCTTCGCTCTGCGGCCAGCCAGCAATCGGAGCATCGTCCTGCACATGCCAGAAGAACTGCCGCTGTCCCTGTTTCCAATTGGCAAGCGCGTCCTGCTCGTGGCGCAGCGCAATCTTTCGCAAATGCGGCTTGGGCAGCGGTATCAGCCGTCCGGAGCGGCGGTAACCGGCCGACATTCCTGTTAACGCCTCAAGATCTGAGATTTCCTGCTCGATCGACAGCAATGCGTCGAACTGAAATTGCTTCTTGGCATTCCAGCGGTCCGGCATATGCGGCATCAGAGCGCCGAGTACGCCGCCGCTGGCACCGGCGCCGATCCTGTTGCGTTCGACAAGAACCGTCTTCAACCCGGCCCGATCGGCCATGACGGCTGCCCAGAGTCCCATGATGCCGCCACCGGCAATCAACAGATCCACCATCGATTGACCTTCTTGAACGTGGAGATTATCGGTTCGCCATGACCCGCGATCATTTGGACGTAACGCCCGCACCGGACGGGCAAACCCCGAACAGGCAAACGCTTGAATGGCACGAGGGCGATATGCCCTATTCGCAGGAATTTGGCGATCATTTTTATTGCCGCGAAGACGGGCGGCTGGAATGCGGCCATGTCTTTCTTGCAAGCAACGGCTTGCCTGAACGCTGGCGCAGGCCTGGCACATTCCGGATCGGCGAGTTCGGCTTCGGCACCGGGCTGAATTTTTGCGAGACATGGCGGCAATGGAAGGAGACGCAAGTTAAGGGGGCAAACCTTCATTTCGTCTCGTTCGAACGGTTTCCGATGCGCGCACCCGAGATCGGCCGGGCCTTGTCGCGCTGGCCGGAGATCGAGGCCGAGCGGCTGGCGCTATGCACTCAGTGGCCGGACCATCGGCAAGGCCGTATCGACATCGATTTCGCAGGCGGAATGCATCTCACCGTCATCTGCGGTACCGCTTTTGAAGGGATCGGCGATTTCTCGGAGGAATTCGACGCCTGGTATCTCGATGGCTTCGCGCCCAAACGCAATCCCGACATGTGGTCGCAGGAGCTGATGCGGCTTGCCTATGAAAAGACCGTCTGGGGCGGCACGTTCGCGACCTATGCGGCCGCCGGTTTCGTGCGCCGCAACCTGCAGGCCGCAGGCTTTACAGTCGAGCGCAGGCCCGGGTTCGGCAGCAAGCGCGAAATGCTCGGCGGCGTGAAATCGACATCCGGCGTCGCTTAAAAACCAGCCCCAAAACTGTCCTTCTCTTTTCGGGAGATTTGCTGTCGCAAATGGTGGCGCCTCTGGGGCATCGAATCTGCAACATGACCCTCTGTCCAAACCGATGGAAAAGTCATGAGCGAAAACGAATTTCCGCACACCGCCCCGAGCGATACAGAAGCTCCGGTGGAACGCCGGCGGCGCACCGGCGGCCGCGGCGCGGATCGTTCGCGCAAGGGCAGCAGCAGCTCGAAATATCTCAATCTCGTCAATACCATGGCGAAATCAGCCGTGCTATCGGAAGACGCGCTTGAGGCCGTTCACGACGCCTCTCTGACTATTCTCGAAGAGATCGGCATGGATGTGATCCTGCCGGAAGCCCGCGACCGGATGAAGGCTGCCGGCGCCGATGTGATGCCCGGCACCGACCGGGTGCGTTTCGATCGCGGCCTGATCATGGACATGATGGCGTCCGTGCCATCTGGATTCACCATGCATGCCCGCAACCCGGTTCGAAATGTCCAGATCGGCGGCAACAATCTGGTATTCGCCCAGATCGCCTCGGCGCCGTTTGTCGCCGACCGCGAGGGCGGGCGGCGCGCCGGAAACCAGGAGGATTTCCGCAAGCTGGTCAAGCTCGCCCAATCCTATGACATCATCCACACGACTGGCGGCTATCCGGTCGAGCCGATCGATATCCACGCATCCGTGCGCCATCTCGATTGCCTCTCCGATATGGTGAAGCTGACCGACAAGGTTTTTCACTGCTATTCGCTCGGCCAGCAGCGCAATATCGACGCTCTCGAGATTGCCCGGATCGGGCGCGGTGTTTCGGCCGGGCAGATGGAAAACGAGCCGTCACTTTTTACCATCATCAACACATCCTCGCCGCTGCGCCTTGATGGGCCGATGCTGCAGGGCATTATTGAAATGTCGTCGCGCAACCAGGTCGTCATCGTCACACCGTTCACGCTGGCGGGCGCGATGGCGCCGGTGACGATCGCCGGTGCCGTCGTGCAGCAGAATGCCGAGGCGCTGGCCGGCATCGCCTTCACGCAGATGGTCCGTCGCGGCGCGCCGGTGATGTATGGCGGCTTCACCTCGAATGTCGACATGAAAACCGGAGCGCCCGCCTTCGGTACGCCGGAATACATGAAGGCCGTGATTGCCGGCGGACAACTCGCCCGCCGCTACAAGGTGCCCTACCGCACCTCCAATACCAATGCCTCCAACACACTCGATGCGCAGGCGGCCTACGAATCGGCGTTGTCATTGTGGGCGCTCACCCAAGGCGGCGGCAATTTCATCATGCATTCGGCCGGCTGGAGCGAAGGTGGGCTGACCGCATCCTTCGAGAAATTCATCCTTGATGTCGATATGCTGCAGATGGTGGCTGAATTCCTGACACCGCTCGATGTCAGCGAGGATGCCCTCGGTCTCGATGCCGTCCGCGATGTCGGCCCCGGCGGCCACTATTTCGGCACTGCCCATACGCTGGCCCGCTACGAGACGGCGTTCTATTCCCCGATCCTGTCTGACTGGAGAAATTTCGAGACCTGGACCGAGGCCGGACGGCCGACGACCTACGATCATGCCAACCGCGTCTTCAAGGAAAAGCTGAACGAATACGAAAAGCCCCCGCTCGATCCGGCCATCGAGGAAGAGCTGGATGCTTTCGTCGCCCGCCGGAAAGCCGAAGGCGGCGTTCCGACGGACTTCTGACGGGAAGGATCAGTTCGACATCGCAGCCCGCACCGACGAGATCAGCTTGCCGGTCGGAAGGCTGTGATAATCCTTGTTGATCTCAGCTGATCTTTAGGCCCGGCAGAACTGCGGCTATGGTGCAAGGGAATCAAATTATGGATCGACGCCATGGCCGAACCGCTGAAGAACCTTTTGCATCCGGCACTCGTGAAGACGATGGCGGATCATATCGCAGCGCAGTTCCCGGAGTTCGACACGGCACGGTTCGTCGATCTTGCAACCCGCGACATGCCGCAACTGGAACTGATGCAGCGCGCCACCCAGATTCGCGACGCACTCGTTGCAACATTACCGGTTGATTTCGAACAGGCCGCAGCCGTTCTCTCCGCGAGCCTGCCGCAATCGGGCCGTCCCGGCGTCACCGGATGGGCGCTCTTGCCCGTCAGCCAGTTCGTGTCACAGAAAGGCCTTGGCCATTTCGATCTGTCTTTGGGATTGCTGAAACAGCTGACCCCGCATTTCACCGCCGAGTTCGGCATCCGCCCGTTCATTCTCGCCGAGCAGGACCGCGCGCTGGCGACGATCGGCAAGTGGACCGCCGACGCCAATCATCACGTGCGCCGGCTGGCCAGCGAAGGCACCCGCCCGCGCCTGCCCTGGGCGATCCGCCTGCCGGCGCTGATGCGCGACCCGCAGCCGATCCTGCCGATCCTCACCGCCCTTCTGGACGACCCCGAAGAGTATGTGCGCCGCTCCGTTGCCAACAGCCTGAACGATATTGCCAAGGATCATCCCGATCTGGTCGCAGCGTTTGTCGGTGAGCGAATTGCAGCGGCTTCTCCCGAGCGACGCCAGTTGCTGCGCCATGCCTCGCGCACGCTTTTGAAGAAAGGGCATGCCGCCGCGCTGTCGAATTTCGGCTTTGCGCCGCTTTCCGGCATCGGTGCGACGATGGAGATACAGACCCCGCATGTGGATTTCGGCAATGCCCTCGCCTTCGTCCTCAGCATTGCCAACAAGGCGGCGTCACCGCAGCAGGTGATGATCGACTATGAGATCCACCATCGTAAAGCCAATGGCAGCCTTGCTCCAAAAGTTTTCAAGTGGAAAAGCCTGGTGCTCGCTCCCGGCGAGACCGCGACGATGACGCGAAAGCATGCAATGCGGGCCATCACCACCCGGCAATATTATTCCGGCGGCCACCGGCTGGATATTCTCGTCAATGGCGCCGTTCTGGCAGGCGGAGATTTCCAGCTCGTCATGCCATGATCCACGGATCTCTTCGCATCTGCAAAAAACTATCCCTTGACTTTTGGCGGCAAAACAACGACATGAGGCTCAGCGTCACCTTCCGGCCGCCGCGTGAGCGAGCCCTGCGGGATCCAACCGATCCGTAACGAAGGATAAGCGCAACACAAAATGTCTTGCCAACCGTGGCAGGATGCATGCGCTAGACGATATTAATCAACCCACAAGTTCCCAAATCACGCGGGGTTCTTGACGCGAAGCGAAACCGGAACCGCATGGTGCAGTTCCGGCAAATCTCGTTTTGCGCCCCCGAAAAGGTATGACATTGACCACTTTCAAAGACCTTGGCCTCTCCGAGCACGTGCTTTCAACCCTCGCTACCCTTGGGTTCGAAACGCCGACGCCGATCCAGGCCGAAGCAATCCCGCTCGTCATGGAAGGCCATGACCTGATCGGTCTTGCCCAGACCGGCACCGGCAAGACGGCCGCTTTCGGCCTGCCGATGATCGAAAAGATGATGGCCGACGGCAAGCGTCCCGACCCGCGCAACATCCGCGCGCTGGTTCTTGCTCCGACCCGCGAACTGGTGAACCAGATCGCTGCCAACCTGAAGGACTTCGTCAAGAAGACCCCGATCAAGATTGGCCTCGTCGTTGGCGGCGCATCGATCAACAAGCAGTCCGAGCAGCTTTCCCGCGGCGTTGATATTCTTGTCGCCACCCCCGGCCGTCTTCTCGACCTCATTGCGCGCAAGGCCGTCACCCTGACACAGGCCCGCTATCTCGTTCTCGACGAAGCCGACCAGATGCTGGATCTCGGCTTCATCCATGACCTGCGCAAGATTTCCAAGCTGGTGCCGAAGAACCGCCAGACGCTGTTGTTCTCGGCCACCATGCCGAAGGCAATCGCCGATCTGTCGGCCGAATATCTGAGCAACCCGAAGCGCGTCGAAGTTTCGCCTCCGGGCAAGGCGGCCGACAAGGTCGAGCAGTTCGTCCACTTCGTTCAGGGCGCCAGCCAGAAGACTGAAATCCTCAAGAAGACGCTGACTGAAAACCCCGATGGCCGCGCCATGGTTTTCTCGCGCACCAAGCATGGCGCCGAGAAGCTCATGAAGCATCTGGAACATGTAGGCTTCTCCGTCGCCTCGATCCACGGCAACAAGAGCCAGGGCCAGCGCGAACGCGCCCTCAAGGCCTTCCGTGACGGCGAGACCCGCGTTCTCGTTGCAACCGACGTTGCAGCGCGCGGCATCGACATCCCGGGCGTCACCCACGTCTACAACTACGACCTTCCGGAAGTTCCGGACGCTTACGTGCATCGCATCGGCCGTACCGCCCGCGCCGGACGCGACGGCATCGCCATCGCCTTCTGCGCACCGGACGAAATCCGCCTGCTACGCGACATCGAACGCCTGATGAAGATCGATATCGAAGTTGCCAGCGGCGAAATTCCGGCTGACCGTGCGCGCCCGAAGGGTGCCCGTGGCGGCAATGGCGCCCGCAACGCTTCGCGGCCGGCCGGCAACGGTCATGCCGAACGTCGTCCGCGTCCTCAGGGCGGCAGCGACAACGTTCACCGCGCCGAACGCTCGGCTCCGAGCCCGTTTGCCGGTGACGATCTTTTGGCAAGCGGCGAACCGAAGAAGCAGCACCGCAAGGGTCAGGGTCCGGCCGCTCAGGCAGCCCACGAAACCGCTCTTGCCAAGCGCCCCGGCGGCAACCGCAACGGACGCCCCGGCCAGAAACAGGGCGAATGGCGTAACCGCAACCACGGCGGTGGAAATGCCGCTGGTGGTCAGAGCCGCGAAGCCGGCGCCGGTGCCCAGGGCCAGCGCAAGCGCGCCAACACCGCGCCGCGCCGCGACGAGGCATAAGCCTTCCGCGATAGTGAACTGAATGACGAACGGCGGGCTGGTCCCGCCGTTTTTTATGCCGGCATCGCCGCCGGTTTGCGGTTGGTGAGGTAAACTCCGGCAACAGCGATGACGGTGCCAGCAATCATCGGCAATGTCAGTGCTTCATCGAACAGCAGCCAGGCCTGTAACGCTGCAAGCGGCGGCACCAGATAGATCAGTGAAGCGGCTTTCGAGACCTGACCGCGCCGGATGAGATAGAGCAACAGAGCAATTGCCCCCATCGACAGACCGAGAACAGCCCAGGCCAAGGCCGCAAACAATTGCACGCTCCAGATCACCCGCATGTCCTCCAGCAAAAACGCGGCAGGGATCGTGACGATCAGTGCGCCGACATATTGCAGGGTCGCGGTCGAACGGATGTCGCCGGCCTGCAGGTGCTGTTTCTGATAGATCGTGCCATAGGTGACGGCTGCCATGCCGACCACGTTGACGATGACCGGAAACAGATGGATCGGCGTCGTGCCGGTATCGATCGCCAGCACCTTGGGGATGACAGCCAGTGCGATCCCGAGAAAGCCGAGCATCAAGCCGAGCTTCTGCTGGCCGGAGAGATTTTCGCCGATCAGGGCGGGCGCGACGGCCGCCGTCATCAGTGGCTGCAGCCCGGCAATGATGCCGGAAATCGCCGCCGGTACGCCCTGGCCAATTGCCCACCAGACCGCACCCAGATAGAGCCCATGCAGGAAGATACCGGAGATGACGGCGTGTCCCGCCGCCCTCCATGTCTTGGGCCAGACGGCGCCGGTTACCATGCAGAAGCCGACGAACAGCAGCGTGGCGAGAAGATAGCGCATCACCAGGAATGTCAGCGGATCGGCGTAGATAGCGGCATATTTCGCCATCACCCATCCCGTCGACCAGAGCAGGACGAAAATGGCCGGGGCCAGGCGGTCGAGGGTCATGTTGGCTTCCTGATGCGATCTGATCGTCACCGAATGCGATAGGGCCGCGTCGGATGATGGTCAAAACAAAATTCCTGATGTTTATCGTCAATGACCGCCGCAACCGTACCGAACGGGCGCGTAAATTTTAAGCACTGTTATCTGGCAGAGACCGGCCACTGGCCCGGTTGATAGGCCAACTCTGGCGGCGGCAGTATTCCATGATGAAAACCGCGCCATGCCCCCTCGAAAAGCCCGGTGAAAGGCCCAAAAAAGCGGCACTTTTGCGCCGAAATTTCTTTTGCCTTCGATTGAGCATGCTTCTTGCATTGCTCTTGCTGTTGGTCTCAAATGACAAAAAAGGGGATCACACCGTTGGCATTTGACGAAATGATGAATGCGGACAATAGCCCGCGCCAGCCTTACTCGACTTACAATGATTGGTACGCAGCCCAGGACAAGGCCCGCCTGATCGCCAAATCGCGGGAGGCGGAGAACATATTCCGCAAGACGGGCATCACCTTCGCGGTCTACGGACACGCAGACAGTTCCGAAAAGCTCATCCCATTCGACCTGATCCCGCGCATCATTTCCGGCCGTGAATGGCGCAAGCTCGCCCAGGGCATCGAACAGCGGGTCATCGCCCTCAACGCCTTCCTCGACGACATCTACCACAAGCAGGAAATCATCAAGGCCGGCCGCGTTCCCCGTGAACTGATCGAGCGCAACGTCGCCTTCCTGCCGCAGATGATCGGCTTCCGTCCGCCGGGCGGCGTCTATACCCATATCGTCGGCACCGACATCGTACGCACCGGCGAAGACCAGTTCTATGTGCTGGAAGACAATGCCCGCACTCCCTCCGGTGTCAGCTACATGCTGGAAAACCGCGAAACGATGATGCAGATGTTCCCCGAACTCTTCCAT
>JAESFK010000203.1_pt1 | contig 41579 bp, 42 predicted proteins | sample 9269391 | NCBI WGS metagenome assembly JAESFK01 (sample SAMN14506231, study PRJNA617097) | algae metagenome | isolation source: Drouetiella hepatica UHER 2000/2452 and co-occurring heterotrophs from... | place: Slovakia: Slovak Paradise National Park, Hrabusice, Kosice Region | collected 2000-01-01
CTGGCGCAGATCGAGTGAAAGAGCTTTAGCCATCTATGCTGGCCTCCTCCACCAGCATGGAGGTTGAATCAGTTCGACACTGATTTGAAAACCCTGATCGATTCAATCAGACGGGAAATTGCTCTAGGGCTCCGTCACCGGCTTCAACGATGTGCCTTCCTCGGCCTGATGCGGCCGAAGCTGATGACTGTCAGTATCCAGCAGCACGACGCCCTGCCCCTCAGTCACTGCCGCTAGCCCCGCTTCTCGCCGACACGGGCGAGGACGAAATCGTGATCGACCTCCCAGAAATCGCCGCCGAATTCATAGCGCCTGGCACGATCCGGATCGTGCGTGTGCCTGAATTCCGCGAGCAGGCTTTCCTTCACCCCGAAAACCGCGTCCGAGTTGATATACGGATCGTCCGGGTCGAAGATGTGGGTGATCAGCGTTTCGAAGCCATCGGCCTTGATGATGTAGTGCAGGTGCGCCGGCCGGTTGGGATGGCGGCCGAGATGGTCGAGCATCTGCCCGACCGGCCCGTCGTTCGGGATCGGATAGTATTTCGGCTTGACTGCCCGGAACCAGTAGTGGCCATCGACACCGGTGCGAAAGACGCCGCGCAGGTTGAAATCCGGCTGGATGCCCTGCTGCTGCACGTCGTAGAAACCTTCGTCGTTGGCCTGCCAGACGTCGATCACCGCGTCCCTGATCGGATGGCCCGCCGTGTCGAGAATGCGGCCGCCGATCACCATGTCCTCGCCCTTGGCATCGAGGCAGATATTGGCGCCCATCGGCAGTTCCGGCGCGCCCTCGACATGGAATGGCCCCAACACTGTGCTTTCGGATGCACCCGAAGGTTTGCGGTTGTTGATGGCATCAACTAGCATAGAGACTCCCAGTGAGTCCGACAGGAGAATGAACTCCTGCCGCCACTCGTTGCACATCTGGCCGGTGCGCGTCAGGAACAGGATCGCCTGCATCCATTCGTCCTGGGTTGGCTCGATTTCTTTCACCGCCTCATGCAGCTTGCGTGTGACCACCTCCATGATCTGCTTCAGCCGCGCATCCTTGGCGTTCTTGTTGCGGCCGGTGACGACTTCGACCGAATTTTCTTCGGTGAAGAAACCGTTTTCATGTGCGTCGATCATGGCGTCATTTCCCCAGGACAGCAGTCAGCACGCGCCGAAGTTCGGCTGCGGGATCATCGGCAATCGTTTCGCTGCGCCAGGCGACATGATGGTCGGGACGCACGAGCAGGACGCCACTGTCGCGGATTTCGCGCATATTCGCCCAGTCACCGGTAAAATCTTGAAAGGACTGACGCGGCCCGATCAGGTGGGCGGCGATATCGATGCCGAATTCCTTGCCAAGGGTTCTGGTAGCCTCGATCCAGCCCTGTCCGCCGATGCCGGTCAGCACCGTGAACTTGCCGTGCCCGGCAAGGTCCAGCGTCGACAGTTTTTCGCCGGTCGCGGAGAACACCCAGGCGTGTGGCAGCCGCGCGCCAGGCCAACTCGTCTGCTGGCAGTGCAGTTCCGGGTCCTTGGTGAAGGCCGGCTCCGCCTGCCCGTCGGTAATCGCCGCGCCGGAGCGATAGCGCTGGTTCATCTCGACGCCGTGGCAATCAAACTCGTAGACCTTGTCGGCAATCGCCTTGCGGATGGCGGCGCGCTGTTCTTCTGCGGCCACCGTGTTGTTGCAGCGGGCATCCATGTTCTGCTGCATCTTCACCGGGTCGATGGAATCGAGCAGGCCGAGCGCCTTGAAGATAGGGCCGAATTCCTCGATCGACTTGTTGGCGCGGGTGACGATCTGCTTGGCGACCGGCGCGCGTTCTGCCTGATAGCTGTCGAGAAGCTTCGGACCAGCGGTGCCCTTCAGGACGAAGGCGAGCTTCCAGGCGAGATTGAAGGCGTCCTGGATCGAGGTATTGGAGCCGAGCCCGTTCGACGGGGGATGACGGTGGGTGGCATCGCCCATACAGAAGACCCGGCCGTTCGACATGGTCGTGGCGTACATGTTGTTGACGGTCCAGGTCGAGACCGACTTGATGGTCATCTCGAGATCCGGATCGCCAACGAGATCACGCACTACCTTCTTGACATGCGCTTCATCCACCGAGGGCGCCGGCTGGTTGATGTCGTAGCCCCAGACGATCAGCCATTCGTCCCAGGGCCGCACCATGCGCACCAGCCCCATGCCGATGCCGCCGACATCGGCGCCCGGCTGCAGCACCCAGTAGAGCACCGACGGACGATGCGCGACCAGGCGCGACAGGTCGGCCTTGAACAGGATGTTCATCGAGCCTGCCACACCCATCTTGCCCTCGAACGTCAGCCCCGCATGTTCCGCGACCTTGGAATTGCCGCCATCGGCGCCGACCAGATATTTCGAGCGGACGGTAAACTCCTTGCCGGTCAACCGGTCGAGACAGGTCGTCGTGACACCGTCCTCATCCTGCACATGGCTCAGATATTCGGTCGACATGCGCGGCTGGGTGCCGCGCGAACAGGCCGTCTTGAACAACAACGGCTCCATGAAGGTCTGCGGCAGGTCGTTCATCTGGGTCGGCGACGACAGCTGATGTTCAGCACGTGACAGCGGGTGCTTGCCCCAGCTCTTCATACGGCCGATCTCCTCGCCGGTGAGCGAGGTGCAGAAGACGTTTTCGCCCATCAGGTCCTGCTCGGCGGCGAACATATAGGCTTCGTCCTCCACGTCGCGGCCGAGGTCGCGCAGCACTTCCATGGTGCGCTGGTTGGTGATGTGGGCGCGCGGCGTGCTGGCGAGCCAGCGGTAGCGGTTGATCACCAGGTTCTCGACCCCGTAGGACGAAAGCAGCGCCGCGGTGGCGGAGCCGGCCGGGCCGGTTCCGATGATAAGCACGTCGGTGGTGATGTCAGCCATGAGGCCCTCCCTTAAGCGTGAGATTGAGCGGCCCGCCCTTCAGAACGCGGCGGACCGGAAAAAGCTGGATGCCGGTGCGGGCGGAGAACAGTCCCCACAGGCCGCGCGGCGCAAAAAGCATGATGGCGATGCCGAGAAGGCCTAGCATCAGCAGATACCAGGAGCCGTAGTCGGCCAGCAGGTTCTGCAAGAGAAAGAAGATGATGACGCCGAGGATCGGGCCTTCGATCGTGCCTATGCCGCCGATCACGACGATGAAGATGACGTAAGCCGTCCAGTCGGTGACCGAGAAGGCGGCATCCGGCGAAATCCGCGCCTTCTGGACGTAGATGAGCGCCCCGGCGATCCCGGTGATGAAGGCGGTGGCGAGATAGACAAACGTCTTCATGCGCATCGCATCGACACCGACGGCGCGAGCCGCCTGCTCGTTGTCGCGCACGGCCGCCAGCCCGAGGCCCTGCTTGCTGCGCAGCAATCCATAGATGAAGCCGATGGTGGCGACGACGAGGATCAGCGCCAGCCAATAGGTCAGCGCGTCGCCCGCCTCTGAGGCCTTCATGCCGAAGAGATCGCGCATCATGTTAACGCCGATCATCTCGCGGGTTGCCTCGCGCGGCAGTGAGGTACCGGTGCCGCCGCCAAGCGCTTTCCATTGGGCAAGCAACAGCCGCACGACCTCGGCGACGACCCAGGTGCCGATGGCAAAATAGGGGCCGTAGAGCCTAAAGGTGAAAAAGGCGGTCGGAGTTGCAAGAGCGACCGAGAACGCGCCGGCAATCAGGATGGCCACGACCGGATCGACGCCGAACAGGATGACCGCGCCGAACATCGTATAGGCGCCGAAGCCGACGAAAGCCTGCTGGCCGACCGAAATCAGCCCGGCATAGCCGGCAAGCAGGTTCCAGTTCTGCGCCAGCACCAGCATGGTGAGGATGAAGAACAGGTCCTGGATGACACCGCGCGAAACAATGAAGGGCGCGGCAAAGGCGAGCAGCACCAGGGCGATCACCGCGATTGCCGTGAGCGTCGACGCCCTGGTGCGCGTCTCGACCGTGAAGGATGGAATGGCCATGGTCATCGACGCACCTCAATCGACCGCGCGCGGGAAAAGGCCGCGCGGCTTGAACAGGAGAACGGCAAGGAACGCCAGATGCCCGGCGAGGATCTGCCATTCCGGATTGATCGCAGCGCCGACCGTCTGCGCCACGCCGAGAATGATGCCGCCGGCGAGCGTGCCCCAGAGCGAACCGAGCCCGCCGATGATCACCGCCTCGAAGGCATAGATCAGCCGAGACGGCCCGGAGGTCGGATCGAAATTGGCCCGCGTACCGAGATAGAGGGCGGCAATCGTCACCACCACCATGGCAAGCCCGGTCGCCATCGCAAAGATGCGCTGCGGCCGGATGCCCATCAGCCCGGCGGTCACAGGATCGTCGGACGTCGCCCGGAAGGCGCGGCCGACGGATGTGCGATAGATCAGCTGGTTGAGACAGACGATGACGGCAACGGCCGAAAAGAATGTCATCAGCGGCATGATGCCGGCGGTGACCGGGCCGAGATTGACTGAGGCACTTTCGATGGTACCGGCGAAAACGCGGCGGCTGTCGGCGGAAAAACCTTCGAGCAAGCCGTTCTGGATGACGATCGACAGGCCGAAAGTGACGAGCAGCGGCGGCAGGATATCCTTGCCGAGCGTGCGGTTGAGCAAGAAATATTGCAGCGCCCAGCCGATGGCGAACATCAACGGCATGGCAATGACTGCGGCAACGAACGGATTGAGCCCGAGCGCCGTCACCAGCACGAGGATCAGGAAGGCAGCCAGCACGATCAGGTCGCCATGGGCGAGATTGACCAGCCGCATGATACCGAAGACGAGGCTCAAGCCCGCTGCAAACAGCGCATAGAGGCCGCCGAGCAGCACGCCCTGGAGAATGGTATCAAGCCAGTTCATGATGGTCCGTCCCGAAATAGGCCTTGTGGATATCGTCGCGGCTCAGATCCGAAGATCGGCCGGTGAGCGTGATCCGCCCCTCCATCATGCAATAGACCCGATCCGCCACCTTCAGCGCCTGGGCGATGTCCTGCTCGACGATGACGATCGAGGCGCCGGTTTCGCGGATGCGCGGGAAGGCCGCGTAGATGTCGCGCACCACGACAGGCGCAAGACCGAGGCTGATTTCGTCGCAGAGGAGAACCTCCGGTTTCGACATCAAAGCGCGGCCGATCGCCACCATCTGCTGCTGCCCACCGGAAAGCGCGGTTGCCGGATTGTTGCGCCGCTCCTTCAGGATCGGGAAGAGCGCGAAGATGCTCTCGAGCGTCCACGGCCCGTCAACCTTGCGCCCATAATTGCCGATCAGCAGGTTTTCCTCGACGCTCAGCGACGGAAAGAGTTTTCGCCCTTCCGGCACCATGGCGATGCCACGCGCCAGAATATCAGGCGCCGCCAGCGCGCCGATCGGTTCGTCGCGATAAAGGATCGACGCCGGCGCATTGGCGAGCACGCCTGAAATCGAGCGCATCAGCGTCGTCTTGCCGGCCCCGTTGGCGCCGATGATGGCGATGGTTTCGCCTATACCGACGGCGATATCGACGCCGAACAGCGCCTGGAAATCGCCATAGGAGGCAGTCAGTCCCGTGGTTTCGAGCAACGCCATCAGACTTCGATCCCCAGATAGATTTCGCGCACATCGCGCGATGCCATGATCTCGTCCGGCTTGCCGATGCCGATCACTTTGCCGAAATGCAGCACCAGCAACCGCTCGACCACGGAGTTCAGCGCGTGGAGCACATGCTCGATCCAGATGACGGCGACGCCGCGCGCATGGATGGCGCGGATGGTGGCGACCAGCGCCCGGCATTCGCCCTCGGTCAGCCCGCCGGCAATTTCATCGAGCAGCAGCAGCTTCGGCTCCGTCGCCAGCGCACGGGCGAGTTCCAGCCGCTTGCGCTGCAGCAGCGACAGGCTGCCCGCCAGCACATTCGCCTTGTCGATCAGCCCCGTATCCACGAGGATTTCGGCACAGCGATTCGACACCTCGGCCTCGCGCCGCCGCGATCCGAAAGCGCCGGCGACGAGCAGGTTTTCGAACACCGTCAGCTTTTCGAACGGCTGCGGGATCTGGAAGGTTCGCCCCATGCCCGAAAGGCAGCGTGCCATCGGCGGCGTGCGCGTCACGTCGCTGCCGAGAAAGCGGATGCCGCCGCTATCGGCGGCGATATTGCCAGTGATCAGATTGAACAGCGTCGACTTGCCGGCGCCGTTCGGCCCGATGATGCCGAGAGCCTCGCCTTCGCCGACGGCAAAGGTAATCTGCTCGGCGACCGTCAGTGCGCCGAATTTCTTGGAGATGCCGTCGAGTTCGAGAATAGGCATGGTTATTGTTCCAACAAATATTCTGCATTGCCCCCCATCGCCCCTCTTGTCTAAGAGAGAGGCCGGATGAGGGGCTCCGCCCCTACCCGATCGCTTCCATCTTGCCGCCGACCGGAATGTTCGGCGCCGTTGTGTTGTCGGTGATGATGAGATCGTAACCACCACCGTCCTTCAGCCGCCACTGGCCGCCGACGAGCGGCGTCTTCGCAATGTTCTTGGCGGCAAAGGGCGGCAGGCCCTTGCCATCCCAGGCGACCGGTCCGACCAGCGTATCGAGCTTGGTGGCGGCAATCGCCTGCGCGACGGCATCGCCGTCCGTCGGATCGCCGGCGCGTTTCATCGCATCCACCGCCAGCTCGAACAGCGCATGAGCAAAGCCGATCGGCTGCGTCCAGGGCCTGCTGGTCGCTTTGGTGAAGGCAGCGGCCACCTGTGCGGCACTTTCGCCGATCAGCGACGACGTGAACGGATGGCTCGGCGTCCACCAGACTTCCGAGGACAGGTTGTGACCGGCATTCCCCAGCGCTTCCACGGTCTGCGGGAAGAGCAGCGCCTTGCCGATCGAGGCAATCTTGGGTGCAAAACCCTGCTGCTTGGCCTGGTTCCAGAAGGTGGTGAAATCCGGCGGGATGACGACGCCGGTGATGATCTCGCACTGGCCGGACTTGAAGGCGTTGATCTGAGCCGAAAAATCGTCGCTCATGTTCTGGTAGCGGCCGGGGTCGATCAGGCCGTAGCCCATCTTTTCCAAGACCGGCGGGAAGCCGACGATCTTGTCGCCCCAGGCATTGCCGTCGCCGTCATTGGGGAAGAGCCCGCCGACTTTCTTGTTGGTCTCGATCTGCGCCCACATATTGGTAAAGACGGCGATGACGTCCTCCAGCCCCCAGAAGAAGTGGTAGGCATAGTTGAACGGCTTCCACGAGGCTGGGTCGCCGGGATTGCCCTGCTGGCCGATAAACCAGGGCTGCCAGGGTGCGACCGTCGAAATGCACGGCATTTCCTCCGCCTCGCAGGTCGTCGCCACCGGATTGGTCGTTTCCGGCGTCGAGGCGACCAGGATGAGGTTCACCTCGTCATCGACGATCAGTTCCTTGGCGACTTCCGCCGCCCGGTTCGGGTTGGACTGGCTGTCCTTGACGACGACCTCGTAATTGAGACCCATACTTTTGGTTGTCGCCAGGAAACTGTCGATGACGAACTTGTCGGCCTCGCCGAAGGCGGCAAGCGGCCCTGTCTGTGGGCTGACATAGCCGAGCTTGATCGCAACATCCTGCGCGATCGCAGGGGCCGCAAGCCCGGATGTCGCGGCCAATGCGCCGGTGGCAGCCGTCGTCTTCAGGAATTCGCGTCTCGTAAACATGTTTCCTCCTCCCATTGTCCTCTCCTCCCAGAGAGAGTGATGTCTGCGTTGCGTCTATCCCGGCCGCTTACCCTCCCAGGCATCCTGCAGCAGGGCACGAATGGATTGCCGGTCGATCGTCCTTGGGTTCCAATAGGGATTTTCCGTTGCGATGTCGGCGGCACGGTCGAGATCGGCCTCGCTCAGGCCCAGATCCTTCAGTGCGAGCGGCGCGCCAATCCGTTTGGCGAAATCCCAAAGCCCGCCACCAACGGAGCCACTGAAAATCTCGGCGACCGGCTCCAGCTGTTCGGGAACGGCGAGGGCGTTATAGGCGGCCGTGTGTGGCAGCATGATCGCATGCGTATCGGCATGCGGCGTATCGAAGGTGCCGCCCAGCGTGTGGCAGATCTTGTGATGCAGCGCCATGCCGACAGTGCCAAGCACGGTGCCGCAAAGCCAGGCGCCATAGAGCGCATCGGCGCGGAGATCGGGAGCCTTGGGCGTCGCGACGATCCCCGGCAGGCTGGCCTTGAAGGCGCGTAGCCCCTCGACCGCCATCAGCGTCGAAATCGGGTTGCGGTCCTGTGCATAGAGCGCCTCGACCGCATGGGCCATTGCATTCAGTCCCGACGTCACACTCATGCCGATTGGCAAGCCCGTCGTCAGCGCCGGGTCGTAGATCACCACTTCCGGCAGGATGCTCGTGTTGCGCACGGTGGTCTTTCGCCCGCCTTCGGTCTGACCGAGGATCGGCGTCACTTCCGATCCGGCATAGGTCGTCGGAATGACGATCTGCGCAAGGTCGGTGCGGTAGGCGATGGCCTTGCCGAGCCCGGTGGTCGAGCCGCCGCCGAGCGAAACGACGCAATCGGCCTTTGTCTCCGCTACAACCTTCATCACCGCTTCGGTGACATCGACCGGCGTGTGCATGACGGCACCGGCGAAGACGCCGACGGCGAGAGAACCCAGCCGCTCCGCCAACGCCTCGGCATCGGTCCTCTGCTGCGGCGTAGAGAGGACGAGCGCCCGCTCGCAGCCCAGCTTTTCCACCCACTCACCGGCGGCAGCGCTCTTGCCTTGTCCGAAGACGATATGGGCGGGGCTGCCGCTATAGGTAAAATCGCGGCTCATGCCTCGGCTCCCTGTTTTGCCCGCACCATGACGAAGGTCAGGTCCAGCCGCCAAGCCGCCGCGCCCTTGCCCTGCTGCTCGAAGGTGCGCACCAGTTCCGGCTTGACGCCGAAGATGGCGTCCTCGGCCAGATGCGGGTCGCTCCCGTCATAGATATGCGTGGTGATCGTCTCGAAGCCCGGCGCCTTGATCATGAAGTGCAGATGGGCCGGCCGGCGCAGCGGGTAGCCTGCCTGCCGCAGGAGCTTGCCGACCGGGCCATCGTCCGGCACGCCGTAGCCACAGGGTTTGATGGTGCGATAATGAAACCGGCCCTCCGCATCGGTGCGGAAGAGGCCGCGCAGGTTGAATTCCGGCTGCAGGTCCGGCTGCTGGTTCTCATAGAACCCTTGCGCATTGGCTTGCCAGGTGATGATTTCGGCGTTGGCGACCGGATCGCCATCGAGATCCTGCACACGGCCGGATATCTCCAGCCTTTCGCCAATGCCATCGAGCGAGATAGTGCTGCCAAGCGCCAGATGCGGAACGTCGGCGCGGAAGAACGGCCCGCGGACGGTGTTCGGCGTTGCCGTCTTCGGGCGGCGCGAATTGATTTCCTCGACCAGCGCCGAAGCGCCGAGCAGATCCGACAACAGCACCCATTCCTGGCGCCGCTCGTCGCTGGCATGGCCGACATCGGTGAGGAATTCGATCACCTTGCGCCAGTCCGCCTGGCTCGGCCGCAATTCGCGGATCAGGGCATGGAGATGCGTCACCGCCGCCGCCAGAACGTGCGGCAAGGCATCGTCCTTCGACTGGGGAAGTCGTTGCGCGAATATGTCAGACGAGGTGGCCTCGCTGAAATTCAGCGTCATCGGACCCGGCGTCATGCGTCTCCTCCAAGGCGTTGGCTGGTAGAGATGAATTTAATCCAAACACGATGCGCCCTTGATGATTTTATTCCGGATTAATATATCATATCGTTATGAAGATAGATGAACGCCACCTTGTCCAGCTTGCTGCCGTGGTCAAAACCGGGGGCGTTACCGAAGGCGCGGCCCTGCTCGGCCTGTCGCAGCCGGCCGTTTCGCGCACGCTGTCCATGCTCGAGGCCCGGATCGGTGAGCCGCTGTTCATCAAGGGCCGCCGGCCGCTGCAGCCGACGCCGCTCGGGCGCGCCCTGGCCGATCACGGCCAGACCATGCTGTCGGCATCGCGCAAGGCATCCGATGTCGTCGAGAGTTTTCGTGTCGGCAAAAGCGGCGTCGTGCGGGTCGGGGGCACGCCCTTCTTCATGGACGCATTGATCGCCGGGATGATCGCCGAGTTCCAGAACCTGCATCCGGATGTGCGCATCGACCAGACCTACGGTTATTTCCCGGACCTGCGGGCCGCACTCAACGCCGACCAGATCGATCTCGCCATCTGCCCGATAGATATTCTCGACGAGGGTTCCGGCCTCGAGTTCCAGCAGATCCTGCCCGGCCGCAATGTCGTCGCCTGCCGCGTCACCCACCCGCTCCTGATGAAACGGCGGCCACAGCCGGCGCATCTGCTCAACTATCCCTGGATCGCGCCGCCGCCCGGCAGCCCGCTGCTCGCCGATCTGCGCAGCATGCTCTTGTCCTTCGGCGCGACCGAGATCAAGATCCGGTATTCGGGCGGCTCCCTCATGAGCGTCGTCAACTACATGAAGGCGGCGGATGCCTTGACGATCATGCCGCACAGCGTCGTCTTTGCGCTGCGCAACGAAAAATCGATCACCGCCCTGCCGGTCTCCATTCCGCACCCCGAACGCGCGCTCGGCCTCCTGAAACGCTCCGACGCCCCCCGCTCCCCCGCGCTCGACCACTTTTCCCGCCACGTCCGCACCGGCTTTGACAATCTGAAGCACCTGATCAAGCGGCATGAACAGTCGGTGGTCTGGGGATCTTAGAGCCTCGCTGAGGATCAGGATTGGGCAAAAATGGCCAGATAGAAAGACTGAAACATCTTTTCCGGCCGTAGAAGCTCCGCGACGCCACCCGTCCTGATCCGTTAGAGGCCGGTTTTCGTGGCATTGCCCTCCTCTCCATCTTGCGTCTCCTTGGTTTTCACGGAACAAGCGTCTCATGAGCGTTCCGACAACCCACCCCTTCGCCTTCGATCCAACCTATGGCATGCGGCTCGATCAGCTGCTGGCAGTCGCTGCGCCCGAGGCGCCACCGGGTTTCGACGATTTCTGGGAGACACGGTATCGCCGTGCGCTGTCTGCGGATCCGCAACCGGTGCTGCGGCAGAGCAAACTCAGCCATCCGCGCTGGCAAATCCTCGATATCGTCTACACATCGACCGGCGCGTTTGAGATCGGCGGGTGGCTGCTCCTTCCACGCAACGCACAGGTGCGGCGCGGTCTCGTCGTCGGACACGGTTATGGTGGGCGGGATCTGCCGGATTTCGATCTGCCCGTCGAGGAAACGGCCGTGTTGTTTCCATGCTTCCGGGGGCTTTCCCTGAGTGCTCATCCGCCGATCTCACCCGACGCCGCCTTGCATGTTCTGCATCACATCGACACGCCAGACGACTATGTCATCGGCGGCTGCGTCGATGACCTGTGGATCGCCGTCTCGGCGCTTGTCACCCTCTATCCATGGATCGAAGGGTATGTTGGCTACAGCGGCATCAGTTTCGGGGGCGGCATCGGGGCGTTGGCGATCCCCTTCGACAAGCGGATCGACCGCGGACATCTGGTCGTGCCGACCTTCGGACACCGGCCACTGTGGCTGACATTGCCAACCGTCGGCAGCGCCCAATCGGTCCAGGCCTATCGGAAGACACATGCAAACGTGCTTGAGACGTTGCGCATGTTCGATGCGGCAAGTGCGGCCTCCCGCATCAAGGTCCCGATGCTCGTGGCCCCCGCGCTCTTCGATCCGGCGGTGGCACCGCCCTGCCAGTTCGCAGTGGCCAACGCATTACCGCAATCAAAATTTAATGAAATCTTCATCCTGGACGCCGGCCATTTCGACTATCCTGGTAGCGAGGCGCAAAATGCGATGCTGCGCGAAAAAGTCGAACGGTTTTTCAAGGTGCCATGAAACGCGAATATCTGCGCTGGTACAGCCAGCGGCTTCATCGGGACATGGAACTGCTGGTGTTTGGCCACGCCGGCGCCAAGGTTCTGATCTTTCCAACGCGGGACGGACGCTTCTGGGAGTATGAAGAGCTTGGTCTTGTCGGCAGCCTTGCCGGGAAACTGGAAGCCGGTTACCTTCAACTCTACTGTATCGAGGGTCTGGCCACTGAGACTTTCTATTCAGTCCAGCACCATCCGGCTGACCGCGTACGCCGGCACGACGCCTTTGAGGAGTATATTCTCAACGAAGTTCTGCCGCTTATGGCGCAGAAGAATCCGCACGAGTGCACCATTGTGCACGGCTGCAGCCTCGGTGCCTTCCAGGCTGCCAATCTCGTCTTCCGCCACCCTCATTTGTTTCGAAAACTCGTCGCCTTTTCCGGCCGATACGACCTGACAATGAAGGTCGAGTGCTTTGGAGACCTGTTCGACGGCTATTACGATGACGCGGTCTACTTCCATACGCCAAGCCATTTCCTTCCGGGGCTCGCTTGCGAATGGCAGCTTCAAAGACTGCGGCAGGTCGATATCGTTCTCACCATCGGGGATGCCGACCCGTTCCTCGACAACAATCGTCATCTGAGCCGGCTTCTTCAGGATAAGAATGTGGGACATCAGCTGCATGTCTGGGACGGCCGAGCCCATCGGGCGGGCGCCTGGCGCAGCATGGCGCCGTTATATATCTGACGATCGGTCCAAATACCCTAGACAAACACAGATCGCTCACTACCTCCTATTGTCGACATGTTGTTGAAGATCATCTTCCCATGTCCAGCCGCCAATTCTGGCGCCGGACCAATTGCGAGGCTTCACCGTGGTTACTTTCACACTCAACGGACAAGAACGGACTTTTGATGGAGATCCGGATACCCCCCTGCTCTGGGTGATCCGCGATTTCGAAAAGCTGACCGGCACCAAATATGGCTGCGGCGTTGCCCAGTGCGGCGCCTGTACGGTGCATCTGGACGGTATGACGCGGCGGTCCTGCATCACGCCGATTTCCACCGTCGACGGTTCCGAGGTGATCACGATCGAAGGTATCGACGGTCTTGAGGCAAAGGCGGTGCAGGCGGCCTGGGTCGCGATCGACGTTCCCCAATGTGGCTATTGCCAGTCCGGCCAGATCATGTCGGCGGTCGCCCTTCTCCAGGTCATCCCAAAGCCCACCGATGCCGATATCGATGGTGCAATGGCCGGGAACCTCTGTCGATGCGCAACCTATCACCGCATAAGGCAGGCAATCCACAATGCCGCCGATGCGATGGAGGGTTGAGCCATGACACTGCAACAGATTTCCAGCACCCGGCTTTCCAGCACACGGCGCGCCTTCCTCGCAGGAAGCGGTCTCGTCATCGGTCTTGCACTGGCGCCGCGCCTGTCGGCGTTTGCGGCCACGAAAGGCGTTCAGGCCGGCGGCGAAGACGCGCTGACGGCGTTGAACGCATTCGTCAAGATCGGCACCGACGACACGGTGACCGTGCTTTCCAAGCATATCGAGTTCGGCCAGGGGCCGTTCACGGGGCTTGCAACGCTTGTCGCCGAGGAACTCGATGCCGACTGGTCGCAGATGCGGGCGGTCCATTCCCCCGCCGACGACAAGGTCTATGCCAACCTCGCCTTCGGCCTTCAGGGAACCGGCGGATCGACGTCGATCGGCAATTCCTACGAGCAGTTACGCAAGGCAGGCGCAACGGCACGGGCCATGCTCGTCGCCGCTGCAGCTGAGGAATGGGGCGTACCGGCCGGCGAAATCACCGTCGAGAAGGGCCGCATCAAACACGCGGCTACCGGCAAGGAGAGCGGTTTCGGCGCGCTGACCGTCAAGGCGGCGGCGCAGGCCGCGCCGGAAAATCCGAAACTGAAGGACCCCTCCCAGTTCGTGCTGATCGGCCAGGAACTGCCGAAGCTGGACACCCTCGGCAAGACAAACGGCACGGCAATCTTCACGCTCGACATCGCCACCGACGACATGCTGATCGCCGTGGTCGCGCATCCCGATCATTTCGGCGCAACATTGAAATCCTTCGACGACAGCGAGGCGCGCAAGGTCAAAGGCGTGATCGACGTCAAGCAGGTGCCGCAGGGTGTCGCCGTCTATGCCGACAACACGTTCGCGGCGCTCAGAGGCCGCGATAACCTCAAGATTGAATGGGATCTCTCCAAGGCAGAGACGCGGTCGAGCCAAGCGCTCGAAGCGGACTATGGCAAGAAATTCACTGAAAAGGGCCTGGAGGCGACGAATAACGGCGATGTCGAAACGGCTTTCGGCAAGGGCGGTGTGCAGACGATCGAGGCCGAACTCGTCTTTCCCTTCCTCGCCCACGCCCCGATGGAGCCGCTCGACGCGGTCTTCATGAAGGCTGCGGATGGTTCTCTCGATGTCTATACCGGCGCGCAGTTTCCCGGCATGGATCTTGCCACGGCGGCAAAGATCGTCGGGCTCGATCCCTCCAAGGTGCGGGTCAATACGCAGCTGACCGGTGGCAGTTTCGGCCGCAAGGCACAATTCGGCTCGCCCTACATGCAGGAAGCCGCCAGCGTCTATGCGGCGACGGACGGCACACGACCGGTCAAGCATATGTGGACACGCGAGGACGACATCCGTGGCGGCTTCTACCGGCCGATGTATTCACACAAGATGCGCGGCGCGATCGACGCGGAAGGTAGGATCACCGCATGGGAGCAGGTGATCGTCGGCCAGTCGATCATGGGCAAGGCCGACCTCGACGAAACGTCGGTCGAAGGTGCGTCGAACCTGCCTTATGTTATCCCCAACCTGCGCGTCATATCGCACAATGTGGAACTCGCCGTACCGCCGCTCTGGTGGCGTTCGGTCGGCCATACCCATACGGGCTTTGCCGTCGAGACCTTCGTCGACGAACTGTTCCAGAAGGTCGGCAAGGATCCCGTTGAAGGGCGTCTCGCGCTTCTGACCAACGAACCACGGCATATGGGGACCCTTAAGAAGGTCGCGGAGATGGCCGATTGGGGCTCGACCGTGCAGGACGGCCGGTCCCGCGGCGTCGCCGTGGTCAAGAGCTTCGGTACATATGTGGCGCAGATCGTCGAAATCTCCATGGGCGACGATGGCGCGCCCCGCGTGCACAAGGTCTGGTGCGCCGTCGATTGCGGCGTCGCCATCAACCCGAATGTCATCAAGGCGCAGATGGAAGGCGGCATCGGCTATGGGCTCGGCGCCGTTCTCTTCGACGCCGTGACGCTCGGCGAGGGCGGCAAGATCATGCAGTCGAACTTCCACGACTATCGTTCTCTGCGCATCAACGAGATGCCGGCGGTCGATGTGGCGATCATCGCCTCGACGGAGAAACCGACCGGCGTCGGCGAACCGGGCGTTCCGCCGATCGGACCTGCGGTTGCCAACGCCTGGCGGCGCTTGACCGGCAGTCCGGTGCGCCGCCTGCCGATCGTCAATGTCGTGACGTCGTGAGGGATCGACCATGAAAAAATTCGTAATCGCTTCCGGCGTCGCCGCTATCGGCATCGCCGCCTCCCTTTTTGCGGCCACGTTTTCGGTTGCGCAGGACAATCCGGCGGAACAATCCGCGCCGCTCAAACCTGCGGCCGAATTCCAGTCCATCACCGATGCGACGCAGCGCTCCTGGGCGCTGTTCGAGGAGGCAGGCAAGGTGATCCAGCATCCCCGATGCGTCAATTGCCATCCGGCAACGGAGCGGCCGCTTCAGAATATGGCCATGCATCCGCACCAGCCGCCGGTCTTGCGTGGAGAGGGCGGCATGGGCATGCCCGGCATGACCTGCAACACGTGCCATGGCGCCGCCAATGCCGAGGTCGTGGGTCAGGCCGAAACGCTGAAGAGCATTCCGGGACACCCGGCATGGCACCTGGCGCCGATCGAGATGGCCTGGGAGGGCAAAACGCTTGGCGAAATCTGTCGCCAGATCAAGGATCCCGAACGCAACGGCGGAAAGACGCTGGCCGAGATCACCGAGCACATGGCCCATGACAGCCTCGTCGGCTGGGGATGGCAACCGGGGGCCGGACGCGAACCGGTTCCCGGCTCGCAGGCCGTGTTCGGGGAATTGATCGCCGCCTGGGTCGAAAGCGGAGCCGCCTGCGAATAGACCAAGAGGTTTTGCGCTTCAGGTGACCAATTGATGAAAACACATCGTTGGTCTTGGATGGAGCAAAATCGTGTCGGGCTTTCGGACGTTTCCCGGGTCTGACGCTCTCGACGCAGATTTAAGGCGGACAAGACGGCCGTCGTCGCGTCCGGCCGCGAACTCGTCTTGTCAGAAGATCTGCTGGCTAAGCTTCGGGCAGGCTTAACGGCCGGGTTCGCCGGCTCTCACGATCATTCGCTGCCGGAATTCGTTGAGGAACTCAACCGGCCCGGCAATCCCTCGATATATCCTGTTGCGACGTTTGCCAATTGTCCGGCCTTCCCTCCGCATTTCGTGAAAGTGTCGCCCTCGTTTTGTCGGTTATTGCGACTAATTCGCACTTGCAAAAAAATGGCAGTCATTTATAGATGCAGTTGCAACTCAATCGCAATATGAAGGGGCAGTGATGTTCGATGTCGTCAGACGCAGGGTTTTCGCAGGATTGGTCGGAGCAATGGCCTTCGGCCTGATGGCCGGGACCTCGCTCGCGCAGGAGAAATTCAAGGTCGCGACGACCTTCACCGTCATTGCCGATATGGCGAAGAACGTGGCCGGTGATGCGGCGACCGTTGAATCGATCACCAAGCCGGGTGCCGAGATTCACAATTATTCACCGACACCCGGCGATATCCAGCGCGCCCAAGGCGCTCAGCTCATACTGTGGAACGGTCTCAACCTCGAACTCTGGTTCGAAAAATTCTTCCACAATCTGAAGGATGTCCCGGGCGTCGTCGTCTCCACGGGCATCGAGCCGATGGGTATCGTTGAAGGTCCCTATGTGGGCAAGCCCAATCCTCATGCCTGGATGTCGCCGAAAAATGCGCTGATCTATGTCGACAACATCCGCGATGCCTTCGTGAAATACGATCCTGCCAATGCCGAAACCTATAAGGCAAATGCCGAAACCTACAAGAAGACGATCGAGGCGACCATCGCACCGATCCGCGAGAAGCTTGATGCGATCCCGCAGGACAGGCGCTGGCTGGTCTCGAGCGAAGGTGCTTTCAGCTATCTCGCGCGCGATTTCGGCCTGAAGGAACTCTATCTCTGGCCGATCAATGCGGATCAGCAGGGCACGCCCCAGCAGGTGCGCAAGGTCATCGATGCGGTTCGGGCCAATACGATCGTGGCGGTCTTCAGCGAAAGCACCATTTCCGACAAGCCGGCGCGGCAGGTGGCGCGCGAGACGGGCGCGCTCTACGGCGGCGTTCTCTATGTCGATTCACTCAGCGAAGCCGACGGTCCTGTGCCGACATATCTCGATCTCCTGCGCGTGACCTCCGACACGATCCAAAAAGGTCTGGCGCAGGGGCTATCGCAATGAATGTCTACAGTTGCGGGCCGGCCTTCGCGGCATCCCCGGATGAGCCAGGGGATAGCGGGCTTATGGTGACGGGCGCTACCGTCACCTATCGCAACGGCCACACCGCCCTGCGCGACGCCAGTTTCGAAATTCCGACAGGCACCATCACGGCGCTTGTCGGCGTCAACGGCTCCGGAAAATCGACGCTGTTCAAGGCGATCATGGGCTTCGTGCGGCTTACCAAGGGCGAGATCAGCATCCTTGGATTGCCTGTCGCTCAGGCTCTGAAGAAGAATCTGGTCGCCTACGTGCCCCAGAGCGAGGATGTCGACTGGAACTTTCCGGTGCTTGTCGAGGACGTTGTCATGATGGGCCGCTATGGCCACATGAACATGATGCGCATTGCAAGGGCCGCAGATCACGAAGCGGTTTCGACCGCGCTGGCGCGGGTCGGAATGAGCGACTTCCGCAAGCGCCAGATCGGCGAACTCTCCGGCGGGCAGAAGAAGCGGGTTTTTCTTGCCCGCGCGCTCGCGCAGGACGGGCGGGTTATCCTGCTGGACGAGCCTTTCACGGGCGTTGACGTCAAGACGGAGGACGCCATCGTGACGTTGCTTCGGTCGCTGCGCGATGAAGGCCGTGTGATGCTGGTCTCGACCCACAATCTGGGCAGTGTGCCGGAATTCTGCGACCGGACCGTGCTGATCAAGGGCACGGTGCTCGCTTACGGCTCCACGGCGGAAACCTTCACGCAAGCCAACCTCGAAAAGACCTTTGGCGGCGTGCTCCGGCATTTCGTGCTCAACGGCACGGAAAGCGGCAAGCAGCGGCCAATCGGGGTCCTGACAGATGACGAGCGCCCGTTCGTTCTCTACGAAAACCAGTCTGCAGCCCAGGTATCGGCCGCCTCGCACGGACGGCGGGAATGATGGCCCTGCTCCTCGAACCCTTCACATACAACTACATGCTGACAGCCATGTGGGTCTCGGCGCTGGTCGGCGGCGTATGCGCCTTCCTGTCGTGCTATCTGATGCTCAAAGGCTGGTCGCTGATTGGCGACGCGCTGTCCCACGCGATCGTGCCCGGCGTTGCCGGCGCCTACATGATCGGATTGCCGTTTTCCATCGGCGCTTTCTTTTCCGGCGGGCTTGCCGCCGCCGCCATGCTCTTTCTCAATCAGCGCACCAAGCTGAAGGAAGACGCCATCATCGGCCTGATCTTCTCGTCCTTTTTCGGCCTCGGGCTGTTCATGGTGTCGCTGTCGCCCATGTCGGTCAATATCCAGACCATCGTGCTCGGCAATATCCTTGCCATCACGCCGGAGGATACGCTGCAACTCGCCATCATCGGGTTCGTTTCTCTCGCCATTCTTTTGGTCAAGTGGAAGGACCTGATGGTGGTCTTCTTTGATGAGAGCCATGCCCGATCGATTGGCCTCAACCCGACTGCGCTCAAGATCATGTTCTTCACCCTGCTGTCAGCCTCGACGGTTGCCGCCCTTCAGACAGTCGGCGCTTTTCTGGTGATCTGCATGGTCGTGACGCCGGGTGCGACCGCCTATCTGCTCACCGACCGTTTCCCTAGACTGCTGATGATCGCCGTCGCTATCGGCGCGGTCACAAGCTTCACAGGCGCCTATATCAGCTATTTTCTCGATGGCGCGACCGGCGGCATCATCGTCGTGCTGCAGACTCTCGTGTTTCTGACCGCCTTCTTTTTTGCACCGAAACACGGAATGCTGGCCGCCCGCCGCCGGGCAAACCAGATGCCGGAGGAAGTTTAACAATCATGCTCGACACATTGCTTGCGCCGTTCCAGTTCGACTTCATGGTCAATGCGCTCGTCATCTCCGTTCTGGTCGCCGTTCCCGCCGCCCTGCTGTCCTGCTTCCTGGTGCTGAAAGGCTGGTCGCTGATGGGCGACGCGATCTCGCATGCGGTCCTGCCGGGGGTGGTCATCGCCTATATTGCCGGTCTGCCGCTGGCGCTCGGTGCCTTTGTGGCCGGAATGACCTGCGCGCTTGCCACCGGTTTTTTGAAGGAGAACAGCCGCATCAAGCAGGATACCGTGATGGGCATCGTCTTTTCCGGCATGTTCGGGGTCGGCCTCGTGCTTTACATCAAGATCCAGTCAGACGTGCATCTCGACCATATCCTTTTCGGCGACATGCTGGGCGTGGCCTGGCAGGATATCGCGCAGACCGGGGTCATCGCCGCAATCACCAGCGGCATCGTCATCGTCAAATGGCGGGATTTTCTGCTGCACGCCTTCGACCCTGCGCAGGCAAGGGCGGTCGGCCTGCCGGTCAGATGGCTCCACTATGGTCTTTTATGCCTGATTTCGCTGACGATCGTCGGCGCACTGAAGGCCGTTGGAACCATTCTCGCTATTGCGGTGCTGATCGCGCCGGGTGCGATCGCCTTCCTGCTCACCCGCAAATTCAGCACCATGCTCATCGTGTCGGTTGCCATCGCGGTGACAACATCTTTCCTTGGCGTTTATTCCTCGTTTTTCCTGGACAGCGCACCGGCTCCGACCATTGTCCTGTTCATGACCGCCGCCTTCATCATCGCCTTTGTGATCGCCACGCGAAAGGCCGCGAAAATCGAGGCCGCCGACACGGAACCGATGCCTGGATGAAGCAGCGGATTTAACCGCTGCGGCACTCTTCGCGCATCATGTCCTGACGCGCTGAATGCTAATCCTGATGCGGTTCGGGCTTGCTGCGGGGGCCGCTGGATTCCAGCGGTTTCACGTAGATTTCCAGTTTGTGGCTGACGATCGTAAAGCCATGCTGACGGGCGATCTCTTCCTGGAGACGCTCGATCTCGTCGGATCGGAATTCGGTCACATCGCCGGTTTCTATGTTGATGAGGTGATCGTGGTGTTCCTGGGCGGCAGGCTCATATCGCGACCGCCCGTCGCCAAACGTATGACGTTCGAGCACACCCTTGTCCTGAAGCACATTGACCGTCCGGTAAACCGTGGCGATCGCGATGCCGGGATCGATTTTTCCAACGCGCCGATGCAGTTCCACCACATCCGGATGATCCGTCGCTTCAGACAGCACCTTCATGATCACCCGGCGCGGGCCGGTCAAACGCAGTCCGTTTTCCTTGCACAGCGTGGCTATGTCTTTCTTGAATTGCATCTGCATGGTATTTATACGCCTGGGCTGACGGAAGGTCTCTTCTGATCTTTTCAACATCGTTCACAACGGTTGATCACAGTCGCCTTATATCAGTTGCGTCGCAATTGCAAAACGCTGCCCCAGAGTTTCTTCCGGCCGTACATTCAAAAAATGGAATCTTCCCGGCTAAAAATAGCGGCTCGGACAAGCTGTTTTCGAGTGGGTTTGGCGCACATTTATTCTTCGGACCCGGATTGTCCGTTCGGGTCTAATACAGGAGGAAGGCGGCTTTGAGCAGACCTGCCCGATGTGCAACCTCTATCGCTTCCGTCACGGGGATAGCCGCAAACAAGACAAGGCCATCGCGAAAGGTGTTCCAGAGCATGGAGGGCCGAAAACTGTGCTCTTTCAGATCGTCTTTATAGGCGGAAAACCGCGGCCAGAAACGAGGGGTCGTTTCGAAATAGTCTCTGTACGCATCACCAAACTCGCCAAGAAGGTATCTCTCTTCACGCTTGACGACGACATGGAAAATCGCCCAGCAAACGATTCCGCAGAAAAGCCCGAATGTCAGCATTTCCGTCTGGAGACCGATGCCAAATGCGGCGAAGATAGACCCGACATAGAGCGGATTTCTGCACAAACTGTAGGGACCATCGGACAACAGGTCTCTATTCTTCCTGCCCCCGATATACAGTGTGCACCACAACCTGATGCCGAGGCCGCACAGTATCAAAATAGCCCCGCATACCTCCAGCCAGAAATCGTAATAGGTGTTGTCATATACGGGCTTGATGGCAAACAGCGTCGCGCCGACCATGAAGCAGCCGGCGACCAATGCGTATTGCCGTTTGCGCTGAAGATTTCCAAGGGTGTAGGGCGCTGAGTGTTGCATGCTTTCTCCGGTAAAATGTGATGAAGGCATGCGCCGGGTTGGCGATGCTCCGCGATTGCGTCTGCGGCTCCGCACGGAAAATTCCTGTTTGCGCCTGCGTATTTATATGTAAAATACACATACGCGAGAGTCGGCAATCAGGGCAATAAAATATGCAGAATACACACATCGATGACCCTTTCGTCGTAATCCATGGCGCCCTTGTCGATATCGTCGGGATTATGAACAGTCCGCAACGCGATGCTGCCATGATCCGGGACGCTGGAATTTCTCTGGACCGCGCCTTGTTTCCTCTGCTCCTCATGGTGGCTCGCAAGGGCCCCATCAGTGTCACAGAGCTTGCTGATCTCGTAGGCCGCGACCATTCAACCGTGAGCAGGCAGGTCCCCAAACTCGAAGATATGGGCCTGATCGAACGTAGAGCGGCAGGCACCGACCGGCGTGTCCGCGAGGCGGTCATAACTCCGGCCGGGAAAGAAATGACCGGCGTCATCGACGCGACGCGAAAACAACTTGCGGGGAGAATGCTCAAGGATTGGAACGATACGGATCTTAAAAGTCTCGCCGTGCTCATCCGCAGACTGGCAGACGACGTTTTGAATATCCCGTCATGACCTTGAGCCTGTATCGTGCGGCCGGATGGCACCTCGCAAGGGTTGCGAGGTGCCATCCGGCCTGCCAACCCTAAAACTTGTACCCTACCACCGCCATGAACGATGGCTGCATCTTTTCCTCGACGATCGGGCTATCTGCGGCGTCACCAACGAGGACGCCCAAACCTGCCTCTCCGCGCACGAGCCAGTTTTCCGTGACCATGTATGTGGCGGAGGCCGTGAAGTCGATGCGCTTGAGACCGGCCTCTGCCTGATACTCCCGCAGTCCAGAGGCGGCAGACTGTGCGGCTGTCACACCGAAATAGGATTGCATGTGCGTGTCGTTGGCAACCGTTGCCGAAACGCCTGCCGAAACGATGAACCGTTCGGTTACGGGGGCTGTATATTCGGCGCCGAATGTACCGATCAGGCTCTCGCTGCCATCAATTGTCTGGTCCACCTCCGCATAGAATTCCAGAGCGTCCCATGTGTAGGCTGCCTTGACGCCGACTGTGACGCCGCCGTCAACATCGCCGAGACCTTCCAGCAGATCAGCGTCGTCCTCGTCGCGGCCCATTTCGTACCCGGCCTTACCGGAAAGCGAAAAACCATTATGCTCGAACGCTCTCACGGAGAGGCCACCTGGATCGATCTGAAGCCAGTCGCCATACGTGATAATGACTGCTGGCACGGGTATGACCTTGAAGTCTCCACTCCCCTCGTATTCTGGCTCGTACATTGCCCCTGCGCCTATGATCAAACCCCATTTGGGGTCCGCTTGCTGAGGGTCGAACCTCGAACGATCGAACGCGGGCTCCGGGACCTGCTCCGATACAGCATCGGCTGCGAGCACTTCAGACGACGTCACCATCAGCGCCAAAGCGGCGCCTATCGTAGACAGCTTGGAAATTTGGTTGTTCTTGGTCACGGGCTGCATTTCTGCTCCATACAATTGCTTTCACCGCATCAAGCCCAAATGGGCCGGTTGCGCGGGAGGTTTATCTCTGTCACCAAGACAGCCTCACGGGCATGTTGTTTTGTTACGGATTGTTAAGGCCGGCAGCAGTCTTTCCAGATGGATGACATCGCAATCATGGCTGCCGGTTCTGGCCGCAAGCGCTTTTCCATATGCATCCTGATGGCGGGGAAAGCCGGACCAGTCCCTTGGGATCACGGGAAATCGCCGTCAGACGGTCGCGACCGCTGCAAGGCCGATGCGTTCCAAATGAGCCTCAAGCGAACTGACATCGGCGGATGGGACAATTGCGCTCACATAGCCATCCGGACGGACAAGAATCCAGTCATCCGGTTTGACGCCATACGCCTCACGAATGTAGCCGTGGCCATCCATGACATCGCCCTGCGGTCCAACCGCGTGGATATGCAGGCCGGGACGCGGCTCTACCGAGGAAAGGCGGTTCACTCCATAGCCAAGCAGCGTCCAGTGGCTGCCCTGATAGAGGTCGAACAGTCTTTTCTGTTGACCGGCACGACCGCGAATAGGCGCATCCGGCGCCCTGTCGCCGGCAATCACGCCATTCTCGCGTGCTGGACCTGCGAAATTGAGGAGGGAGTCCGGATAGCAGAGGTCAAGCTGATGCACTTCGCGGCCTCGCCGCATCGAGCCAGCCTTTGCCGCATCCAGCAGTTTCCTTGCAAGGCCCAGCATGCCGGCGGCTATCGGCCGCCGCTCGGCTTCGTAACTGTCCAGCAAGGCCGCCGGCGCCCCGCCAAGGACCGCAGCGAGCTTCCATCCGAGATTATAGGCGTCCTGAACACTGGTATTCAGCCCCTGCCCCCCTGTCGGCGGATGGGTGTGTGCCGCGTCGCCGGCGAGAAAGACACGTCCATCGCGGTAACGGTCGGCCAGACGAGCGTTCATCGTGTAGGCCGAGGCCCAGAAAACCGACTGGATCACGATATCGGAGCGTCCGGTCCGTTGCGAAAACAATGCTGACAAGCCTGCAGCGGACAAATCGCTGTCACCCTCCAGAGGGATCGGTCCCTGCACCTGGAAGAGGTCCGTGCCAGCGAGCGGGCACAGAGATATCTGACGAGTCATGTCACCTTCGTTGAACCGGTGCCAGACATCGCGAGAAGCGCCCGTTGCGGCAACATCGGCAACGATTGCCCGCACGCCCAGCGTCTTGCCGGGAAAGCCGATTTCGAGCGCGTGGCGCACGAAGCTTCTGCCGCCATCGGTGCCAACGAGATATCGGGCGCGAACCGTCTCTTCACCATGCAAACCGGCGATCATTGCAACGACGCCGTCTCCGTCCTGCGAGAAGCCCTTCAGTTCGTGAGCGAACTCCGGCCGGTGACCAAGCTCCAGCAAGCGTTCGCGAAGAATGCTTTCGGTCAGGAATTGCGGGAGCATCAGGCTCGTCGTGAACGGCTCGGCGGGCGTTGCAGCTGCGGTTTCAAAGACGGGCTTGTCCTCGAAGCGACCGTCGCTGCCGTACTGCCGTTCGGGAGGATAAGCGCCGCCCGCCGCGACGATACGGTCGGCAATGCCCATGTCGGCGAACACTTCGAGCGTTCGGGGCTGGATGCCCTTTCCTCTCGATCCGCTGAATGGCTTCTCCAATTTATCGATCAACCGGAAGCTTACGTTGCGACGGGCAAGCTCGATCGCAAGAGAAAGACCCGCAGCGCCTGCGCCGGATATCAGAACGTCGATTTCAGGCTCATTCATGTCGCCACCTCATTTTACGTGTAAAATACACATATAAGAGGTACAGCAATCCGTCAAGAAATATTTGTGTATGTTACACGCAACTGGGATTTCGGTTCAAGTACGGATGCAAAGCGAATGATTGCCCGGCAATTTCATTGCCCTTGACCTGGCATGGCATAAGGAACGATCGGGAAAATCATCCGGACAATCAGACCATGCGGTTCATTGTCGGCGAATTCGATGCGGCCACCATGATCGCGAACGATCTCATCGACGATCGACAGGCCCAGTCCGAACCCGGTTTGCTCGGTACTCTTGGTTCTCGCTGAATCGATCTGAAAGAATGGTTCGAGGACACGTTGTCTAAACTGCTCCGGGATGCCAGGCCCCAGATCGCGGACTTCGATGCTGACGGACTGAGCTGTCTTCATCAGGATCATCTCGACTTCATGTCCGAACTTGATGCCGTTTTCGCAGAGGTTGGTTACTGCCCTCGTGAGCGCCATCGGCTTGCAGTGCAGGATAAACCGGCCTGGACCGGCGTAGCTGATTTGGGCGCCGACATCCGAGAAATCGTCGCAGATCGTCCGCATGATGCTTGCAACATCGGTTCGCTCTGCCGCCTCTTTGCCGCGATCGTCGCGAAGGTATTCGAGAGTAACATCGATCATGGCATTGATCTGCTGGATGTCGGACAGAATCTGCCCGCGGAGCACAGCGTCATCAATCCGCTCAGTGCGAAGACGCACACGGGTCAACGGTGTTCGCAGATCGTGGCTGACGCTCCGCAACATGGCTGTTCGGCTGCGCATCATGTCGTGGATGCGCGTCCGCATGTTGTTGAGGGCGCGGGCCAAGTCAACGATTTCAACGCTACCCTTCTCCGACAGGGGCGTCGACTGGGATAGAAAGGCTTCAGTGTTCCTAATCTTGCTGGATATGGCCGTGAGAGGATCACTCAGGAACTTGACCGCAAATATGGAGAATAGAATACCAAGCGTCACGAATGATAAGGTGTAATATAGCATGGCGCCGGTAAGGTCGTATGTGATGATGCTATCTGGATAAGACTTGTAGAGGAGGAATTCGTTTTCATTGATCGGCAATGATAAAACGGGCCTTTCTCCAACGAGCAAAATCTGCGCTTGATCCGGCAAGGTCTCGTCGGGCGGAAACATGTAAGCCAGAAAACTGCCTAAATTTGACCGGAATCCCTCTGGCGCGGGAAGTGCGAGAAAGGAATCCCTGTCTAAAATCGCGATATCGATGCCGACATCGGCCGACCGGGCAATGATGCGCTGCCGTTGACCATCGTCGGCTCCATCAAGCAGGTAGGCGAGCGTCAGAGCCCGTTGGCCAATGAGATCGACATCCACGACGTCATCATATTCAAAGATATCGATGCGCTCGAGCATCCTGCCGGTGGAGATGACCGATACGACTGAAAGCACCACGACGAGCATCAGTTGGCCGCGGATCGTCTTGACGCCAAAGGAGGGAAGTTTCATCAGGCCTCCACGACCGCAGCGGTGAAAACGTAACCGCCGAGCCTCACGGTTTTCAACAGGACCGGGTCTGACGCATCGCTTTCGATCTTCTGCCGCAACCGCCGAATATGGACATCGACACTGCGTTCGATCGGGCCTGCAAGCCCTGAATGGGTCAGGCTCAAGAGTTCTTCCCGCGTGATGACCCGGCCTGGGTTTCGGCAAAATGCCAAGAGGAGATCGAATTCGGTCGTTGTAAGGGCAACCCTGGCATTGCTTGGATCATGGACCTGGCGACGGATCGGGTCGATCCTCCACCCGTCGAAGCGCAAAGGTTTTTGGTTATCGGCCGTCGCCAATCCATAGGAAGCGCGACGCAAAATGCTTCTGATCCGGGCAACGACCTCCCGCGGGCTGAAGGGCTTGGTGATGTAATCGTCAGCACCCACCTCAAGCCCGACGATGCGATCGACTTCCTCGCCAAGCGATGTCAGCAGAATGATGGGGATCGTCTTGTCTGCCCGAAGACGCCGGCAGAGGCTGATACCATCTTCGCCCGGAAGCATCACATCGAGAACGATCAGATCAAAAGTCAGTTGCCGCATGCGGGCAAACATGTCACTGCCATTTTCGACCGTGGTTGCATGCATCCCATTTTCACGCATGGTTTCAGCCAGCAGACGGCCGATTTCGGGGTCATCTTCGACGATGAGTATGTGTGGGGTTCGGCCCGTCTTGTTCACAAATGTCTCCGTTGCGGCATAAAAATGCATCCGCCCGGCGACGGATCGTCGTCTTGAAGCCAACCCGGAAGCGATGCAGGTGCATGAGCAGACTTGCCGCCCATATCAGTGCGGAAAATCAGGCAGTGATTCCACTTTCCTCTTTGTCACCCGATTTTGGCGGCAGATAAGCACGGAACGTCACCGAAATGCGATCCGGATCTCGTCCTTTGCCATCAAGGTCCCGGCAACGGCAATCTGATCGACAGAACTGGCGGCCACCATCCTGATTTGCTGCGCAGCCAGGTCCACCGCAGGATAGAGCGTCAGCGACGAGAACAGCACTGAAACCAGCCAGGACTTCGCTGAGCGCCGCGGGTTGTTTAAGAGCTTGTTTTGAAGCGTCATGACATGCACCGATTTCGGCCGCCGCACGGTGCTGACGCTCGCTCCGGTGTTGTTACGAAAAAGCCGCCATGGCTAATGTGTCGATATGTTAAGATTTGTTACGGCCGGCTCCGAGAGCATGTCCCCGGACGAGCCTCCGATCCCGCCGCGAGATAAGGTGCCTTAAACAGGACTTCGACCATACCATGGCGGGACCAAACCGTCTTTGGATGAGCCTGTCAGACTGATTGAACGGGTGCCGATCGAGCAGGCCCTCGGTGTGATGCTCTGCTTTGCGTAGGGGCGAGCCTGCCTAAATGTTTAGTCCCGGGAATAGATGGTTCGGATCGAGATTGAATCTTTCCGGCTCTTTTGTCCAGCATTTGCAGATGAATTCGAATGGGGTAAGCCCTTTGAGAGTCTTCAAACGCCGGCCGAAATTGTAGGCGGCGACGAAGTCAGCGAGGTGCTGACGGCGTTGCTCGTGTTCGTCGTAGTAGAAGCGCTTGACGGTCGCGTCCTTGATCGTGCGGTTCATTCGTTCGACCTGACCATTGGTCCATGGATGTTTCGGCTTGGTGGTGCGGTGTTCAATGTCGGCCTTGGCGCAGGCATGTTCGAAAGAATGTGCGCGGAAGATTTCCCCTGGGGCCATCGCCTCTTTGATCAGCGGGACGGCCGAGCCACCTGCACCCGGCGTAGTGAACTGGATGCCATTGTCGGTCAGTACGGTGTGAACCTTGTAGGGTACGGCCTTGAGCAGGCTGCGCAGGAAGCCGGCCGATGCCATGGCGCTGCAGGCAGTGATGCAGGGAGGAGCGCGTCAGATGCGGGATCGTTGGCTGCAGAACGTAAAGACAGTCGTCGAGCGGCGGCAGCGTATAGCGCCGGAAGGCGACGATAACCACCTCTTCCTCCGGCAATAGAACCGTCGAACCCGGTTCCTTGGGACCAGTCGGGAGATCGCAGACCGAAGCCCGCTTACGCCATTTGGCAACCGTCTTCTGGTTACCCCCGTAGTGCTTGGAAAGCGCTCTCAAGTTCTGTTGACTATCCTGTATCGCTCGACGGATTGCCTCTTCTTCGTGGCGCTCCCATGTAAAATCTGCCCCATAGCGAATCCCTCCAGGCTTGCGAGAAGATTGCACCATCAAAGTCCGGGATCCAACATTTAGACAGCATCTGCGCCGAGGCGCGACCGCCCGTTCAGGTCACAGGTAACGGTTTCATCCATTGTCACATACCTGCGACCCAACTGGCGATCCGCGCGGCGTCTACCGAAGAGAAGCTACCGGCATAGCTGCGCTCCGACTGTAGTCGATGCCGATAGTGCCGCAATTGGCATCATGCTCGACATCGCTCAGATCATCGAGGTCGTCTCGGTCGACACGTTCGAGCGGCCGATCGATGCCGGCAACGCCATCCAGACGGTGCGTGGTCAAGGAAATGCCGGCGGCGCGTGACGTCATCGTCTTTCACCCGTGAGATTGCACTTCGAAAAGCGTCGGCGGGCAGCATGCTGCCCGCCGACTTCATCTGATGCGCGCAAGCGCGTCTATGGCCTCGTTACTACGGGATAGGCGTGAACTTAAGTTCGCCGATCGGCACGACTTTGTCGGTTCGGGTCATCTTGTATTCAGTGTTCGGGCCGAGCCATTTATCCCAGATCTTGTTGATCTCGCCAGACTTGTCGAGCGTGACCAAAACCTCGTTGATCTTCGCGGTCAAGGCGGGCTGATCCTTCGGCATGCCGATCCCGATCGGCTGGAAGAGCATCGGATCCTGGATCATCCGCATCTTCTTGCCCTTGGTCTGGGATTCGTTGACGAACTTCGTCGTCGTCATCGTATTGGCTACCATGCCGCGAGCCTTGCCCTGCTGAACGGCGAGATAGGCAGATGCCGTATCCTGGAACGTCAGTGGCTCCGACTTATTGAGCTTGATGGACATTTCGGAGGTCGAGCCCTTCGTGGAGGCGATACGCTGGCCGGCGAAATCGGCCTTCGTCTGGCCCGGATCAGCGTCTGGAACGATCAGCATTTCCTTGGCAAGATAGTAGGGGTCGCTGAACTGGATCTGCTCGGCGCGGCTCTGGGTGTAGGCGAGGTTGGCGACCGTGATATCGACACGGCCGAGCTTGACTTCCGGCACGCGAGCCTCGACGGAGACCGGCTTGACCTCGGCCGTCACGCCGAGTTCCTTGGCGATCGCGTTGCACAGATCGACGTCGAAACCGGCCATTTCGCGGGTTTTCAGATCAGGGGAGGCGAAGGGCGGCACGTCGGCGAAGGTCGCGCAGCGGAGCGTCTTGGCAGACAGAATGTCGGCCAGCTGATCGGCCTTGGCGGGAGTGATCGCGGCGGTGGCGGCGACGGCGGCGATGGTAAAACTGAGGACTATGCATTTCATGGTCATTGCTGTTCTCCTTTGGTTGTTCTTGAGGGGTCAGTGCCGCAGATCGGCGAGAAAGCGCTGAGCGCGGGGATGGCGGGGATTGGTGAAAAATTCTTCCGGCGTCGCCATCTCGATGATCTGGCCGGCATCGATGAACCAGATTCGGTCGGCAACGTCGCGAGCAAAGCCCATTTCATGGGTGACGCACAGCATGGTCATGCCGTCGGCAGCCAGGCTCTTCATGACGGCCAGCACTTCTCCGACCATTTCCGGATCGAGCGCGCTCGTCGGCTCGTCGAACAGCATGACCGGCGGCTCCATGGCGAGTGCGCGGGCGATCGCCACGCGCTGCTGCTGGCCACCCGACAGCTGTCCCGGATAAGCACTGGCCTTGTCGGCGAGCCCGACGCGGTCGAGAAGACGCAGAGCCTGGTCGTGCGCAACATCGCGCGCGACGCCTTTCACCCGGACCGGCGACATCGAGACATTCTCCACCACGGACAGATGCGGAAACAGGTTGAAACTTTGAAAGACGAAGCCGATCCGGCTGCGGAGCTGGTTGAGCTCGCGCGTCTTCATCGGTGCGTGAATGTTCTGGCCTTCAAAGGAAATCGATCCGCTGTTGATCTCCTCGAGGCGATTGATCGTGCGGATCAACGTCGATTTGCCGGAGCCGGACGGCCCGCAGATGACCACCACTTCGCCTCTTGCGACCTGCGCGTCGATGTCTTTCAGGACCTGATAGTCGCCATATTGTTTGGAAACCTTGGAAATCCGGATCGCATTCACATCCTGCGGTGAAACTGGCGAGGTCATAGCTGCTCCGATACGATTTTGACGGGCGCGATCACGGCTGCCGTGCGGACACCGGTGAGACCGGCACGCCTGCGGGTGATCTGGCGCTCGAGGCGATAGGCGACATGGGTCAGCGACCAGCAGATCGCGTAATAGATGACCGCAAGAATGAGAAAGACCTGGAAGGGTTGCGTGAGGAGCTGGTTGTTGACCTGGCTCGCGGCAAAGGTGAGGTCCGGCACGTTGATCACATAGCCGAGCGTCGTATCCTTGATGGTCGAGACGAAGGTCGACAGGATGCTCGGGATCATGTTGTAGAGCGCCTGTGGCAAAATAACGAAGCGCATCGCACCGAAATAGCCGTGTCCCAGAGCCTTGGCCGCTTCCATCTGCCCGTGACCGAGCGCGACGATACCGGCCCGCACAACTTCGCTGAGAAAGGCGGCCTGATAGATGACGAGTGTGGTGAGCATCGTCACGAAGCTCGGAACATCCGCACCCGTCAGCAAGGGAACCAGGAAATAGCTCCAGAGGATAAGCATCAAGAGCGGTACGCCGCGCGTCACATAGACCAGCACCGTGACCGGCCAGCGCAGGAACGGCCATTTGGACAGGCGCGCCAGCGCCAGCAGGATGCTGAGAGGAAACGCGAGAGCGATGCTGAGCGCCGACAGGATCAGCGTGTTGGCGAGCCCGCCCAGCGGTCCGTTCGGATATTGCCCTATCAAAAGCAGAAGCCAATAGTCGTGGATGATGGCGATGATATCGTTGATCATGCGCGTGCCCTCGTGGCTGGGTCTGCGCGCATGGATACATAGGCGCCGCCGGCCATGATGAGGAGCGAGAAGAACAGATAGAGCACTGTCCCGATCAGGTAGATTTCGAACGTCCGGAAGCTGAGGTTCTCAATCTCCTTGACCGCATGCGTCAGCTCGGACGCACCGATGACGACGCCGAGACTGCTGTTCTTGAAAAGCGAAACGCTGTGGTTGATCAGTGGCGGCAATGCGTTGCGCACCCCTTGCGGCATCATGACAAAACGCATCGCCGATATATAGCCGTGGCCGAGAGCACGCGCGGCTTCCATCTGTCCGGGGCTTACCGAACGAAGTCCGGATCGCAGGTCCTCGCTGAAGTAGGCGGCCTGGCAAAGCCCGAGCCCGATGATGGCGAAGATCGCCTCGGCGTTGTGGCTTGCGAGCCAATAGGTCAGCCAGTCGGGCAACAGCGTGAAGATGCCGAAGTACCACAGCATCAGCTGGACGAGCGTCGGGACGTTGCGGTGATAGGAGACATAGCCGGCGACGAAAGCATTGCCGAATCGGCCGGGGGAGAAGCGAAGCGCGAGCAGTAGGATGGCCAACGTCATCGCCAGCAGCCACGAGCCGATCGCGATGACGAACGTCATCTCGATGCCGTGCAAGAGCATCGACATGAATTCCGGGTTGGTCAGGATCGCTGAGAGATCAAACCCCGTCACGGCTTCGATCCTTTGGAGGACGGTACAGCCCGTGGCGTTGCCGGTCTGGCCGTCTGAAGGCCGCCCATAACTTGGAGTGTCGGCGTGATCTCCATATGGCCGATATTGACCGCGATGGGTGCGGCGATGGCGAAAGCGATGGCCTCTGCGATATCAGCGGCTTCCGGCAGCTCGAAACCGTCGATGAAGCGTTCGCGGACCGAGGGGTCGTCGCCATGGACATGCGTGAAAATGTCGGTCGCGACCCGGCCCGGGCAGATTTCCGTGACACGCACCCGTTTGCCGAAGGTATCGAGGCGCAACTGATTGGAGAGCATGCTGACGGCCGCCTTCGTCGCATGGTAGGACGAATTGCCACCGAAATTGTAAGCGCCGGCAATCGAGGAGATGTTGATCACGTGGCCATTGTCGCGCGCGACCATGCCAGGTACGACCATGCGGCAGAGATGCAGGACGGCGCGGAGATTGACGTCGACCAGAAGATCGATATCGCCTTCGTCGGCTTCCAGGAATTTCTTGGGGCGATCGACGCCGGCATTGTTGACGAGGATGTCGAACTCGATCCGGGTCGTCAGCTCGGCAAGCGCCGCGCGATTGGTCACGTCGATGGCATGAGGAATACAACCGGTCTTTTCTGCGAGCTTGCGCAGTGGTTCGGCGCTGCGGGCAACAGCGTGAACCTCGATATTTTCCCGGCGCAGCCGCTCGACGACGGCCGCACCGATACCGGAAGAGGCGCCCGTGACCAGCGCTGTCCTGTAGTCGGAAAATGACATTTCCTATTCCCCTGTTGTTTTTTTGAACATTAATTGAACTTCAAGGCCCTGCCTAAGACCGATTATTTGTGGAGCGATAAGCAAGCCTTATGATGCCTGAAACTTGTGCATCTGCCCGCCCTTAAAGCCCTGTGAGCTTGACGTACCGATCCACTTGTTTTTCTGTAAGCACATGTTTTATATCGCATTTCCTGGTTTGCAAATTCATCGAAGGCATGTACGATAGCCGGAAAATTGATTGGATCGATTGCGGCACCATGGACACCAGGCGGCTCAAATCCTTTATCGTCATCGTCGATTCCGGCAGCATCACGCGCGCCGCCGATATATTGCATGTGGCTCAACCGGCCTTGAGCCAGCAACTCGCGTCGCTGGAAGAGCATTTCGGCCAGAAGCTTCTGAACCGGAGCCAGCAGGGCGTGAGCATGACCGATGCGGGACATGCTGTTTACCGCCATGCGCAGATCATCCTGCGCCAGATGGACCAGGCTCTGGCCGATGCATCGGCGGCCGGAAATTCGCTCGCTGGCCGCGTATCTGTCGGCCTTGTGCCCTTCAGTAGCGCAGCCACGCTTTCCGTTGATCTCCTGGCGGAAACACGCAAGCGCCATCCCGGCATTCTCCTGCATCTGACCGAAAGCGTCGGCCAGACCTACAGCCAGATGATCATGACCGGCCGTCTTGAGATGGCGCTGATCCATGGTTCCGGACCGATCAAGGGCGTTCGTTTCGAGCCTCTGCTCAGCGAGGAATTCTTTCTGGTGGCCCATCCGGATTTCGCGATCGGGGCCAATGACAAGCCCGTCGCAATCACGGCGCTGGACAACCTGCCGCTTTTGATGCCGCCCACCTACAATTTTGTCCGGCGCGCCGTTGATACGGCCTTCACCCGAACCCGCACCAATCTGAAGGTCGTCGGCGAAGTGGAAATCGTCAGGACGCTGACGCGGGCGGTGAGCATCGGCCTTGGGGCAACCATCATGCCCAGGGCCATCGCCGACCGGATCATCACGGAATCGAGCGAGCGGCTGATCTGTCGAATGGTCTCGCCGCGGATTGAGGAAACGCTTTCGCTTTGCATCTCCGATCACACGCCGCTCTCGGAACCGGCAGCTGCCGTCAAGGACATCCTGATCGAACTGACCGCGCGGCTGAAGCTGCCGCGCGGGTAACGGCGAAAGTTCAACGCATCTCGGCACAAAACTCAGAAATCCGGGCGCAGGCTTCCGTCAGTTTTTCCATACTGGTCGCATAGGAGATGCGAAAGAACGGGCTCATGCCATAGGCGGCGCCTTGCACAGTGGCCACATGATGCTCATTGACGAGCGCCATGACAAAATCGGTGTCGCTCTCGATCTTCGTCCCGCCCTTGCTCGTCTTGCCAATCAGGCCCGACATGTTCGGGAAGATGTAGAAGGCACCCTCCGGCTTATGGCACTTCAGGCCGTCGATCTTTGCCAGTTCCGAGAGGACGAAGTCGCGCCGTTGCTTGTAGATGGCGGCCCGCTCCTGGAGCAGGTCCTGCGGTCCATCCAGCACAGCGGCAGCTGCCGCCTGAACGACGGTCGCCGTGCCGCCGCCGTTCTGGCCGTTGACATTGCTGATGGCGGAGATCAGGTCCTTCGGTCCACCGCAGAAGCCAAGCCGCCAGCCGGTCATCGCGTAGGCCTTGGATGCACCGTTCATCGTCACGACGCGATCGTAAAGACGCGGCTCGACCTCGGCGATCGTACAAAATTCGAAGTCGTCATAGATCAGGTGCTCGTAGATGTCGTCAGTCATGATCCACACATGCGGGTGGCGCAGCATGACGTCGGCGATCGCCTTCATCTCGGCGCGCGAGCAGGCGGCACCGGTGGGATTGTTCGGGAAGTTGAGAAACAGCCATTTCGTGCGCGGGGTGATCGCAGCTTCCAGATCCTCGGGCCGGAGCTTGAATCCGGCTTCCTGCGGGCAAGCGACCGGCACGGGCACGGCGCCGGCGAACCTGACGATATCCGCATAGCTGATCCAGGACGGTGCCGGGATCACCACCTCGTCTCCGGGGTTGCAGGTGGCGAGCATCGCATTGAAGATGACCTGCTTGCCGCCGCCGCAGACGACGATCTGGCTTGCATCGTAGTCCAGATTGTTGTCGCGCTTGAACTTGCGCGAAATCGCCGCTTTCAAAGCCGGCGTACCGTCCATCGTCGGATATTTGGTGTCACCTGCGAGCGCTGCGGCATGCGCTGCCTCCACGGCATGCGTCGGTGTCGCAAAATCGGGCTCGCCAGCCGACAGGCTGATGACGTTGACGCCTTGCGCGGCAAGCTCTCTGGCGCGCTGCGTCATGGCGGCAGAGGCGGAAATGGAAACGTTCTTGAGGCGGTCGGCGATTGCGGGCATCGGACAGACTTTCGTGGTGTTGAAGGAAACGCGAGGAAGGTTTGGGAACTAGCCGACGATCTCGGCCGCCGGGGCGATCGTTGCGCCTGAGGCTTCGATCTCACTGCGCACAATTCGCGCGAGTTCCAGCGATCCAGGCGTGTCGCTGTGAACGAGGATGGAGCGGGCTGGCACGGCAAGAGTTGCGCCCTCGATTGTGGTGACGGTGCCGGTCTTGAGGAATTGCCGGACGCGTGCGCGAAGAGCGTCTTCTTCCTTGACGACGGCGCCGGCCAAGCCGCGGGCGACGAGCTTGCCCTGCGCATCGTAGGCCCGGTCGGCGAGGAACAGGAGCAGGGTCTTCAAACCCGCTTTGGGCGCGGCATGCGCAATCGTGCTGTCGGGCATTGCGAAGACGATCAGGTTCGGATCGACCGTGCGGATCGCATCCATCATCAGATCGGCCAGAGCCGGATCACGGTTGACCATATTGCCCATGGCCGCGTGGAAGCTGATATGGGCGACGGACACCTGCTCCGCCTTGGCAATTGCCGTCAGGGCACCCAGCTGATAGAGCATCTGCTGGCGCAGCTCGTCGGCGGAGAAAGGCAATTCGCGACGGCCGAAACTCTGCCTGTCCGGCAGTCCCGGATGGGCGCCGATAGCGACGCCGTTCGCTTTGGCGAGGCGAACCATCCGCGCCATTGTGTCCGGGTCACCGGCATGGAAACCACAGGCGACGTTCGCTGAGGAAACGACGTTCATCAGGGCCTCGTCATCACAGAGTCGGTAGGGGCCGAACCCCTCGCCCATATCCGAATTTATGTCGATCTTCATCGGTCTTTCCTCCCGGACTTAGAGCTATCGCCCCGCCATGGTCATCAGTGCACGACCGACCATCTGCGCGGTATTACGGACATCGTTCACATAGGCGGCGATGGCGTGATCGAGCGCCCTCGCCTCGGCATGCGACGAGCGGACGAAGCGGACATAACTGCCAATGCGCGCCTGGCCAAGCAGCCAGAGATCGGCTTCGAGCACGCCGGCGATCTTCGGATAGCCACCCGCGGTATTGGCATCGCTCATCTGCACGATGGGCTCGCCACTTGGCGGGACCTGGACGACACCGGGGACGATCCCGCAGGAGCGCATTTCTATCGGTGTCGTGGGCCGCACTGGCTCGCCGGAAAGCCTGTAGCCGGTCCGATCGCTTTGCGAGGAGATTTTCCAACTCTGATTCCAGAAGCGTTCGGCATCGGCACCGAAAAGGTCATGTTCACCTGCTGGCAGGGCCCGGATAAGCAGGCTGCCATCGGGCGCTACAGGAAAAAACTCCTGGAGTGCCATTACCGGAGGCACCACGCCCAACTCGTTGACCGACAACGCCGTGGCCGCGCCGAGAGGGAGCGTATCCCCCTTCTGCAGAAACCGGCCGTCAACGCCGCCAAAGGCGCCACGAAGCGAGGTACTGCGCGAGCCCATGACGATCGGGACATCCACACCTCCCGCAAACGCGACATAGGCACGGGCTGCTCCGGGAGACGGCAAGAGTTCAAGAACCTGTCCGGCGTCGCCCTTCTTCATCCACCAGGATGGCAGAGTGACACCATCCAGCGTGGCGCTCGTTCCTCCGGTCACTGCAAATCCCGTCGCCTGACGGAAACGGAGACACAACGGGAACGTCTGCACCTCGATCACGGCGGCGCCTTCGTCGTTGCCGACCAGCAGATTGGCGATCTTCAGCGCCAGCGGGTCCATGGCGCCGCTTGCCGTAACACCGATGTCACGATATCCCGCCCGGCCGAGATCCTGGATCGTGTTCAAAGGTCCGGTATCGACGATCTCGATCACAGTTCGATCCTTTCCGGCAGGAAACGCACCGTGTCGCCGGGGGCCATGATCGCCGGCACGGCCGCTGTCGGGTCGAACATCTGCAGATCGGCAAAACCGATGGAATTCCAGCCGTTCGGGCCGGTCAGCACCGCGACACCGGTCTGCATGCCGCCGATGGTGACGCAGCCTCTGGCCATTTTCAGCGAGGGTACGGTCTTGCGCGGCATGTGTATGCGTGGATCCAGCCCGTGGAGATAGCCGAACCCCGGTGCGCTTCCCAGTGCAAAGACCGTATAGGTGCGCTCGTGATGGAGGCGGACGACTTCCCGGTCGCTCAATCCCGAACGGGCGGAGAGCGCGGCAAGATCGATGGCATGTTCCCCGCCGTAGTGGACGCCGATTTCGATGGTCTTGCCCTTGATGTCGATGCTCTCGGCCCGTTCCCAGGCTTCGCGAAGCCGCGCCGTCACGGCGTCCGGGTCTTCGGGCGTGGTTTTGAAGATGGCCAGAAGATTGGTCATGCCCGGAACAATTTCGCTCAGGTCGTCCCACTGCTTGAGCACCTGTGAAAGCGCCCAGATCCGCCGCTGGGTCGGCAGATCGAATTCGCCCGGCGCATCCAGCAGGAAGGCCCGGGCGCCGATGGTGGAAATATACGGCTTATGCTGCAGCGCGTGGCTGCTGCTTGGCTGTTTCACAAAGTTGCTCTCGGGAAGAGACATGGATTGGGTCATCGCCTTGGCTCGATTTCGAAGAGTGGGTCACCATAGCCGACGAGACGGCCAACCCCGGCAAGAACCCCCGTCAGGATTCCGGTCGCGGACGCCTTGACCGGCAGCAGCATCGGGCCAACCCGGATAAAGCCAAGCGTGTCACCGAGCGCGACGTCCGCCAAAACCGCCAATGCCGGAGCGACCGCGGCGGGATGGCGATCAGCGAAAATGCCCGCCATAGGTGCCGCAACCGTGCTTGGACGGATCGCGGCATGGCTCTGCTGCGATGCGGCGATCTGAGGGGCGATTCGGGACGTGCGGCGTTCAACGACGATCCGCACATTGCGCGCGCGCTGCTCGATTTCGATTCCATCGACACCGGCAGCGTCAAGCGCGGCAGCAAGAGAGGCGATCACGGCAGGATCGCTGAAGTCCACACCACTCATGATGCACTCCGCTGTCTGAGCCATTTTTCGAGATAGTGAATATCCGTACCCCCGGCTGCAAAGCCTTCATCATCGAACAGCAGCCGCAGCAGCGGCAGATTGGTGGAGATACCCTCGATTTCCGTCTCGGCGAGTGCTGCGCGCATCATGATGATCGCCTCGGCGCGTGTTGGCGCATGCACGATCAGCTTGCCAATCAGGGAATCGTAGTAGGGCGATACCTTGTAGCCCGCATGCACGTGGGTATCGACGCGGATGCCGGGACCGGACGGCAGCGTCAACGCTGTAATCGTGCCTGCCGAAGCGAGGAAAGTGGTTGGATCCTCGGCATTGATCCGGCATTCGAAGGCATGACCATCCACCGTGACAGCGTTCTGGACAAAATCCAGCGGAATGCCCTGCGCAGCCTTGATCTGCGCCTGAACGATGTCGATGCCGCTGGTCATTTCCGTCACCGGGTGCTCGACTTGGAGCCGCGTGTTCATCTCGATGAAATAGAAACCGCCGTCCTCATAGAGAAACTCGAAAGTGCCGACGCCGCGATAGCCGATCTGCAGGCAGGCCTTGACACACGCTTGTGCGACTGGCCGGATGACATCCGGTGCGATGCCCGGCGCAGGCGCTTCCTCGATGACTTTCTGGTGGCGCCGCTGCATCGAGCAATCGCGATGGCCGAGCCAGACCGCGTTTCCATGGACGTCGCAGAGCACCTGGATTTCGATGTGGCGGGGGTGCTGGAGAAATTTTTCCATGTAGAGCGCCGGCGATCCGAAGGCTTGGCGGGCCTCCTCACGGGTGACCGCGATCGATTCGTGCAGCACGCCGGCGTCGGGAACCACGCGCATGCCGCGCCCGCCGCCGCCGCCCGCGGCCTTGACGATGACCGGATAGCCAATCTCGGAGGCAATCGCCTCGACGCGAGCATGGTCGTCGGGCAGCTCGGAATCCGGCCCCGGGACGCAGGGAACGCCAGCGGCGATCATCGCGCTTTTGGCGGCGATCTTGTCGCCCATGGTTGCGATCGACTGTGCCGTCGGCCCGATGAAGACCATCCCGGCCTCCTCCACCGCCGCAGAGAAGACAGCGTTCTCGGACAGGAACCCGTAGCCGGGATGAACCGCGCCAGCGCCCGTGAGGCGCGCGGCGAGAAGGATAGCGTCCCTGTTGAGATAGCTCTTGCCGGCGCTCGCCGGACCAATGCAAAGGAAAGTGTCGGCGAGCGCGCCATAGCTTGCCTGCCTGTCTGCTTGCGAGCAGACCATGACCGTTTTCAGGCCAAGATCCTTGCACGCCCTCAGAATCCGCAGCGCGATCTCTCCGCGGTTGGCGATTAACACCGTATCGAAGCCGCGCGCCCGCTCGGCAGCGTGAGTTTGACCGGTCGGCATCAGACGATCTCCGCCAATACGTCACCCGCCTCGACCTCGCTACCGTCGATGGCCGCGATCCGGACAACGCGGCCCGCTTGCGGCGCGACGATCGCGTTGAAGACTTTCATGGCCTCGATGATGAACAGGGTCTGACCGGCCTCGACTGTGTCGCCGAGCCTGATGAAGGTGCTTTCGCCGGGCGCCGGAGCGGTGTGCAACACGCCGAAGATCGGAGCGTGTACCTGGGTTGGCGCCGTAGCCTGCGGGGAGATTTCGGTGGCTGTTGAAGCAGTCGCCGGCGCCTCGATGACAGCGTCATCGTCTGAAGATGACGGCGCAACGCTTTCCCTCGACGGCCGCGTGCGGAATACCCGCACCGTGGTATCTTTTTCGGTGACCGTCAGCTCGGTGATGTTCGATTGGCCGACGAAGTCGATCAGCGTCTTTATTTTCGAAAGATCCATACATCACCCATGCTCAAGTCCACCGTCTTTCTGCTGACAGGCGCAGCGTCGGGGTTCATTCTGACTACATCAGTGCGGACGCGATGGGGTCAGACGAAGTTTTGATGGAGTGTGCTTTCGGGATGCGGCTGGTCGCTGATCCATGGCGCACGAACGTGTGCAGCGGTTCGTGGAAAACCACATGCCTCAAAACAAGGACCGCCGCACATCATGGTTGACGCGCGGCGCTGTAGCGTTTCGAGAGTTCTTACTGGAAGACACAGTCCGACGACGTGGCGGACTAAAGATCGACGACGAGGCCCTTGGCTTTCAGAACCGGCTCGAGATTGCTGACTTCAATGACAGACTTTCCAGCCTTGTAGGCGGCGATATAGCCAGCTTCTGCATCCTCACGCGCCTGGGCAAGTTCAGCCACGGCGAGGGCTTCATCCCTTCGAACGACGACCAACCCGTCAGCATCGCCGACAATGATGTCGCCCGGATAGACCAGTTCGTCGCCGATGGTGATCGGATCGTTCACGGCAGTCAGCGATTCCTTGACCGTTCCCTTGATGCAGACGCTCAGGGAAAAGACTGGAAAGCCGAGGTCGCGAAGCTGCAGCGTATCGCGCACGCCCGTATCGGTCACGAGACCGCCGATGCCCTTGGCAAGGCAGGCATTGGCCAGCACATCTCCGAACGATCCTGCTTCTTCATATTCTCCGGCCGACACGACGATGATGTCACCCGGCTGGGCATAATTGATGGCCAGCTGCAGCATGATGTTGTCGCGCGGCGCGCATTTCACCGTAAAGGCCGGACCGCAAAGCTTCATCCGGTAATCGACCGGCTTCAGGCGCGAGGAGAGCGCGCCCTTCCGGCCCTGCGCCTCATGCAGCGTCGCCGGAGAGAACTTGGCGATCGCCTCGACGGCGTCCCGGCTCGGGCGTTCAGGTATTTTCTTGATGTGGATCATGATAGCCTCTGAAAGTTTTGGGGCCAGTCGTGTTATGGACGGCGGGCATACAGCCTCGGATATCCGGGGGATATCGCGGGAAAAGAACAGGTCCGGCTAAAGCGAGCCTTCCGCTGTCAGGATGTTTTTAGGCGCGGTTCCCTATTCAAACAAATATATGTTAGAGATAGTGGCTATATCGGTTCGATATACATAAGAACGCCATGGCTCTCGACTTGTTGAAAATGCGCTACTTCGCCAAGATAGCCGAACTGGGCTCGTTCACGCGCGCCTCCAGCGAACTCGGCGTCGCGCAACCGGCACTCAGTCTGCATATGCGTGGGCTCGAAGAGCAACTGGGTGTGCAACTCCTGAACCGGACACCTCGGGGAGTGGTCGCCACCGAGGCGGGACAGACGTTGTTGTCCCATGCCCAGGCTATCCTTCGTGCTCTTGACCAGGCGGAAGCTGCGACGAAGGACCAGGCGAAATATCCGACCGGCGACGTCTCGCTCGGTATTCTGAGCTCGATTTGCCCGACGCTTTCCATTCCGGTGATCGAGGAGTGCTCCGAGCGATTTCCGAAGATCCGCCTGACGATCAGCGAGGGTGACAGCCAGGCGCTTCGGGCAGCGGTGGATACGCGTGTCTACGATCTTGCTGTCACGTTGGACAGTGTCGCCAAACCGACATCCGCGCCGCTCTTCGAAGAAATGCTCTACGTGGTCGGCCCTTCCGGGCAATTTGGGGCCGATAGCAAGCTGACAGTGGAACAGGCACTCAGCCTGCCGTTGATCTTGCCCACACGCCGACACGGAATCCGGATTCTGCTTGAACGG
>JAESFK010000204.1_pt1 | contig 41565 bp, 43 predicted proteins | sample 9269391 | NCBI WGS metagenome assembly JAESFK01 (sample SAMN14506231, study PRJNA617097) | algae metagenome | isolation source: Drouetiella hepatica UHER 2000/2452 and co-occurring heterotrophs from... | place: Slovakia: Slovak Paradise National Park, Hrabusice, Kosice Region | collected 2000-01-01
TAATTGTAGCGCGGGAAACGCGCCTTCAGTCCATCGGACGGCTTGGAGGAGGTGCCGGCCCCGATCGCGTCGGGAATGATGATGTAGTGCTTGCTGGCGTCGAGCGGCTGCCCGGCACCGAATAATTCGCCGGCAAAGGCCGGTGTCAGCATGCTGTTCGCCGAACCTGCAGTCCCGTGCAGGATCACCACGGGTTCTCCGGTCGGTTCACCGACCGTGGCGTAACCCAGCTTGAGATCAGGCAGGGTCTCACCCGTATGGAAGCGGAAATCCTTGGCGACCCAGACGCCGCGCTTGGGCGTCGGGTAGTCCGCGGCGAGGGCGAGGTTCGCGACGCCGCAGCACGCAACAAGCACGGCCGCGCGCAGCAGCCCGGTCAGACGGATCATGATGGTCTCCTCGGATCGGTTTCCGCGCGATCTTGGCGTCGCGTGTTCCCGTTCCGAGCATTGCGCCGAACCCTCGCCGGCGCAAGGCGCGCCGGCCTCGCGCGCTAGCGCGCCTCCTCGCTGAATGGCTCGACCACCATCTCCATGCGCTCGCCGGCGAAGACGCTGCTGACGAGATGGATCGGCGTGAGGTCAGGCAGCGCATCGACCGCAACCGACACCATCACCGGCGCACCCGGTTCGATCCGCAGCAGCTCAGCCTCGCGCTCGCTGGCGAGCCGGGCCGTGAGGCGCGTCGAGAGGCGGACATAGTCCGTGATGCCGAAGGCCTTCAACGCCGCCGTCATCGAGCCCTCGGCCGCGCGATAGGCCGTATCGAAGCGGGGGAAGCGCGCGACGGAGAGCCAATGCGTGCCCGTTCCCATCGGCGTGCCGTCGGCAAGGCTCAAGCCTTCGAGCCGCCACAGCGCCGCGCCTGGTTCGAGCCCCAGCACCTCGCAGGTCTCCGGCTCGCCCTCGATCTGCTCGCCTGACAGAACGGTGCTCGACCCGACGATGCCGATCCGGCCGAGATTGGCGCGCATGCTGACGCGCCGGCCCAGCGGATAAGGCACGCGCCGCGCGCTGACCTGCGTGCCGCGCCCGCGCGACACCGTGACGAGCCCCTGTTCCGCCAGATGCCGGAAGGCCTGCCGCACCGTGTGGCGATGCACGCCGTAGCGCTCGGCCAGCGCGGTCGCGGCCGGCAAGGTGTCGCCCGCCGCATACTCGCCCTTGCCGATCGAACCCGCGAGCTCGTCGGCGATCCGGCGCCAGGCCGTACCTGCGTCAACCGCGCCGGTATCGGCCGGCTCGCCCACATCGGTCACCAAAGCGTCATGCAAAATGTATAGACCTTTCGCTGCAACGAACCTATTATAGTCTAGACATTAGCAGGCGACCAGACGGCGGATGACGATGACGGCCAAAACCGCAGAGAAAACCCCAAGGCAGCACTGGATGGCGGTCCTCGCCCGAGCGTCCAGAGCCGAGATTGCGGAACTCGTCGGCGCCGAGGTCCCGCGCCACGACATCCTCAAGGCGCCGGAGACCGGGACCGTGATGGTCGAGGGTCGCGCCGGCGGCGCCGGGCGTCGTTTCAATCTCGGCGAGGCGACCGTCACGCGCTGCATCATCAGGCTCGACGATGGCGCGATGGGCTTTTCCTATGCGCTCGGCCGCGATGCCCGCAAGGCCCGCCTCGCCGCGATCCTTGATGCAAGATTGCAGGCGGAAGCCCCGAGCAGCGCCCTGCACCGTGCTGTCCATGATCTGGCCGACCGGCAGAGCGCCGCCCGCGACCTCGCCTCGCGCAAGGCCGCCGCCACCAAGGTCGATTTCTTCACTCTGGTCCGGGGCGCGTGATGACGACCGATACACTGATCGGCCCGGGCTTCTCCGACCCGGTCTTCCAGTCACAAGGCGCCTTCCGCGCGCTTCTCGCCGCCTTGGCCGAGCCCGGCACACGACAGGTCGTTGCCGGTGGCGTCATGCCACCGGATGGCCTGCAGGCCGCGACCGCGACCGCCCTGCTGACGCTGGCCGATTACGAGACTCCGATCTGGCTGCCGGCTGCACTGCGCGACGGCCCGGCTGGCGCCTGGCTGCGCTTCCATTGCGGCGCCGCGCTGGTGACGGAACCCGGCAAGGCCGCCTTCGCGGTGATTGACGGGCTCTCAGAAGAGCCCGCGCTCGCCGCCTTCGACCCGGGCAGCGACCAGTTCCCCGACCGCTCGACGACAGTCATCGTGCAATGCTTGGCGCTCGACGGCGGCGAGGCGGTCACCCTGACGGGCCCGGGCATCGCCGGCTCCCGTGTGGTCGCTCCGGCGGGCCTGCGTGCCGGTTTCTGGACCGAGGTCGCGGCGAACAACGCCCGCTATCCGCTCGGCATCGACCTGCTCCTGGCTCACGGTGATGCGGCGATCGGTCTGCCGCGCTCCACGCAAATCGAGGAGGCCCGGTAAATGTACGTCGCAGTCAAGGGCGGCGAGGCCGCGATCCTCGCCACGCATGATCTGGTCGCTGAGGCGCGGCGCGGCGATGAGGCCGTGCCCGAGATTTCGGTCGCGCAGATCCGCGAGCAGCAGGGCCTCGCCTGCGGCCGTGTCATGAACGAGGGCTCGCTCTACGATCCCGACCTCGCGGCGCTGGCGCTGAAGCAGGCACAGGGCGACGCGATCGAGGCCGCCTTCCTGATGCGCGCCTACCGCACCACATTGCCGCGTTTCGGCTCGTCCGAGCCGGTCGACACGGCGCAGATGGCGATCCGCCGCCGCGTCTCGGCGACCTACAAGGACCTGCCGGGCGGGCAGGTACTCGGCCCGACCTACGACTACACGCACCGGCTGTTCGATTTCGCGCTGATGGATGAGGTAAGCTCCCCTGCTACCGCATCGACCCCGACGGGTGGCAGTCCCCTCGACACCCACATGCCGCGCGTGCCCGACATTCTCGGGGCCGAGGGCCTGATGGAGCCCGAAGTTCCGCCCGAGGGCGACCCGCGTCCCTTCGACCTGACCCGCGAGCCGGTCTCGTTTCCGGCCGACCGCGACGTCCGGCTGCAATCCATGGCCCGCGGCGACGAGGGTTTCCTGCTCGGCCTCGGCTATTCGGTCCAGCGCGGCTTCGGCAACAGCCACCCCTTCGTCGGCGAGATCCGCGTCGGCGAGGTTTCGGTCGAGTTTGTTCCCGAGGAGCTCGGCTTTGCCGTCGACCTCGGCGAGCTCACCTTGACCGAATGCCAGATGGTCAATCAGTTCGCCGGCTCGAAGGATGTGTCCCCGCAATTCACCCGCGGCTACGGCCTCGCCTTCGGCCATAGCGAGCGCAAGGCGATGTCGATGTCGCTGGTCGACCGGGCACTGAAATGCCGCGAATTCGGCGAAGCGGCGGAATATCCCGCACAGCAGGACGAGTTCGTCCTCTACCACTCTGACAACGTCGAGGCCGCCGGCTTCGTCGAGCATTTGAAGCTGCCGCATTACGTCGATTTCCAGGGCGAACTCGAACTGATCCGCCGCATCCGCCAAGAAAACCAGAACCCGCGCGAACAGCGCCTCGCGAACGAGAACGACACGCTGCCGGAGGCCGCGGAATGACCATCCATCAGACCATGCCGGGCAACGACGCCAGCCCTGCCTACAACTACGCCTATCTCGACGAGCAGACGAAGCGGATGATCCGCCGTGCCTTGCTGAAGGCCGTCGCCGTGCCGGGCTATCAAGTCCCGTTCGGCTCGCGCGAGATGCCGCTCGCCCGCGGCTGGGGCACCGGCGGCATCCAGGTCACGGCCGCGATCATCGGGCCGCAGGACACGCTCAAGGTCATCGACCAGGGTGCGGACGACACCACCAATGCCGTCTCGATCCGCCGCTTCTTCGAGAAGACCGCCGACGCTCGCACCACCGAGGCGACGGCCGAGGCCACGATCATCCAGACCCGCCACCGCATTCCGGAGGCGCCGCTGACCGCCGGGCAGATCATCGTCTACCAGGTCCCGCAGCCCGAGCCGCTGCGCAAGCTCGAGCCGCGCGAGGCCGAGACGCGCAAGATGCACGCCTGGGCCGAATACGGACTGATGCAGGTGAAGCTCTACGAGAACATCGCCCGCTTCGGCGAGGTGACGACGACCTACGACTATCCCGTGATGATCAACGGCCGCTACATCATGGCGCCATCGCCGATTCCGAAATTCGACAACCCGAAGATGCACATGTCGCCGGCACTCCAGCTTTTCGGAGCCGGCCGCGAGAAGCGCATCTACGCGCTGCCGCCCCATACCAGCGTCCGGAGTCTCGATTTCGAGGATCACCCCTTCCGCATCCAGAGCTGGACCGAACCCTGCGCGCTGTGCGCCGCGGCCGACAGCTATCTCGACGAGGTCGTGATCGACGACCAGGGCGGGCGGATGTTCGTCTGCTCCGACAGTCACCATTGCGAGACGCGGCGGGCTGACGGCCATCGCGGCGCCATGTTGGGCGATGCGACGGCGAGCGGGCTGGTCGAGGAGAGCAAGTCATGACCCTTCACGTCACGCCTCCCGACGCCGCGCTCGAACCCGCCCCTCTCCTCTCCGTCGCCGGTGTCAGCCGCTTCTATGGCGAGCGCATCGGCTGTGCCGATGTCTCCTTCGACCTCTGGCCGGGCGAGGTGCTTGGCATCGTCGGCGAGTCCGGCTCCGGCAAGTCGACCTTGCTGCGCTGCCTCGCCGGCATCGACCAGCCCGACGAGGGCGAGGTGCTGTTCCGAGGTGGGGCAGAGCCTCTCGACATCTACTCCGTGCCCGAGCAGGAGCGCCGCCGGCTGATGCGCACCGCCTGGGGCATCGTCCACCAGAACCCGCGCGACGGCCTGCGCATGGATGTCTCGGCCGGCGGCAATGTCGGCGAACGGCTGATGGACCGCGGCGATCGGCATTACGGCCAGATCCGCGAACGCGCGCTCGACTGGCTCTCCCGCGTCGAGATCGCGGGCTCGCGCATCGACGACCGGCCGCGCCAGTTCTCCGGCGGCATGCAGCAGCGCCTGCAGATCGCCCGCGTGCTGGTCTCGGAGCCGCGCCTCGTCTTCATGGATGAGCCGACCGGCGGCCTCGACGTCTCCGTCCAGGCCCGCCTGCTCGACCTGCTGCGCGTGCTGGTCCGCGATCTCGGGCTGGCCGCGATCATCGTCACGCATGATCTTGCCGTGGCGCGCCTCCTCACCGACCGGCTGATGGTGATGAAGGACGGCCATGTCGTCGAGCAGGGCCTGACCGACCAAGTGCTGGACGATCCCCACCACGCCTACACCCAGTTGCTCACCTCGGCGGTGCTGAGCGTATGAGCGGCTTCGTCCACCCGCCCTGGTCCGGCTTTTCCGGCCCCGACCCGTCCGCGTTCAGTGCGGCCGGCGATGCAAGGCTGGTGGCCGGCCACGAGATCGAGCGCCTCATTCTCGGGCAGGCCGCCGCCACGACCCGCGGGCCGGCGTCAGGCGAGGCATCGCCCAAAGCCCTGTGGGCAGCGGCACCGCCCCTCCCCGTCACATCCGCGTCACCCCGCCCGCACAAGGCACTGATCCCATGACCACGATGATTCGCGTTGAGAACGTCGCCAAGGCCTTCACCCTGCACAATCAGGGCGGGGTGCGGCTGCCTGTCTTCGGAGACGTCAATTTCAACGTCGAGGCCGGCGAGGCGCTGGTTCTCGCGGGAGCTTCCGGCGCCGGCAAATCGAGCCTGCTGCGCATCCTCTACGGCAACTACCGGCCGACCTCCGGCCATATCCACATCACCCATGCCGGCCGCCCTATCGACATCGTCCAGGCCGTGCCGCGCACCGTGCTCGACATTCGCCGCCGCACGCTCGGCTTCGTCTCGCAGTTCCTGCGGGTGATCCCGCGCGTCTCGGCGCTCGACATCGTCCGCGACCCGCTTCTCGCCCGTGGCGTTTCGCCCGACGAGGCCAGCGAACGGGCGAAGGCGATGCTGGCGCGCCTCAATCTGCCGGAGCGGCTCTGGAACCTCGCGCCTGCGACCTTCTCCGGCGGCGAGCAGCAGCGCGTCAACATCGCCCGCTCCTTCGTCGATCCCTCGCCGATCATGCTGATCGACGAACCGACCGCCTCGCTCGACGCAGCCAACCGCGACGTCGTGGTCGAGCTGATCGCCGAGGCCCGTGCTAAAGGCTCCGCCATCGTCGGGATCTTCCACGACGAGGCCGTGCGCGAAAAGGTCGCGACGCGCTATCTCGACATCACCGCTTTCCGGAAGGCCGCCTGATGCAGACCGTTCTGACCAATGCCCGCCTGATCCTCGAAGACGAGATCGTCACCGGGACGATCGCCTTCGACGGGAACGGCATCACGGCCGTCGATCAGGGCCTGTCCTCGCTGCCATCGGCGATCGACGTCGGTGGCGATTATGTCGCGCCGGGCCTCGTCGAGATGCACACCGACAACATGGAAAAGCACTTCATGCCGCGGCCCAAGGTCTTCTGGCCGAACGGGCTCGCAGCCGCTCTGGTCCATGACGCGCAGATGGCAGCCGCCGGCGTCACCACGGTCTATGACGCGATCTGCGCCGGCACGCCCTTCTCGGCCAAGGACTATCGCAAGGACATCTTCGCCGATGTGATGAAGGCCCTGGCGGAGGGGCGGCGCGAGGGTGTCTTCCGCATCGACCACCGCATCCACATGCGCTGCGAACTGACCAGCCCCGACCTGCTAAAGGACATCGAGCCCTATCAGGACGATGACCTCGTCCAGCTCGTCTCGCTGATGGACCACACGCCCGGCCAGCGCCAATGGCGCAACATCGAGCATCTGCGGACCTACGCGATCGGCAACGGCAAGACCGAGGCCGAGTTCGAGGAGGACGTCACGATGCGCCAGCAGGAGGGCGCCGCCAATGTCTCCAGCAACTGGAGCGCCGTGGTCGAGATGTTCCGCGCGCGCGGCATCCCGATCGCGACCCATGACGACACCACGGTCGAGCATGTCGAGGAGGGCCTCGCCTCGGGCGCCGTGATCTCGGAATTCCCGACCACCGTCGAAGCCGCCACGGCTGCCAAGCAGCGCGGCCTGGCCACCATCGCCGGCGCACCGAACGTGGTGCGCGGCGGCTCGCATTCCGGCGGCGTCTCGGTCGCGGAACTCGCCGAGAAAGGCCTGCTCGACGGGCTCTCTTCCGACTACGTCCCGGCGAGCCTGCTCCAGGCCGTACTGAAGCTGCATGCCGGCCACGGCATCGCCCTGCCGCAGGCCATGGGCATGGTGACATGGAAGGTCGCGGACATTCTCGGCCTGAAGGATCGCGGCCATCTCCGCAGCGGGCTGCGCGCTGACCTCGTGCGCTTCAAGGCGCTGGGGCCCACGCCGGTCATCGCCGCCGTCTGGTCGCAAGGCGAGCGGGCGTTTTGAGCACACCGCGCTACGCCGTCTACTACGCGCCCGCCGCCGACAGCCTGCTCTGGCGCTTCGGCTGCGCGACGCTGGGCTATGACGCCTTCACCGGCGAGGATGTCGCTTTCGCCATCCCGCCCGGTTGCGATGCAGGAGCCTGGTCACAGCTCACCGCCGAGCCCCGGCGTTACGGCTTCCACGGCACGCTGAAGGCACCCTTCGAATTGGCGAATGGTCGCAGCGAAGGCCAACTGCGCGCCTTCGCCCATCAGATCGCGGCGGGTCTCTCCGCCGTGCCGCTGGCCGGCCTCACTATGACCGCGCTCGGCCGCTTCGTCGCCCTGATACCAGCGGAGCCGAGCCCGGCCTTGCAGAAGTTCGCCTTCGACATCGTCCAGGCTTTCGAGCCCTTCCGCGCCCCGCTGAGCCCGGCGGATCTGGAACGCCGGCTCGCGAGCCCACTGACGCCGGCGCACCGGGCCTATCTCGAGGCCTACGGCTACCCCTATGTCGGCGACGCCTTCCGCTTCCACATGACGCTGACCGGTTCGCTGCCGCAGGACGATGTCCTGGGCATCACGACCGCCCTGTCACGGGCCTGCTCCGCAGCCGTCCCCGTCGCGCCGGTTGCGATCGACCGGCTCGCCCTGTTCAGGCAGGACGGCCGCGAGAGCCGTTTCCGCCTGCTCGACAGCTTTACGCTCGGCCACTGAGCCGGCGGCCCTGAAGCAAGCACAGGCAGCCGCAGGCGCGCCACACCGGGAGGACACGACATGGCGGCCAAGAAGCTCGGGCTCGACCCCGTGATCGACCCGACGGCGAGCGTGCGACAGGCGACGCTGGGCCGCTACACCGAGATCGGCGCCCGAACCAGCTTCGTCGAGTCGACGATGGGCGACTACTCCTATGTCGTGAACGATTCCAACATCATCTACACGACCATCGGCAAATTCTGCTCGATCGCGGCGATGACCCGGATCAACCCGGGCAACCACCCGATGCAGCGCGCCAGCCAGTCGCATTTCACCTATCGGGCCAGCGCCTATTTCGACGACGCCGAGGATGACGCGGCCTTCTTCGACTGGCGGCGCTCGACCCCGGTGACCATCGGCCACGATGTCTGGATCGGCCATGGCGCCATCATCCTGCCCGGCCGCAGCATCGGCACGGGCGCCGTCGTGGCAGGCGGCGCGATCGTCACGAAGGATGTCGCGCCTTACACCATCGTCGCCGGAAACCCGGCCCGGCCGATCCGGCCGCGCTTTCCCGCCGCAATTGCCGACAGGCTCATGGCCCTGGCCTGGTGGGACTGGGAGCATGCCCGCCTGCACGGGGCTCTGGCGGATTTCCGTGCCTTGTCCGTCGAGGCCTTCCTGGAGAAGTACGAGGCCCCTTCGCGGGCCGAGCCGGCCTGATCGCGGCCGCTGCTGGCCAGGGCGTCGCGCGAGCGGCGGCGAGCGTGAAGCCGCGACGGTTCCGTATCGATTTGATCCAGATCATGCTCCGCGGTGATCGGATATTAACCGTGATCTGCTCTATCGCCCGGGCGCCGACAGCCGGCGCAGCAGGCTGCGGGAGCTTTTCATGTCGTCGTCGGATCACCTCAAGAGCCGCCTCTCCTTCATGCGGCTCGACGCGCGGGCGCTGGAGCGGATCGGCGGCATTCACGATGTGATCGCGCAGGCCCTGCCCGCCGCGCTCGACGCGTTCTACACGCAGGTCCGGAATTGCCCGGAGACGTCGCGCTTCTTCAGCAGCGAGAAGCACATCGATGCCGCCAAGCAGCGCCAGTCCTCGCATTGGGACCGCATCGCCAAGGGCCAGTTCGATCAGGATTATGTCGCAGCCGTCACGACTGTCGGCGAAACCCATGCCCGCATCGGGCTGGAGCCGCGCTGGTACATCGGCGGCTACGCGCTGGTCCTCGAAAAGCTGATCACGGAGATTGTCGCGGCACGTTGGCCCAAGGGGCGGTTCGGCGGAAAGATCGAGGGCGCCGACGAGCGCGGCGCCGAGATCAGCGCGATCGTCAAGGCGGCGCTGCTCGATATGGACTATGCGATCTCGGTCTATCTGCAGGCCTCGGAGACCGCCCGCATCAAGGCCGAGGAACAGGCTCGCAGCATCGAGCGCGCCAAGGCCGCCGAGCGCGAGAAGGCCGTGCGCTATGTCAGCGAAGGCATGGCGGCACTCGCCCAGGGCAACCTGACCTTTCGCATCGGCCATGACATTCCCGAGGAATACGGGCTGATCCGCGACAACTTCAACGAAGCCATGACCCGGCTGGAGCAGATGGTCGCGACCATCAAGGCCAGCGCGACCGCCATCGCCGCGTCCTCCCAGGAGATCAACTCGGGCGCGCAGGACCTGTCCTCGCGCACCGAGCAGCAGGCGTCCGCCCTGGAGGAAAGCGCGGCCACAACCGAGGAGCTGGCGGCCTCCGTCAAGACCTCGGCGCAGGCCTCGCGCCGCTCGGTCGAACTCGCCGACGATGCGACCCGGATCGCCCGCACAGGCGGCACCATCGTCAAGGACGCGACCGACGCCATGGCCCGTATCGAGGAGGCCTCGAAGAAGATCTCCGAGATCACCGGCGTTATCGACGGCATCGCCTTCCAGACCAATCTGCTGGCGCTGAACGCGGCCGTGGAAGCCGCGCGCGCCGGCGATGCCGGGCGCGGCTTCGCGGTCGTGGCCGCGGAAGTACGCACGCTCGCCCAGCGCTCCTCCGAAGCCGCCAAGAGCATCACCGGGCTGATCGCCTCCTCCGACGCCGAGGTGACGGAAGGCGTCAAGCTCGTCCGCCTGGCCGGCGACACGCTGGAGCAGATCGTCGATGCCTCGGCACGGGTTTCCGCCACCGTCGAGGAGATCGCCGGCGCCTCCGGTCAGCAGGCCAACGGCCTCGACGAGATGAGCCAGGCGGTCACGCATATGGACGGGATCACCCAGCAGAACGCGGCGCTCGCCGAGCAGAGTGCGGCCTCCGCCCGCACGCTGCTCGACCAGATCGGCCAGCTCAACCGGCTGATCTCGAGCTTCCGCACGCAAGACAGCCGCGTGATAGCAATCCCCTCCGCCCGCCGGGCGGCTTGAAGTTCCGCAGGCGGCGGAACCCCTACGCCTTCAGCCGCCAGACCGTGCTGTTCTTGATTTCGGCATCCTCCAGCGAGCGCGTCACCGGTACGGCGTAACTCGCCAGTGCCTCCAGCCGGTCCTTCGGCAGGTAACTGCGGCCGGGATCGCCGATCAGCACTTGCGTCCCCCGTGACGAAAGCTCGCTCAGCCAGGCGATCACGCTTTCAGCCATCGTCCGCTCGTAGCAGACGTCGCCGGCGCAGACGACGTCCCAGCCTTCGTCCCGGCCGACGAGATCATCGAGCCGCACCGTGATGGCGACCCCGTTGGCAGCGGCATTGAGGGCGATCGCCTCCGCCGCAAAGGCGTCGATGTCGCAGGCCTCGACGCCGGCCGCGCCGCCCTTCGCCGCAGCGATGGCAACGAGCCCGGACCCGCTCGCGAAATCCAGCACGCGCCGGCCGCGCACGATTCCGGGATCGTCGAGCAGGTAGCGCGCCAGCGCCTGCCCGCCGGCCCAGGCGAAGGCCCAGAACGGCGGCGGCAAGCCGATCGTCGCCAGCTCGTCCTCGGTCTTTTGCCAGAGTTCCGTCGCCTCCTGCGCGACATGCAGGCCGATCTCCGGAGCATGCGGCACCGGCAGCAGACGTGTGTGCTCGAGGATGAAGCTGCGCCTGTCGAGCAAGGCGGCAGGCGCGCTCATGCCGCGACATCCGTGGTCGGACGGCTGAGCAGGCTGCGATAGAGGGCCTTGACCGCGTTCATGACGTCGCGCTCGGTATGCCCGTCTATCAGCCTGGCCCGGGCGCTGGCGCCCATGCGTTCGGCCAGCGCCGGAGCGCGCGCCAGCACGATCAGGGCTTGCGCCAGCGCGGCGGCATCATCCACCGGCACCACCATGCCGTCCTGCCCGTCGCGCACGAAGCTGCGGCAGCCAGGCACGTCGGTCGTCAGGATCGGCCGGCCGCAGGCCGCGGCTTCCAGGATGGTGCGTGGCAGGCCCTCGCCACCACGCGAGGGCAGGATGCAGAGATGATGCTGGCGCCAGACGCCCTCGATGTCGCGCGTGGGGCCGGCCCAGGTGATGCCCGGCCGCGACGCCCACTGTTTCAGGATGTCCTCGGGAATCGCCTTGGGGTTGGAAGGGTCCGGCGCGCCATGAATGGTGAGTTCGACCCGCGCACCTTCCGCCCGTGCCAGCCTGATCGCCTCGACCGCGAGATCGATCCCCTTGGACCAGAGCATGCGCGCCACCAGCGCGACCTTGAACGGCGGTGTCGCCGGCATCGGCTCCGGCATCAGGATCAGCGGATCGACGCCGGCACCGCCGACGATCGCGACCTTCCCGGCATCCTGAGGGTCCAGCCCGAGCGTGACCGGATCATCCGGGTTCTCGAACAGGAAGCGGACCTGCGGCCCGTCGATCGCCCCTCGCAGCCAGAGCGTCGCGGCCAGCCGAGCGGCGGCAGCGGCAGCGCCCTGCTTCGCGCCGAGGAAGCCTAAGCCCGTCAACGCGTAGACCCGCCGCTCGACGCCGGCGAGCCTGCCCGCCAGACCGGCGAGCGCGATCGGCTTCAACGCGATGCAATGCAGGATGTGCGGCTGCTCGGCTTCGATCAGCCGCCTCAGCGCCACGACCTGGCGAAACAGCGCCCTCGGATCGAGGCTGCGGCGCTCCGCCTCGAGCGCGATCAGCCGCGCGCCGGTTCCCTCGATGATGCGGCGGTGGTGCCGTTCGCGCGCGATCACCGCGACATCGAAGTCGAGTTCGCGCGCGGCCCGCGCCATCGGCAGGAAATGCGACGCGAAGAACCAGTCCTCAGTCGCGACGAAGAGAAGTCTCGGGCGGGCCATGGGCCGACATCAGTCCGATGCAGCGCCGAAGGTCAAGCGGCCGTTGCATGGAAAGCCCGCGCATACAGGCGTTGATGCATCGGCCAGCCGGCGTGCTAGGCTCCGGTCCCGACGGAGACAGGCATGGACGGCTCATCGGGCTCATCGTCGGCGGAGGCTTTCCCGGCCGCCTTGGCAAAGCTTCGCGCCGCGCTCGCGCATGTCGCCAATGGCGATGTCGAGCCGATCAAGGCGCTCTATTCCCACGCCGACGACGCGACCAGCATGTATGGCTGGGGCGGTTACGAGAAGGGCTGGGCCGACATCTCCAAGCGCTGGGACTGGGCCGGACAGCAATTCAAGGGCGGCACCGTCAGCCACAGCAACGTCACGACCATCGTTGGAACCGAGCTCGCCTATACGACCGACATCGAGACCTTCAACGTGACGCTGCCCGGCATGGACCGGCCGACACAATGGACGAACCGGGTTACCCATGTCTTCCGTTTCGAGGAGGGAGCCTGGCGGCTGCTCCACCGCCATGCCAACCGGCTGGAAGGGCAATACGAACCAGCCCATCGCCTCGGCGGCAACGCCAAGGCGACGGCGTAGGGCGCGCCCTCAAGGCCGCGAGGCGGTGACCGGCAGGGCTCGCGCCAGCGCTGCGGCCGCGTCGATACGGCCGGCGCCATAGACCGGGTCGCGCCCCTTCGAGCCCAGGTCGAGCGCGCTTTCCACCAGCAAGCGGCGCACGCCGGCCGGATCGAGATCGGGTCGCTTCTCCAGCACCAGCGCGACCAGTCCCGAAACATGGGCGGCAGCGATGGACGTGCCTGACGAGAAGGCATAGCGCCCCTGCGGCTCCGCCGCGAGCACATCGACGCCCGGCGCCGCGACGGCGATATAGGCCCCGCGATTGGCTCGCGCGAAGATCTTGTCGTCGGCATCCGTGGCCGTGACGGCGATCACATTCGGGTCCGCCCCCGGAAAGAGCGGTGCGGCGCCGGGCCCGCCATTGCCGGCGGCCGCGACAGCGATGACGCCCTTGGCCGCGACCCCGGCAAGGCCGCGCGAAAGCAGGCGGTCCTCCGGGCCGGCGAAGCTGAGATTGATCACACGGGCGCCCTGGTTCACCGCCCATTCGATCGCCGCCATGATGTGCAGGCTGGTGCCGCTGGCCGAGGCCGAGCTGGCGCGGCCTGAGAAGGCCCGTGCCGCCAGCAGGCGCGCCGCCGGCGCGACACCCTGCAACTGTCCCTGCGCGACCATCGCCGCCGCCATCGCGGTGCCATGGGCATGCGGGATGAACTCCTCGCCGAGCGCATCATAGAGACCGGCGACCGCGCCGCGCAGTTCGGGATGGCCGACATCGACACCGGAATCGATCACGGCGACACGGATCGTCGCCCCGCGCGCGAGCTTGTGGACGTCGCCGAGCCTCAGCTTGTCGACGACATATTGCGGCGGCAGTTCCCGGCGCGGCGCCGGCGCGGCCCGAACGGCGGCCGGATCGGACAGGCGCAGCGTCGGGACGTCCGATCGCGCTCCGCCGGAAGCGGTCGTGCTGACCGGCCGCGCCATCTCCTGCTGCAACTCGTAGGTGAAGTTCGGCTGCGCGCCGGCGATGGAATTGTCGTCGGCCATCTGCGACAGCACGGCACGCAGGTCGCGCCCGGCCTCCAGCCGCGCCCGGATGATCGTCGTGCCTGCGAGTTCGACGCGCCGGCTGGTGATCAGTGTCGCCCCATAGCGCCGCAGCACGGTCTCGGCCTGGGCATCGGGAGCAAGCTCGAACAGGATCTCGTCGGGAACAAAGCGGTTCTCGTCCGCCGCCGGGACGACGGTGCGCGAGCGCGGCGCACCGAAGATCGGAGGCAGTTGCCAGGCCGGCGGCACCGTGATCGTCCGGGTCTGGCCGGACGAGCCGCCGGCTGGCGTATTGCCGCCTCCCGGGCCGGGCTGCTGGGCCGAAGCCGGGGCAGTTGCCAGAACGAGCATGAGAGCAAGACAGGCGCCGCCCGCCAGCCGCAGGGCCGGGGCAGCGCGATGATGGGCCAGGGGGCGGGGCAACGTCATGATGCGCTCTCCCGATGCGCTCGGATGCAGCCACGGCTTATCAGAATGGCGCAGCTCCGTCACCGCGTCCACGCTGTCAGGGCGCAGGAGCGACGAATCTGACGATCGCGGCCTCGGACTTCATCCGCGCGGCGATCGCGTCGACCTGTGCCTGGGTCAGCGAGGCATCGCCGACGCGAACCTTGAAGTAGCCATTGGCGCGGGGACCATCCACCACGGAGGCGTCGAAGCGCTTGAAGAAGGAGGCGATGTCGCCGGCCCGCGCATCCGAGGCGAAGCTCAGCAGCACATAGCGCTCGGAGGACTGCGAGGGCGCCGAGGCGGTTTCGAAGCCGGTTCTGTCGCGCAGGGCGATGCCGGTCAGCGCCACGCCCTGGATCGCGATCAGCGCGCAGGCCGCAGCCCCCGCATAGGCCAGCCGGCGCGGCGGCTGGGAGGCGAGCAGATTGCCCAGCCAGCTCATGAAGCCGCCCTTGGCCGTGGCGAGCAAGCCCAGCTGGCGCGGCTCGGCCTCCATGCCGGCCATCAGCCGGTCGAGGGCACGCGGCGACGGTGCGCCGAGGCTCTCGTTGAGGAGCGTCGTCTCGGCCATGTCGTCGCGGATGATGTCGAGCCGCTGGGCGAGTTCGGTGTCGCTGGCCAAGGCCGCCTCGACGCGCGCCTTGTCGGCGGCCGAAATGCGGCCATTGGCATAGAACGGCAGAAGCAGCTCGAGTTCCGCGCGCTTCGGATCGGTCGCGATGCCGTCGGTCATGACTGAACTCCAAGATCGCTCGATGGACGAGGACGGCTCGATTGATGGCGGCAACGCATCGGCGGATCGTGACGAACCCGGTTCAGGACCGGATGTGTCTCACGGCCATCCCCGGTCGATCCCGGCTGTCTTGAGCAGCTCGCCGAGCTTCTTGCGGGCGTGAAAAAGCCGCGTCTTGACCGTGTTCTCGGGGATGCCGACGATTTTTGCGACCTCCTCGACGGAGCTCTCGTGATAATAGACGAGATCGATGACTTCGGCATGCTCGCGGGAGAGCTTGCCGAGGCAGGCACGGATCGCGAGGCCCTTGTCATGCTTCTGCATGACAACCTCAGGATCGTCGGCCTCGTCCTCGATGCTTTCGGCGAAATCGTCGTCGAGACCGGCATCACGACGCTTGCGCAGGGCCGAGTAGGACTTGTTGCGTGCAATCGTGAGCAGCCAGGTCGTGACCGAGGAACGTCCCTCGAAGCGGTCGGCCTGACGCCAGAGATCCATGAAGACGTCACCGGTCACATCCTCCGCCATCGTCTCATCGCGCAGCAGGCGCAACGAGAAGCGATAAACCCGCGTCTGGTGCCGCGAGAACAGCACCTTCATTGCGAGCCGTTCGCCGCCGGCGATCCGCTTGACGAGTTCTTCGTCCGATTCCGTATGCATTGCCCTCGAGGCCTGACATCCGGCTCGCAAGGGATGGTCGCGGCGAGCGTGGAAAAGGTTCAACCGCCAACGAGATTAATCTGGCTGCGGCGGTTTTCCATACGTCATCGCCAGCCATGGTCAACCGGAAGTGACGGCTCGGGCGACGGAATATGCGGCTTCGAGCGGGCAAACGTCTCCGCTGCGCCGAAATCGGACCAATTGTGACGGATTCTTCGCGAGCGCTAAGCGACGCACGAGCAGCGGCGTCACGTGACCTGGCCGTTCGCAGGCCTGGTGACGGCCGTCAGGGAGCGGGCTTGGTCTTCGCGACGCGCTTGACTGCCGTCGCTGTCTTCGCGGCTTTCGCCACCTTGGCGGCGGCCTTGGCTTCGGCGATCTCGGCCCTGGCCCGCGCCTGCTCGGCCGCGACGATGGCCGCAGTTTCGGCGTCGGCGGCTTCCTTGGCCAGGCGGAGCGCCTTCAGGCGCACGGTCTTTTGCAGAATGGCGTCGCGTTCGAGCTGCTCGGCCTCCATCGCGCGCGAGGCTTCCTGCTTGCGCGCATCGGCCTTGTCGAAGGCGAGCTGAGCGCGACGCTTGATCTCGTCGGGGGAGAGGCCTCGCGTCGCCATGGCGGCTCGCTCCAATTGTGCTGCGGGAGGCGGATTCACGGTCCAGGCCGAATGGCCCGAAGCGACCCGGCCCCGGAAGGAAGGCGTGTCACGCCGGTCACCGCGCAGCCCTCGCAGGGCATCGGCCTTGACCGGAATCGTCGACTGCCGAGCCTCCTGCCGCCATCGGCGCGCACGCGAAACCCCGTCAGCATGGCGCCGGGAACGAAAAACGTGCCCGGCGTCGGTGTTTGTCTAGAGCATGATGCCGAAAAGTGGGAACCGGTTTTCGGGCAACATCATGCTCTAACTCTTTGATGTAGAGACGGATTCAGATTCTAGGTCGATTCGACCTAGAATCATCCGGCTCTAGCGGCGGCCGCCCTTGCCGGCAGCGCGCATCTGCGCGTACTGGACGGCCTCGAGCAGAACCTTGCGTGGACGTTCGGCATCGCGCTTGGCCTGCTCGGCCTTGCGGGCGGCCTCCCGCGCGATCTCGGCGATGCGCTCTTCCTCTTCGAGGCGGAGGCGCTCGATCTCGGCGAGGCGCTCGGCTTCGGCGCGGGCGGCGGCCTTCTCGGCCTCGCGCTCGGCGCGGGCGACGGCAACGGCCTCGCGCTCCGCGCGTCGCTGCTGCATGATCGGGTCATCCGGACCCGGCCGCGCCTTGAAACGCTCGAGGAGCGCCTTCTTGGCGGCCGCGGAATTGGCCTGACGATCAGTGAAGCTGCGGTCGTTCGGGTTCTTCAAGGGTAGCCTTCTCTCGGGTTGTCACGGGCGCAATGTCGGCCCGCGAGGGCGCAATAATCCAAAATGCGCCCGAATGGTATCGAATTCAGCGCGGCGCGGGTGCGCTTCCAGCGCGTACCGGCTTCGGCTTGGGCTTCGGCGCGGCGATCAGGCCTTCGCGCTGCATCTGCTTGCGGGCGACCTTGCGGGCGCGGCGGATGGCATCGGCCTTCTCGCGGACGCGCTTCTCGGACGGCTTCTCATAAGCCGAACGGCGCTTCATCTCGCGGAAGACACCTTCACGCTGCATCTTCTTCTTCAGGACCCGGAGGGCCTGGTCGACATTGTTGTCGCGAACGAGAACCTGCATGTGTCTCTCCTGCGGTTGGAGGAAGAAAAAAGGGCCGGGCTGGTCCCGACCCTTCATCATGCCGCATCATCAGGGCTTTGAAATGGCGGGCGCCAGTACATCCGTGGTCGCCCTGCCTGATCTCAATGTCCGCCGACGCGGCTTTCGTCTCACTCGGCGCGGAGCTGGTCGGCCGACATCTTGCCCGAGCGCTTGTCCTGCGTCAGCTCATAGGAGATCTTCTGACCTTCCCTGAGATCGCGCATGCCAGCGCGCTCAACGGCGCTGATGTGGACGAACACGTCCTGGCCGCCATCATCCGGCTGAATGAAACCAAAACCCTTGGTCGAATTGAACCACTTAACTGTACCGACGCTCATAACGAACCCTTTCACGGCATTATTGTAAGGCGCGCGAAGGAATCCACGCACCGGCTTTTCGAATTTGAGCGGGAAGGTCGTCAGCAGGCGCATTCGCATGCGCGGGGCCACGTCGTTCGGCCTAAATATCGACCCGCCCCATATGGGCGCTTGAAACCTCATTGTCAATGCAACTGTCGCGCGAATGCGCTGGCAGCGCGACGGCCACCCGACGCAGACGCTTTACAATGACACACTTTTCGCCAACACGCAGGCTTCGAGATCGCCAACCCGTCCGGTTCCCTTCCCGTGCAGACGCCCTCGCTGAACCAGTTCCGCCGCATCGTCGTCAAGGTCGGCTCGAGTCTGCTCGTCGACCGCACCCGCGGCCGCCTGCGCCAGGCCTGGCTTGCGGCGCTGGCCGAGGACCTCGCCGAACTGCATCAACGCGGCGCCGATGTCCTCGTCGTCTCGTCGGGCGCGATCGCGCTCGGCCGCACGGTGCTGGGCCTGCCCTCCGGGCCGCTGCGCCTGGAGGAAAGCCAGGCCGCCGCCGCCGTCGGGCAGATCGCGCTGGCGCGGACCTGGTCGGAAGCGCTCGGCCATCACGGCCTGACCGCCGGACAGATCCTGCTGACACTGGCCGACACCGAGGAGCGCCGGCGCTATCTCAATGCCCGCGCCACGCTCGGCCGCCTGCTCGATCTGCGCGCGATTCCCGTCATCAACGAGAACGACACGGTCGCGACCAGCGAGATCCGCTACGGCGACAATGACCGGCTCGCCGCCCGCGTCGCCACCATGGCCGGCTCCGACCTGCTGGTGCTGTTCTCCGACATCGACGGCCTCTACACCGCCCCGCCCGCCCGCGACCCGCAAGCGCGGCACATCCCGCTGGTCGAGAAGATCACGCCCGAGATCGATGCGATGGCAGGCGGAGCGGCGTCCGAACTCTCGCGCGGCGGCATGCGCACCAAGATCGAAGCCGGCAAGATCGCGGCCGCCGGCGGCACCCATATGCTGATCGCCGACGGGCGACCGAAAAATCCGCTCGGCGCCATCGCGGCGGGCGGGCGCTGCACCTGGTTCCTGACCGCCTCGACGCCCGCGACCGCGCGCAAGACCTGGATCGCCGGCTCGCTCGAACCGCGCGGTGCGTTGCATGTCGACGCCGGCGCGGCCCGCGCCCTGCGCGGCGGCGCCAGCCTGCTGCCGGTCGGCGTCAGCCGGATCGAGGGCGATTTCGCTCGCGGCGACGCGGTGCTGATCCGCGATCTCGAAGGCCGCGTGCTCGGGCGTGGGCTCGTCGCCTATGACGCAGCCGAGGCCGGCCTCGTCCTTGGCAAGGCATCGCGCGACATCGAGGCGATCCTGGGCTATCCCGGCCGCGCCGAAATGATCCACCGGGACGACATGGCGCTCGGCGTCGGCTAAGGTTGCATAGTAATGGCGTTTGGCAGGGTGGAAATGACGAGCGAAAGCGCGCTCCGCATGGTCTCGACCAGCGGCAGTGCTCGCGAGAATGGGACGGCTCGCGAGGACGACGCGGCTTGCGACGTCGCCACGCAGTTGGACGTCGCCACACAGATGCAGGCGCTGGGGCAACGCGCCCGCGCCGCCGCGCGGCTGATCGCGCTCGCGCCGGAAGCACAGCGTAACGCCGCCTTGCAGGCCATGGCCGCAAGCCTGCGCGACCGCGCTGAACCGATCCTGGTCGCCAATGCGCTCGACCTCACGGATGCCCGGGCTGTCGGTCAGAACGCCGCCTTCGTCGATCGGCTGCTGCTCGACGCCGATCGGATCGAGGATGTGGCGAAAGCGGTCGCCAGCGTCGCCGACCTGCCCGACCCGCTGGGCCGGGTCCTGGCGTCATGGACGCAGCCCAACGGTCTTCGCTTCGAACGTGTCGCCACGCCGCTCGGCGTCATCGCGGTGATCTTCGAGAGCCGCCCGAACGTCACGGCCGATGCCGGCGCGCTTTGCCTGAAGAGCGGCAATGCCGCGATCCTGCGCGCCGGCTCGGACAGCTTCCGCACCGCGACCGAGATCGCCGCCGCCTTGCGCCAGGGATTGGAGAGCGCCGGCCTTCCGGGCGACGCGATCCAGCTCGTGCCGACGCGGGACCGCGCCGCCGTCGGTGAAATCCTCAAGGGCCTCAACGGCACCGTCGACGTCGTCGTGCCGCGCGGCGGCAAGAGCCTGGTCGCCCGCGTCCAGAGCGATGCCCGCGTGCCGGTCTTCGCCCATCTCGACGGCAACTGTCATGTCTATGTCCATGCCGGCGCCGATCTCGCCATGGCCCGCGAAATCATCATCAACGCCAAGCTCAGGCGCACCGGCGTCTGCGGCTCAGCCGAGACCTTGCTGATCGACCGGGCCTGCGCGCAGACGCATCTGCGCCCGCTCGTCACCGCGCTGCTCGACGCCGGCTGCGCGGTACGCGGCGATGACCAGACGCAAGCGGTCGATGCCCGCGTCACGCTAGCAACTGAAGAGGACTGGTCGACGGAGTACCTCGACCGGATCATCGCGGTGAAGGTCGTATCCGGGCTCGGCGAGGCGATCGAGCATATCGAGCGCCATGGCTCGCACCATACCGACGCGATCGTCACGGCCGATGAGGCCGCCGCCGCACGCTTTCTCGCGGAGGTCGATTCGGCGATCGTGCTGCACAATGCCTCGACCCAGTTTGCCGATGGCGGCGAATTCGGCTTCGGGGCGGAGATCGGCATTGCCACCGGCCGCATGCATGCGCGCGGCCCCGTCGGCGTCGAACAGCTCTGTTCCTTCAAATATCGCGTCCATGGCAACGGCCAGATCAGACCGTGACTCATGATCCCGCGGCGACGCGCACTCCTCTCGTGAGCACGGAACATCTGCGGCTGCCGCCGCATGCTCCCGGCCTGCGCATCGGCCTGTTCGGCGGCACCTTCAACCCCGCGCATGACGGCCACCGCATGGCGAGCCTGACGGCGCTCCGTCGGCTCCAGCTCGACCGCGTCTGGTGGCTCGTCACCCCCGGCAATCCGTTGAAAGACAACACCGCGCTGCCCTCCCTGGCGCAGCGCATCCGCTTCGGCCGCAAGCTCGCCGACCATTCGCGCATCCATGTCACCGGCATCGAGGCAAGGCTGCGCACCCGCTACACCGCCGATACGCTTCGGGCGCTGAAGCGGCGCTGCCCGGGCGTGAACTTCGTCTGGATCATGGGTTCGGACAATCTCGCCAGTTTCCACCGCTGGAATGAGTGGCGCGCCATCGCCCGGATGATGCCGATCGCGGTGATCGACCGGCCCGGATCGACCCATAGCGCGGTCGCTTCGCCTGCCGCCAACTGGCTGTCACGATGGCGGATTTCGGAGAGTCAGGGCGCCGCGCTCGCCCTCACCAAGCCGCCGGCCTGGATCTTCCTGCATGGTCGCCGCTCGGAGTTGTCTTCGACGATGTTGCGCGAACAGGCCGAACACGATTGAATTTTGGGCTGATCCGGCGTATTTTTACTCGGTCGCGCCGTGAGCGCGTCGAACATGTGAGGATACGGAACTGAACCGTTCAACCCTTGGCGAAGCCGAGCCCAAGCCGCTTCCCCAGGCCGCTGTGTCGGAGAACCCCTCTGCCGACAGCGTAGCCCTCGCACTGCACGTTCTCGAAGACATGAAGGCCGAAGACGTCACGGTCATCGACCTGGTAGGCAAGACCTCGCTGGCGGATGCGATGATCATCGCATCGGGGCGGGTGAACCGTCATGTCGCCTCCATCGCCGATGCGCTGGTCGAGGCACTGAAGGCGTCCGGCCTGCCGTCTCCCAAGGTCGAGGGCATGCCCGCCTGCGACTGGGTCCTGATCGATACCGGCGACATCATCGTCCACGTCTTCCGCCCGGAAGTGCGCCAGTTCTACAATCTCGAAAAGATGTGGGGCGCCGACCGGCCCAATGAGCGTCTGGTCAGCTGACGACCAGCCGCAAGCCTGGTTGAAGCAGGAAGAATGCGCCTTGCCCTGATCGCCGTCGGCCGCCTCAAGGACGGGCCGGAGCGGGAGCTTTGCGAGCGCTACCGCGAACGCGCGGCGACGCTGGGGCGCGGCCTCGGCCTGACCGGGCCCGAGATCGTCGAAATCCCCGAAAGCCGCGGCCGCAGGCCCGACGAGCGCAAGCGCGACGAGGCTGCGGCGATCACTGCGAGGCTCTCTCCCGGACTGGTGATCGCGCTCGACGAGCGCGGCAAGAGCCAGGGCAGCGAGGCTTTCGCCGCCCGTATCGCCGCAGCCAGGGATGCGGGGACAGCCTCCGCCAGCCTCGTCATCGGCGGTGCCGATGGCCTCGCCGACGAGATTCGCGCCGCCGCAGGGCTGACGCTCGCCTTCGGCGCGCTGACGATCCCGCATCAATTGGTGCGGGTCCTTGTGCTCGAACAGCTCTACCGGACGATGACGATCCTCGCTGGACACCCCTATCATCGCGTATGAGCCCTTTCCGGCATTTGATTCGCAGGCAGCGAGCCGGCACGGCTAGGCGCAGCACCGCCCTGCTCATCGCCTTGTCGCTGTCCGGGACGCCCGCCGCCGCCCAACCGCAGATCCCCGATCCCGACGCGCTCGCCCGCGAGGCGATGCAGAAGCTCGTCGAGAAGCAGGCCCGCGAGGCCGAACTCAAGGCGATCGAGCAACGGCTTGCCGGCAACGCCGAGGCGCGCGCCAAGATCGAGGCCGAGATCGCCGCCATCCGCGCCGACCGCGCCGCGCTCAACAAGGCCCTGCTCGACACCACCGCCCGGGCGCAGGGCGCCGAGCAGCGCGTCAGCGCGCTCGAACAAAGGCTCGCGCTGCTGCAGTCGAGCGAGGCGGCCATCCGTCGCTCGCTGGAAAGCCGGCGCGGGCTGATCGCCGAGGTCCTGGCCGCCCTGCAGCGCATCGGCCGGCGGCCACCGCCGGCCGTGCTCGTGCGTCCAGAGGATATTCTGGAAGCGGTACGGGCCTCGATGCTGCTCGGCGCCGTGGTTCCCGACCTGCGTCAGGAAATCGAGGTCCTCGGCACCGATCTGGGCGAACTCGTCCGGCTCCGGGACGGGATCGGCACCGAACGCAAGGCGATCGCCGCCGAGATGGAGCAGCTCGCGAGCGAGCGCCAGCGCCTCGCCTCGCTGGTCGAGGCCAGGCGCAGCCGCGAAGCCAGCGCGACCAAGGACGCCGAGGCCCAGCGCGGGCAGGACGGTGAGCTGGCCGCCCAGGCCCGCAGCCTGCGCGACTTCGTCGAGCGCATGGAAAAGGAGATCTCCGTCGCCAACCGGACCGCCGAGCAGGCCCGCCAGGCGCTCGAGAACGAAACCCGGGAGCAGCGCCAGCGCATGGCGGCTCTGGCCTTCAAGGACCCGGCCCGGCTCAGCCCCAAGATCGCCTTCGCCGAGGCACGCGGCTTGCTTCCCCTGCCGGCGGCAGGATCACAATTGCGTGGATTTGGCGATTCGGACGGTGCTGGCGGCAACACGCGCGGTATTTCTCTGGAGACGCGACCCGGCGCCCTAGTTTCGGCACCTTCGGACGCTTGGGTGGTTTATGCAGGGCCGTTCCGCTCATTCGGGCAACTCTTGATCCTGAATGCCGGCGGGGGGTATTATCTATTGCTTGCCGGCATGCAGCGGATCGACGTCGCGCTGAACCAGTTCGTCCTCGCGGGAGAACCGGTTGCGGTTATGGGTGAAACGTCGGAAGCTGCTGCAACGATCGTAGGTTCGGGAGCCGGGCAGCCGGTTCTCTATATCGAGTTCAGAAAAGACGGTGTTTCGGTCGACCCGGCGCCGTGGTGGACGAAACCGCTTGGCGAAAAGGTTCGCGGATGATGCGCAAGGTTTCTCTCGTTTTCGCCGGAGCCGTTCTCGGCGCGGGCCTGACCGGAATGGTCACGCAGACGCGTCTGCTCACCTCGACCAGCGCGGTTGCCGCCTCGGCGGAGGTCTATCGCAGCCTGAACCTGTTCGGTGACATCTTCGAGAAGATCCGCACCGACTATGTCGAGAAGCCCGATGAGCAGAAGCTGATCGAGGCCGCCATCAACGGCATGGTCTCGTCGCTCGACCCGCATTCGTCCTATCTCGACGCCAAGTCCTTCCGCGACATGGACACCGACATGCGTGGCCAGTTCGGCGGGCTGGGCATCGAGGTCACGATGGATGACGGCGTGCTCAAGGTCGCCAAGCCGATCCGCGATACGCCCGCCTTCAAGGCCGGCATCCTCGCCAACGACATCATCAGCCAGATCGACGGCGCCGAGGTGAAGGGCCTGTCCCTGACCCAGGCCGTTGAGAAGATGCGCGGCATCATCAACACCCAGGTCAAGCTCAAGGTCGAGCGCCCGGGCAAGCCCGAGCCGCTCGAGTTCACCCTGACGCGCACGACCATCGTGGTCCCGGCCGTCGAGGAGCGCGTCGAGGCCGATATCGGCTACATCCGCATCGGCACCTTCAGCGAGCAGACCTATGAAGGCCTGCGCAAGGCGATCGACAAGGTCAACGCCGACATCGGCATCGACAAGATCAAGGGCTACGTCATCGACCTCCGCAACAACCGCGGCGGCCGCCTTGACCAGTCCGTGCTGGTCTCCGACGCCTTCCTCGAGCGCGGCAAGATCGTCTCGACGCGCGGCCGCAACGCCGAGGAGACTCAGGTCTTCAACGCCAAGGCGGGTGACCTGACCAAGGGCAAGCCGGTCGTCGTGCTGATCAACGGTTCGTCCGCCTCGGCCGCCGAGATCGTCGCCGGCGCCCTGCAGGACCACAAGCGCGCGACCGTCATGGGCACGCGCTCGTTCGGTAAGGGCTCGGTCCAGACCGTGATCCCGCTCGCCGGCAATGGCGGCCTGCGCCTGACCACGGCGCGCTACTACACCCCGTCGGGCACCTCGATCCAGGCCAAGGGCATCACCCCGGACATCGAGGTGGTGCAGGACATCCCGGCCGAGCTCAAGGAGAAGCTCGCCGAGAACAAGGGCGAAGCTGCGCTGAAGGGCCATCTGAAGGCAGGAGACGGCAAGGACGAGCAGTCCGGCTCCGCCTCCTACGTCCCCAACGACCCGACCAAGGACACCCAGCTGATCGCGGCCCTCAACCAGATCCGTGGCGTCAAGAAGGACGCTGCGGCTCCGGCCGCGACGCCTTCGACCGAGGCGCCCAAGCCGAACTGAGATCCGAACTGGGCCTGCGGGCTCAAACGGCGACAAAGCAAGCGAGAGGCTGTCTGATTCGATCCGAATCTGACAGACTCTCGGATTGCGGACCACTGATTCGGGTCCGCTTCGCAAGCTTGAGGACGGCTTCGCTTGGCCGGAACGCCGCTCACTGAGCTCAACCGGCCACTCGGCCAGGACCGCGTCACGCCCCCAGGCAAGCCATGGGGGCGCTGGCTGTCGGTCGCCTGCATCGGCGGGCTCGGCCTGATCTGGGCATCTATCGCACTGATCGTCGCTGTCCGCCGCGATCCCGATGGCGGCGAGCCGATGGCGACCGCCTTGATCGAGAAGCGCGCCGCGCCCGCGCAGACCGTTCCCGCAACTCCACAGCCGGAAGCAACGGCAGTCGCGCGCACGCAGTCCAGCGCCCGCCAGCTCGAAAACGAATCCGGCGTCACCGTCGTGCGACCGGGTTCTGACGCGCCCGGCGCGATCGTCATCACCATCCCCGACAACCCCGAGACGGTGAAGCTTGCAGCGGCTCCCGACAGCCGCCTGGTCGAGCGCACGCGCCACGGCCTCCTGCCCAAGATTGGCCCCGACGGCGCGACGCCGGCGCAGGTCTATGCCCGCCCGGCCGGGCCGCAGCCGAGCGGCAAGATTGCCGGGCGCATCGCCATCCTGGTCGGCGGCCTCGGCATCAGCCAGAGCGGCACCGCCGATGCGATCAGCAAGCTGCCCGGCGCCGTGTCGCTCGCCTTCGCGCCTTATGGCGCGGAGCTGGAGCGCACCGTCCAGCGCGCGCGCGGCGAAGGCCATGAGGTCTTCCTCCAGCTCCCGATGGAGCCGTTCGATTATCCCGACAATGATCCGGGTCCGCACACCCTGCTGACCGGCCCGAAATCGGCGGATAACATCGACCGGCTGCACTGGGTGCTCGGCCGCTTTACCGGCTATGTCGGCATCGTCAACTTCCTCGGCGGGCGGCTGACCTCGGACGAAGCTGCCCTCTCCCCGATCCTGCGCGAACTTGCCGGGCGCGGCCTGATGGTCGTCGATGACGGTTCGTCCGCGCGCAGCCAGCTCGCCTCCTCCGCCACCCGCGCGCAGATCCCGGCGATGAAGGTTGACCGCGTCATCGACACGGTCGCCCGCCCCGATGCGATCGACAAGGAATTGGCCGCCATCGAGGCGATGGCGCGCGACCAGGGCGTTGCGGTCGCCAGCGCCAGCGCCCTGCCGGTCTCGATCGAACGCATCGCGCGCTGGGCGCAATCGCTCGAGGGCAAGGGCCTGATGATCGTACCGATCAGCGCGGCGCGCGGACTGCGCAACCCGAAGACGACCGGATCGTTGCGATGACAGGATCCCTGATGACCGATGCCCCGCCGGAAGGCTACCGCCCCTGCGTCGGGCTGGCGCTGTTCAATGCGCAGGGCCTCGTCTTTGTCGGACGGCGCGCCAACAGGTCGCTCCGGGAGCATGTCGCCGAAGGCCATGAATGGCAGATGCCGCAGGGCGGAATCGACAAGGGCGAAACGCCCCTGCAGGCCGCCACGCGCGAACTGCAGGAGGAGACCAACGTCACCTCCGTCACCTTGCTGGCCGAGGCACCCGGCTGGCTTGCCTATGATCTGCCCACCGACATCGGCAAGCAGGCCTGGAAAGGCCGCTGGCGTGGCCAGGCGCAGAAATGGTTCGCCTTCCGCCTGACCGGTCCCGACAGCGAAATCGACATCGCTACCCCGGCCGGCGGCCACAAGGCCGAGTTTGACGCCTGGCGCTGGGAACGGCTCGACAGGACTCCTGACCTGATAATCCCGTTCAAGCAGGGCGTCTATCGCGAGGTCGCGACGCTGTTTGCGCCCTTCGCCGCCTGAGGGCGCGATACGCCACAAAGGAAACCGACATGAGGTTTGACAGTGATCTCGGGCCCGTCTCCCCGGCCCTGCGCGAGCGCCTCGCCCCCGGCGGTACGCTGCGCGCCGGCATCAACCTCTCGAACTTCCTGCTGGTCTCGGCCCGGACCGAGGACGGCGGCCCTGCCGGCGTCTCGCCCGACATGGCTCGCGCCGTCGCCGACCATCTCGGCGCTACGGTGCGCTATGTGCCCTACGCCTCCCCCGCTCTCCTCGCCGATGCGGCGACGCGTGACGAGTGGGACATCGGGCTGATCGGAGCCGAACCCCAGCGCGCCGAGACGATCGCCTTCACGCCCGCCTATGCAGCGATCGAAGCGACTTACCTTGTGCCGGCGGGCTCCAGGCTGACCAGCATCACCGAGGTCGATGCACCGGGCGTGCGGATCGCGGTCACGGCCAAGACCGCCTACGGCCTCTGGCTCGACCGCAACATCCACCAGGCCGAACTCGTCCGCACGGGCACGATGAACGAGACGCTGGCGGATTTCCGCGACCGCGGCCTCGACGCGCTCGCCGGCCTGCGCGCGCGGCTGATCTCCGACGTCGCGCAATTGCCGGGGTCACGGATCCTCGACGGGCGCTTCATGACCGTGCAGCAGGCGATCGGCGTCCGCCGGATCGGGGATGCGGAGAGCGAGGCCGCCGTCGCCTGGCTCACCCGCTTCGTCGAACTGGCGAGGACCTCGGGCCTCGTCGCTGAGTTGATTCGCAAGCATGGCGTCGAAGGACTCAGCGTCGCCTGAGTCCGCGCCGGGGTTGATTCAAACCGCCCCGCGGACCACCCTCCCGCCAACCCGCCTGGAACCGGTCCGCGCCTGACGGGTTGCCGGAGCGGCCGCAGTGTTGGCCCAGTGAATCGAACAGGAGCTTCATCGTGCAGGATGAGATTTGGGCGCAGCTTGCCGATCATCGCGAAGCCACGCGTGGGTGCCATCTGCGCACGCTCTTCACGCAGGATACGGCGCGCTTTGCCACCTTCTCGGCCGGGCTCGACGATCTGCTGCTCGACTATTCCAAGACCGCCATCACAGCCGACACGATGGCGCTGCTGCTGAAGCTGGCGCAGGCCGCCGATGTCGCCGGCAAGCGCGATGCCATGTTCGCGGGCGAGGCGATCAATACCACCGAGAAGCGGGCCGTCCTGCACACCGCGCTGCGTGCACCGGCGGGCAGCCGCGTCATGGTCGATGGCACCGACGTGATGCCCGAGGTCCATGCCACGCTCGACAAGCTGGCGGCCTTCGCCGAAGGCATCCGTAGCGGTGCGATTGCCGCAGCCGACGGTGCCCGCTTCACCGACGTCATCAATATCGGCATCGGTGGCTCGGATCTCGGCCCGGTCATGGCGACGCTGGCGTTCGCGCCCTATCATGACGGTCCGCGCCTGCATTACGTCTCGAATGTCGATGGCGCCCATATCGCCGACACGCTGGCGAAGCTCGACCCGGCGCGCACGCTGGTGATCGTCGCCTCCAAGACCTTCACCACGATCGAGACGATGACCAATGCGGCAACCGCACGGCGCTGGATCGCTGGCGCGCTCGGCGAAGCCGCCGTCAGCAAGCACTTCGCCGCGGTCTCGACCGCGCTCGACAAGGTCGGCGCCTTCGGCATCGCGGCCGACCGCACTTTCGGGTTCTGGGACTGGGTCGGCGGCCGCTATTCGGTCTGGTCCGCCATCGGCCTGCCGGTGATGATCGCAATCGGCGCTACCTGTTTCCGCGACTTCCTCGCCGGCGCCCATGCCCTCGACGAGCACTTCCGCAGCGCCCCGCTCGAGCGCAACCTACCCGTCCTGCTCGGCCTCGTCGGGATTTGGCACCGCGATGTCTGCGGCTACCCGGCCCGCGCCGTCCTGCCTTACGATCAACGCCTGTTGCGCCTGCCGGCCTATCTGCAGCAGCTCGACATGGAATCCAACGGCAAGCGCGTTAGCAAGGACGGTTCACCCGTCACAAGGCCGACCGGCCCGCTGGTCTGGGGCGAGCCCGGCACCAACGGCCAGCACGCCTTCTATCAGCTCCTGCACCAGGGCACCGACACCGTGCCCTGCGAATTCCTGGTCGCGGCCGAGGGTCACGAGCCGGAACTGGCCCAGCATCACCGCCTGCTGCTCGCCAACTGCCTCGCCCAGAGCGAGGCGCTGATGAAGGGCCGCACCTTCGACGAGGCGCGCGAGATCCTTGCAAAGCAGGGCCTGACGCCCGACGCCGCCGCGGCGCTGGCCCCCCACAAAGTCTTCCCCGGCAACCGCCCTTCGGTGACGATCGCCTATCGCAAGCTCGATCCATTCACGCTCGGCCGCCTCATCGCGCTCTACGAGCACCGCGTCTTCGTCGAGGCGGCTATCTGGGACATCAACGCCTTCGACCAATGGGGCGTCGAGCTCGGCAAGGAGTTGGCGACCGCCCTGCTGCCGGTCATCGAGGGCAGGGCGCCCGCCGACACGCATGATTCCTCGACCGCCGGGCTCGCCCGCTATCTCACCGCCGTGAGCTGAGCGGGCAGCCTGCAGGGGCGAGACGAACCTTGACGATGTACGACGATGCCAGCGCGACGAGTGTCGCGAAGCCGCTCCCTGCCGCAGGCGACCCGCGCTCGCTGCGCCGGCGCGAGGACCGGCGCTTTCTCACCGGACAAGGCGACTATCTCGACGACCGGCCGGTTTCGGGCGAACTCTTCGCCGCGGTGCTGCGCTCGCCGCATGCCCACGCCGGCATCGTCTCGATCGACGCCTCGGCAGCCCTCGCCCTGCCGGGGGTGCACGGCGTCTACACCGCCGAAGACCTGGCCGAACTGGGACCGCTGCCCACCTCGATCAAGGTGGCGACGGTCGATCCCCTGATCGTCCCGCCGCGCCTGCCGCTGGCGCGCGAGCGCGTCCGCCATGTCGGCGATCCCGTCGCCTTCGTCGTTGCCGACAGCATGGCGCTGGCGCGCGAGGCCTGCGAGCAGATCGCCGTCGACTACGACATGCTGCCCTCCGTCACGGAACTGCGCAGCGCGCCGGAACCCGATGCACCCCAAATCTGGAAGGAGGCGCCCGGCAACCTCGCCTTCCGCTTTCGGCGCGGCGATCCGGCTGCCGTCGAGCAGGCTTTCGCGAAGGCGGCCCATGTCGTCACCTGCGACCTCGTCAATAACCGCATCGTCGCCGCTCCGCTGGAGACCCGCATCGCGCTCGGCCGCTTCGACCCGGCCTGCGGCGTCTACCATCTCGAGATCAGCGGCGCCTCCGTCCACGCCATTCGCCGCGAGCTGGCGGAGGGCGTCTTCGGCCTGCCACTCGACAAGATCCAGGTCTCCTGTCCCGATGTCGGCGGCGGCTTCGGCATGAAGAACGTCACTTATCCGGAGTATGCGCTGGTGCTATGGGCGGCCCGCGAACTCGGGCGGCCGGTGCGCTGGGTCGCCGAACGCATCGAGGACTTCACCGGTGGCGTCCATAGCCGCGACAATCTCAGCACCGGGCGCCTCGCGCTCGACCGGCGCGGCCGCTTCCTGGCGCTCACCGTCGAGACGATCGGCAATCTCGGCGCCTATGTCTCCTCGCTCGGCCCGGGCAGCGCGACCAATGCGCCGTCCGCCGCGATGGGCGGGCTTTACGACATTCCCGCCATGACGATGGATGTCCGCGGCGTCTTCACCAACACCGCACCGATCGACGCCTATCGCGGCGCCGGCAAGCCGGAGGCGAACTACCTGATCGAGCGCCTGATCGAGGCCGCCGCCCATCAATTGCGCATCGACCCGGCGACGCTGCGCAAGCGCAACTTCATCCGAAAGTTCCCCTACCGCTCCGACTTCGGCACCACGATCGATTGCGGCACGTTTGCCGAGAACCTCGACAAGGTCCTCCTCGCCGCCGACCGGACAGGCCTTCCGGCGCGCAGGCGGGCGGCGAAGAAGCGCGGCAAGTTGCGCGGCTTCGGCATCGGCTGCTTCCTCGAAACCTCGCGCGGCCAGCCCAATGAGGAAGCCTGGCTGCGGATGCGCGACGACGGCACGATCGACATGGCAGTCGGCACGCAATCCAACGGCCAGGGTCACGAGACCAGCTTCGCCCAGGTCGCGGCGGAACGCCTCGGGCTGCCGGTCGAGAGCTTCAATCTGGTGCAGGGCGACACCGCCCGCGTGCCGCGTGGCGGCGGCCATGGCGGCGCCCGCTCGCTGCATCTCGGCGGCACTGCGCTCGTGATGGCGGCCGACGATCTGATCGCAAAGTCACTGCCGGTCGCGGCGCAGTTGCTGCAGGTCGGAGCCGAGGAACTCGCTTTCGCCGAGGGGCGCTTCCATGCCTCCGCCGGCGCGGATGGCCTCAGGCGCGAGGTCGATCTCTTCGCCATCGCCCGGCATGTCCGCGAGAGTACTGGCGCCGCGCTCGAGAGCCATGGCGACAATGTCTGCGACGTCATCACCTTCCCGAACGGCGCACAGGTGGCCGAGGTCGAGATCGACCCTGAGACCGGCGCGATCTCGCTGGAACGCTATGTCGCGGTCGACGATTACGGCACACTGGTCAATCCGCTGCTGACCGAGAGCCAGGTGCATGGCGGGCTGGCACAGGGCATCGGCCAGGCCCTGCTGGAGGAAGCCATCTACGATCCGGATTCCGGCCAGCTCCTCAGCGCGACCTTCATGGACTACGCCATGCCGCGGGCCGACGACTTACCCTTCTTCGATCTCGAAATGGTCGAGGTGCCAACCAAGGCGAACCCGCTCGGCGTCAAGGGCTCGGGCCAGGCCGGCTGCATCGGCGCGCCACAGACCGTGATGAACGCGATCCTCGACGCGCTGCGCCCGCTCGGCGTCACACATCTCGACATGCCGGCGACGCCCGCACGCATCTGGCGCGCGATCCGGGACGCGCAGGCGGCGAAGACTTAAGCCATCACCAGCCCGCCATCGACATGCAGCGTCTGGCCGGTGACGAAGCCGCTCCAGTCGGAGGCGAGGAAGAGCACCGGCCCGGTGACATCCTCGACCGAAGCAATGCGCCCGAGCGGCGTCTGCGCGATCAGCATCTCCTTGACCGCCTCGCGGGTCTTGGCGCTCGCATCGGTCGGATAGACCAAGCCGGGCGCAACGCAATTCACCCGGATGCCGAGCGGCCCGAGTTCGGTCGCGAGGTTGCGGCTGAAGCCGATCAGCGCCGCCTTGGCCGTCGAATAGTCGTGATAGGCGATGCTGGGACGCGCCACGAGATCGGTCGCGATGTTGACGATCGCGCCCCGGCCGCGCTGGCGCATCAAGGGCAGCACGGCCTGGCAGACATTATAGGTCGCCTTCAGCGCGCCATCGACCTGCGCCTGATAGGCCGACCACGGCGTCTCCCAGAAGCGCGTCCGGTTGTCCGGGTCGAAGACGTAAGGCGCAAAGGCATTGTTGACGACCGCATCGAGCCGGCCGGCCTCCTCGGCGATGCGCGCCAGCATCGCCTCGACCTCGCCGGGCACGGTCACGTCGGCCGCGATCGCGACCGCCTGCCCGCCCGCCGCCCGGCAGGCCTCGACAACCGCTTGCGCCGCCGCTTCGCTGCGCCGGTAGTTCACGATCACCAGCCCACCCTCGGCGGCGAAGGCCCTGGCGATCGCCGCGCCGATGCCACGGCTCGCGCCGGTGACGAGGATCGTCCTGTCGCGGAATTTCATCGCGAACGCCTCACGGGATCAGGTCCGATTTCACGACCTGCCCGATGTCGATCGGCTTTCCGATCAGCCCGAGCTTGTGGAAGGTGTCGGCGCCCTTCTGCATCAGCTCCGGATCGAAATGGCCGAGCCCCTTGGCGGCAGTCGTCGGCGACACCGTCGAGATGTTGCGAAGCTTGATGATCTCGAGGTTCAGCGCCTCGTCGCGGCCGTTGATGGCGCGGGTCACCGCAAGCTTCGCGGCCTCCTCCGGCTTCGCGATCATCCAGGCGGCGCTGTCGCGATAGGCTTCGAGGAAGCGCTTTAGCACCGGCTTCTTCGCCTCATAGGTCGCCTGCGTCACGACGAAGATGTCGCTCGGCAGGTTGAGATGGTCCTTCACCTCGATCACGTCGACATCGGGCAACCCCTTCATCCTCGCCACGAGCAGGCCGGTATCGGTCGCGGCGGTGGCGTCGACCTGCCCCTGGATCAGCGGCGCGAAGTTGAGCAGGCCGGTGACCTCGATCGTCGCGTCCTGTTCCGTCAGCCCGACCTGGTGCAGCAGCACCTGCAGGTTCTGCCGCGTCCCGCTCGACAGGGAATAGACGCCGATGCGCTTGCCCTTGAGATCGGCCGGCCCCTTGATGCCCTTGGCCTTGGGCGCGACCACGTTGAAGACGTTCTGCGGGTAGATGTTGTAGATCGCGACCAGCTTCTCGCCCTTGTCGAGGGCAAGATAGAGCGCGGCGGGATCGGTGAAGGCGATGTCCGCCTGCCCCGTCAGCATGTGCTGGATCGCCGAGCCGCCGCCAGTGCCGGGCACATAGCCGAGATCGATGCCCTTGGCCTTGAAGAAGCCCTTGTCCGGCTCGGCCAGCAGATTGGTGATTTCGCTGATCGGCTGGCTCCAGCCTGCGACAGTGACCTTGTCGAGGGTTTGAGCGCGGGCCGAGCCGAGGCCGATCCCGCCGATCAGGGCAGAGCAAAGGAGCGTCAGCAGGTTTCGGCGGGAGCTGTGGAGCATCGAACTATCCTTTCAGATGGTGGCGCAGCAGAAGCCGCTCGGCCAGGAGCGCCGCCTGGTAGAAGACCATTCCGAGCAGCGTGATCACGATGAAAAGCGCAAACATCAGGCTCGAATCCATCACGCTCTGGGCCGCGATGATCGAGGCACCGAGCCCGGCGCGGCCGCCGATGAACTCGCCGACCACCGCGCCGACCAGCGCCAGCACGACGGCGACGCGAAGCCCCGCGAGGATCACCGGCAGGGCGCTCGGCAATTTCAGGCGCAGCAGCGTCTGGAGACGGCTGGCTCCGAGCATGCGGAACAGTTCGCGCCTGGACGGATCGACCTGGGCCAGGCCGGTCAGCGTGTTCTCCATCAGCGGGAAGAAGCAGATCAGCGCCGTGATCACCACGGTCGGCGCCATGCCGAAGCCGAACCAGATGATGAAGAGCGGCCCGAGCGCGAGCTTCGGCACGACCTGGCTGGCGACGATGTAAGGGTGCAGCAGACGCCGCAGGAACGCGGCTTCCGCGAGCAGAATGCCGACCCCGAGCCCGACGACGCAGCCGAGCGCGAGGCCAAGCGCCATCTCGGTCGCGGTCACCCGCAGATGCGGGAACAGCCGCCCGCTCGCGATCTCGCTCCATAGCGTCGCGAAGACGGAGGATGGCGCCGGCACGATCAGCGCCGGCACGGAGCCCAGCCGGCACCAGGCCTCCCAGCCGCCGAGCAGGGCGAGCAGCAGCGCGGCTGAGGCGAGCCGGGCGTTCATGGCGCCGCGTCCATCGCCTGCCGCAATTCGCGGCAGAGCGCGTTGAAGGGCAGATCGTAGCGCATCTCGCGCTGGCGCGGGCGCGGCAGATCGATGCTCAATTGGTGATGCAGCCGGCCCGCCGCCATGATCGCGACCCGGTCCGCCAGATAGACGGCTTCCGCGATGTCGTGGGTGACGAAGAGCACGGTTGTCGTCTTGAGCGCACACAGCGCCAGCAGATCGTCCTGCAACTCCTCGCGGGTCAGCGCGTCAAGCGCCGCGAAGGGTTCGTCGAGCAGGAGCAGGTCGGGCTCCGCGATCAGCGCGCGCGCGACGGCCACCCGGCTCTGCTGCCCGCCGGACAACTGCCCCGGATGCCGCTGCGCATAATCCCCGAGCGAGACGAGGTCGAGAAGCGCACGCGCCTTGTCGCGGTCCTCTCGCCGCAGGTTGTGCTTCAGCGAGAGCGGCAGCAGGACATTGTCGATCACGCTGAGCCAGTCGAGCAATGTCGGCTGCTGGAAGACGAAGCCGATCCGCGCGCCCGGTCCGGCCAGTGCCACGCCGTCGATCCGCACGCTGCCTTCATCCGGCGCCAGCAGCCCGGCCGCCAGCTTCAGCAATGTGGTCTTGCCACTGCCACTGCGGCCGACGAGGCAATGGAAGGCGCCGCGCGGAATCGCCCAGTCGACATGGTCGACGATGGCCGGCTCCGCCCCATAGCGGTAGCTCGCCCGCTCGATCGCGACGAACTCGTCCTTCGCCGGCTCAATCGACATAGGGAGCGAACCCTTCGGCAGCGAGTTCGGCCGACTGCTCGATCTCGCTGATGGTCACGAGGTCGAGCAGGTTGAAGCGCCCGTCATTGTGCCAGCCGGCCTCCGGCGCGGTCATCCGCCCGAAGGCCGAGATCCGGGTCACGCCCGCCTCGCCCAGAAGACCGGCGATCCGGAACAGCTCCCCGGGCGTGGCCGCAACGGCCGCGCTTTGAAGAAAGGCGCGGAACGGCGCCACCAGCGGCACGACCGTATCGAGACTGTCCACGGCGACGATCTTGAGCGTCCGGTTCAAACCGCTCGGCGCCAACGGCTCGGCCGCCTCGACACAAACGACGCTCCATGCATCCCCGGCATCGCCCAGAACAGCGCATCCGTCGCCGCCGAAGGCGCGGATTTCCTCGGCACTGCGCCAGGCGGCCACGCCGGAGGCCTCGGCCACCGACAGCGCCCGGCGCGGATGTGTCCGCGCGAAACCCGCCAGTTCCTGCGAGACCTGCTCGGCGAATTCGCGCGGCGAGACCTTTCCGCCGCGTTCGACGAACAGCATCTGCGGTGAGTAGCAGCCCTGCTGTTCGTACCGCATCACGTCATGAGCACAGAGGCGCGCGAGCGGCCCGGCTCTGCGGGCGTCGAGCGCAGCGGCCGAGACCAGCCCGAAGCCAATCTTGTGGCCATGCGGCAGGAACCGCGCCGTGATCGGGGTCCGCTCGCGGATCGCCGCCAGTGCATCATTGCCGCCATAGGCGACGGTCGTGTCCGCCTGCTTCAGCCAGACCCGCTCGCTCGCCGCATCGCCGCCCTTCCACCAGACGATCGCCAGGCACTCGCCCAGCCTCGGATCGATCTCGGCCAGGATCTGCGCGAACCAGCCCGCCAGCAGCGGTTCGGCGCTCGCGACCTTACCGACGCTGCCGGCCTTCACCAGTAGGCCGGAGATCAGGCTCCAGAGCGGCAGGCCCGGCACATTGCCGGCCCAGATGTGGAGCAGCAATTCCGGCCCGTGAGCTCGCGTGAAGCCGCCCTTCATCGCCGGTTGGAAGGCGTCGAGAATGCCGGGATTGGCAAAATCCTCGGCGAGGAAGCGTTGCTGCTGCGGCGCCCGGAACGTCCTCAGATAGCCCGAGAGCCCGAGCCGGACCGTCTCGCGGTCATAGCCGGTCACGACGGGCAGCACCGCCTCGGCCCTGCGCCGCCAGGGATCGTCGCGGTCGAGCAGCCGCGCCACCGCCTTGTCGATAGTCGCGACGATCTGCGCGACGGGCAGCGTCTTGAGGTAGGCGCGCGCATTTTCGCGCACGCGGGATGCCAGAGCGACGCTTTGGGCTTCCGTCAGCACGGGCACGCGGACCTCGACCGCCTCGCCCCAGGCGGAGAAGCTCAGCGGCCGCCATTCGACCTGCGCGGTCGAAAGCCCCGGCAGATGCCCGGCATGTTCGATCACAGCGTCAGCCTCGCGCCGCCCGGAGGAATTCCTCGACGGCAAGCGAGCAGCCCCTGGAATCGGCGCCGTCCACTCGCCCGAAGAGCTTGAAGCCGCCCTCGACCATGACGCCGGCATCCTCGGTCAGGATCGCCGAGACACAATTGAAATGGGCGAGGTCGTGATGCACCAGCACGCCGGTTGCACCTTCGGGCAGATCACGCCCGCTCACCGGATCGACCACCCTGCTGCGGATCCAGTGCGGCCCTGACTTGACCGGCGGGCAGACGGCATTGCCGTCGTCGTAGAACTGCGTGCTGAGCTCGGTCATGCCGTACATGTTGATGCAGCGGCTACGCGGCACACCGAGCGTAGCCGACAGCGCGTCGTAGAAGGCGTCGGCCCCCATCTCGCGCGACTGGCCCTTGAAGCCGCCGGTATCGAGGATGCGGCTACCCTGCGGCAGCACAAAGCGTCGTCCCTCCGCAGCCAAGGCGTCGAGCAGATGCACGAAGCTGTAGCTCGCGCCGAGCAGCGCATAGGGTCGGCCGGATGTCTCGGCCCGCTCCAGTGTCGCGATCAGCCGGGCTAAGTCGAGACCGTCCGCCGCGATGAAGCCCGCACTGCCGGGGGCTCCGCATTCGCGCTTCGCCAGCGCGAGATAATGCGCCAGCGAAGAGTTCGGCATCGCCTCCTCGTCAGGGAACAGGATGCCCATCTCGATGCGGTCGAGCCCCTGCATGAAGCGTTGGCGGAAATTCACCAGCATCGAGCGGTCGTACACGGCGAGTGTCGGATGGTAGCTGCGCCCCCTCACCCCGCCCTGCGTCGTGCCACTGGTCATGAAGACGCGCTGCGCCGTCTCCGGCGGGCTGCAGCTCAGCGTCAGATCCTTGAAGGCGGTGATCGGCACGGCGGGAATGTCGCGCCAGTTGCGAACGGTCAGCGTGGTGCGACCGCGCTGGATCGCGAAGCGGCGATAGGGCTGGTTGTGCGCGAACTGGTAGGCGAAGACGGCCAGCGCCATCCGCTCGAAATCTGCCTCGGACGCTTCGCCCTGGTCGATGAAGGCCAACAGGGCCTTGATGATCTCAGCTTCCGTCACGTCCAGTCACGCCTTCTCGCAAGGCGCCCACGACCAGGCGGGATGCCTTGCATGGGGCCGAGAATCCGGCCTGCGGCGCGAGTCTGGAAAAGGGGCGGCTCGCCGCCCGATGTCCCGCATCCCTACGCCGGTATGAGCCGGATCAGGTTCGGAGGGTCACCGCGTTGTCCGGATTGACTCGGACCGGCGGAATCTCAGCCTCCTAGCGAGGCCCCCCTGGGAACAGCCGGCAACATGACGGCGCAGTTGTCGCGATGTCAAGAATGTGTCGCTCTGCAGCCGATGCCGGAAACTTTCCCGGTGCGCGGCGCGTTGCTTCATCGACCGCGCAAGGCAGCGGGAAATGGCGCTCCCCGAGGATGAACAGGCCTTGGCGGAGCGTTGCGTCTGGCAGGTGCTCCAAGGAGACTCCGCATGAACCCCATTCGCGAGAACCCCGCCCTTCAGATCGAAGACGAGGGCCGTCGCCTCGCGGAGGCGAAGGGCGCGGCCGCAACTCATCAGGTGAGCCTGCGGACGAACATTCACGACGAAGGCAGCGATGCCAATGACACCGAAGACGGCCTGACGGAATCCGAGGAAGCCGTGCGTCATGCGGCCGAAGATATCCCGACGGGACAGCGCCCTGAAGGCCCGATCGAAAGCGTGCCCGTCTTCGATCGGGGATCGCTGCCGCCCAGGGTCTGAAACGTCCAGGACCTGAAACGCCCAAGATCTGAGAGCGGACCGCACCTGCCCTGGCGGAAGAAGCCTGCGGCAAAAACCTGAAATGCCCCTGGAACAGCAAACCTTGCAACGCATACTCCCTGCTTGACCCGGCGAAACAGTTGACGAGTCTGGGTCGCGGCTCGAACGAGCCGTCAGGGGGGACGCCGTGAAGAAGCTGATCAACGACCCGCGCCATGTCGTCAGGGAAATGCTCGAAGGGCTGGTGGCGCTGCATCCGGGTCTGGCGCTTCTGTCGGAGCACGACATCGTCCTGCGCAGCGACCTTCCGGAGCCCTCGCGACGTCGTGTCGCCGTGATCTCCGGCGGCGGGGCCGGCCACGAACCGGCCCATGCCGGCTATGTCGGGACGGGCATGCTGCACGCCGCCGTTTCCGGCGACGTCTTCACCTCGCCCTCGGTCGATGCGGTGCTGGCAGCCATTCGCGCTGCCGCAGGCCCCGCCGGAGCGTTGCTCGTCGTCAAGAACTACACCGGCGACAGGCTCAATTTCGGTCTGGCGGCCGAACTCGCGCGCGCCGGCGGCATCCCGACCGAGATCGTCGTCGTCGCCGACGACGTCGCGTTGCGTGACACGGTTCCGGCGGAACGGCGCCGTGGAATCGCGGGCACGGTCCTGGTCCACAAGATTGCAGGCGCACTGGCCGAACAGGGCGAGGCGCTCGAAAGGGTCGCCGCGGCAGGACGGGCAGCCGCAGCAGCGACGGGAACGATGGGCGTAGGCCTGGGCGCCTGCACGATTCCCGCGGTCGGTACGCCGGGCTTCACGCTCGGCGAGGACGAGATCGAACTCGGGCTCGGCATCCATGGCGAGGCCGGCGTCTCACGGCAGACGATCGCACCCGCGGATGCGATCGCGGAGCGAATTCTGGACGCGATCCTCGCCGATGGCGGCCATGGCGCCGGCACGCGCATCGCCCTGCTCGTCAACAATCTCGGCGGCACGACGACCATGGAATTGGCCGTCGTCGCCCGGCGCGCACTGGCCTATCTGCGCGAGCGCGGGCTCATCGTCGAGCGGGCCTGGGCCGGCACCCTGCTGAGCGCGCTCGACATGCCCGGCTGCTCGCTCTCGGTCATGAAAGTCGATGACGACAGCCTCAGGCTTCTCGACGCCGCAACCATGGCTCCGGCCTGGCCCGGCCCGGGCATCGTCCCGCACCGCATGGCGACGGTCGCCGCAACCCAACCTGCCATGGCGGACGACAGCGTGACCTCGGCCGACACGCTCGCGGACATCATTCGCAGCGCAGCCCTTGCCGCGGCGGCAGCGCTCGAGGCCGCCGAGCCGCGGCTGACCGAACTCGACAGCCAGGCCGGCGATGGCGATCTCGGCATCAGCATGAACCGCGCAGCGGCCGCAATCCGCTCCTGCTGCGCATCCGACAGATCGGGCGACGCGGCGGCCGTCCTGGCTCTGCTTTCGGCGCAGTTGCGTCGCGCCATCGGCGGCAGTTCGGGGCCCTTCTACGCCGTAGGACTGCTGCGTGCGGCACGCCGCCTCGCCAGCGGCCCCAGCACCAGCCTCGCGGACTGGGCCGATGCCTTCTCCGCCGGAACAGAGGCCATCTCCGAATTGGGAGGCGCGCGCGCGGGTGACCGCACCATGCTTGACGCGCTTCTGCCCGCAGCGGACGCGCTTGCCGATGCGGCACGGCGCAACCTGCCGGCCTCGCAAGCCTGGGTTCTGGCGGCAGACGCCGCGAAGGCCGGCGCGGCGGCAACCGCCGCGATGACGCCGCGCCTCGGGCGGGCGAGTTATCTGGGCGAGCGCGCGCTCGGCGTGCCGGACGGCGGAGCTGTCGCTGTATCGCTGTGGCTTGCGGCTATTGCCGAGCCGTCGCCGTCAACGCAGGGCGCCTGAAGCGGTGCCCGATTCCGACACGGGCGTTCCGCGCGCTGCCTGTAGCGGCTGTCGAGCCTAGACCGACGCCTCGGGCATGCCCGGAGCTGCCGGAACAAGCGCTGGCCGCCATGCCGCCAAGGCGCCGCGCCCCGTCTCGGTCAGCGCGTAGACGCCACGCCCGGACCGTTCGAACCAGCCATAGACGTTCCGGTGCAGGATTTTCTGGGCATCGGGGCAGCTTGGCTTCAGGTCACGCGGCCGTTGAGGCGCCGCCGCCATCGCCGCGGCGCAGGCCAGCGCCTGCTGGCGATAAGCCGTCATGATCGGCCGGCGCGTCCCGCCACCGGCGACCGGGTCGCCCTGGCGCCGTTTGTGCTCCTCGACCAGCCGGGAGCGTCGCCGCGGATCCTTCCGGGGCATCGGCGCCGTGGGCGAGACCAGCACATCGACATGCCCCGATGCAGCCACACCCAACAGCCCGAAGCCCAGGCGCCGGCAAAGGTTGCGATATCTCGGATCGCTTTCCCGGCCCTTGCCCTTGGCGGAAAGGGCAGCCGCCAGCCAGATTTCATCGCCAAGTCCCATGCGGTCGACGCCCTGCAGGATGAGCTCGAGGTTGAACGTCAGCTTCAGCTCGCCGATCACGACCACGGAGGGGTCATCGGGCCTCAGGCCCACGAGATCGCAATGCCCGACCTCGCCCTTCACGGCGTAGCCGAGATTTTCGAGGAAGCGCTTGACGGGGAGATAGAGCGACGTTTCCACGGGGCACCTCGGAACGACCAACGCCCCCATATGCCGCGACAGACGTTTCGGAGAGGCAAACGCCGTCGCAAGCGCATGTGGAAGCAGAGGGCAACAACTGAATGCGGCCTTCTGGCCGCTCAAGGCGGGGTATCGAACTGCCACGCCATCCCACGCATCTAAAGAGCCCTTCCAAGGGCTGCGAAGAAGGCGTCGTCGTTGATTTCGAGGCGGCTCCGATACCCTGGTTTGGAGCGTGCGCTGAGGACGACGACGACAAGCCCCTTGTGCGGGTTGATATGGATGAATTGACCGTAGATTCCCTCGGCCTGGAAGGTGCCCTCCAGCGCCGAATCCTCAAGCACGGGGATCCACCACATGTATCCGTAAGGGATACGTTCCGTGCCGATGCGATAGGCTGAGCCCGCCTCCGCGTTCCAGCCGTCGGGCAGGAACTTGTCACCACCGATGCGGCCCTCGTCGAGGACGAACTGACCGAAGCGGCCATAGTCGCGTAGCCGGGCATTGAAGCCGCTTCCCGAAATGGTCATTCCGTCCGGGCATTCGGACCACCAATGGGCATCCGCTTCCGCGCCGAGGCGATGCCAGACGCGCGAAAGATAGTCGGCCAGATTGGTTCCGGTCGCTCCCTCCATCACGGCGCTGACCAGATAGGAATCGCCGGTGTTGTACTTCCATGACCCGCCAGCCGGCGTTTCGGCAGGCAG